>Ga0185307_1000584_pt1 | contig 22499 bp, 22 predicted proteins | sample LHCtaG_FD_128010 | JGI IMG/M metagenome (GOLD analysis project Ga0185307, IMG submission 128010) | Hot spring microbial communities from Little Hot Creek, USA to study Microbial Dark Matter (Phase II) - LHC4sed_matched (SPADES... | ecosystem: Environmental > Aquatic > Thermal springs > Hot... | reverse complement strand
CAAATGCGTCAACATAATTTATGAAATGGCCAATCATAACCCCGATAAAGGTCGAAAGAAAACCGGCTAATGGTCCAAGCACTGTTCCAGTGATTGACTCGGATATGAAAACCCAACTGTACCAGACGCCAGAATAGGGCAAAAATGGAGGAACGATCAGTGAATCGCAAATTATGTTAAAAGCGGCGAAAATCGAAATAAGCGAAATAAAAGTGGACTTTTTTAACTTTTCCAAATAAATCACTCCATCTTTCAAGCGTTAAAAGCGTCACATTTAATGTTTTTCTATCCGCCCAGAAAGAGTTGGATTAGAAATATTATTAATGCTGTTAGTACGCCCACAGCGATCATTGCCACGCCATAAAGCCATCCATTTTCTTTGGCTATTCTGCCTAGGTATATGCCTAAAAGGAATAGGGATGCCATGGAGAGTGCTAGCGAGGCAAAGTAAGCGTTTGATATTGAAATTATTTTAATGGCTGCCAATATGAAGGGTGTTAGCGAAATCGTTGCTGTTAGGGCTGGTGATAAGCCGTCTATTAATGCCACATAATAAACCACGAAGCGGGCAGCGTCATAATGTATTGGGTCCACACGATTTTTTGTTGCTTCTTCCATGTCCTTCAAGTGGCGTTCTCTTTCAGCTTTTTCAGCCATAAAAGCTCCAAAGAAGCCTGAAACTCCCATGGCTAGACATGCGCCGAACCGGCGAGCAAAACTACTTCTGGCTTTTGGACTCCTGCTATCCATGAGCCTAGCGCTATGCCAAAAATTGTCATGGCGCCGTCAAACCCGTTCATTACAAAGTATCTTCTAGCTATTCCGCTTGCCTTAGTTATGTGAAGGTAAACCCTAACTTTCCTAGAGAGGTTTTTGAGAGAATTACCCAACTGCCGAATTTTCACCCTTTAAGGGCGAATGGTTAAAGCCCATGATTTAAACGCACTTTTAATACCACAACTGTTTAATATAAAGCTTTAGAATTCTCACTCAACTTTAAAGGAGGAAGATGTTTGGCTCTTGTTGAAACTTTGGAAAAACTTTCAAACGCCTGTGGCGTGGCTGGAAGGGAAGACGAAGTTAGAAAAATCATGAGGGACTCGCTGAAACCCTATGTGGATGAAATCGTCGAGGATAAGCTTGGAAACGTTATAGGCGTCAAGAAGGGCGGAAAAAACGCGCCGAAAGTTATGCTTGCCGCCCACATGGACGAGATAGGCCTTTTCGTGAAAACAATTTCCAAGGAAGGCTTTCTCCAGTTCACAAAAATTGGCGGGATAGACGACCGCATACTGCTAGCTCAAAAAGTGATTGTGCACACGGAGAAAGGTCCCCTACATGGGATTATAGGCTCAAAACCGCCCCACATACAAAAGGAGGAGGAACGCAAAAAAGTTCTAACATACGACGAGCTTTTCATAGACATTGGAGCGGAAAGCCAAGAAGAAGCCAAAAAGATGGGTGTTAAAATAGGCGATCCCATAAGTTTCGACATAAAATTCGCTAAGATAGGAAACGACGTCGTCATTGGAAAAGCCTTCGACGACCGTGTTGGATGCGCCGTCATGATCGAAGCCATGAAAATGCTGAAGCAAACAGAATGCACAGTCTATGCTGTTGGAACAGTACAAGAAGAGGTAGGCTTAAGAGGCGCCACAGTGGCGGCTTTCGGCATATACCCAGGTGTAGGCATAGCCCTCGACGTGACAGTGGCAGGCGACGTTCCAGGCGTGAAAGAGGTGGAGGCACCCATAAAAATGCGGAAAGGTCCAGCTATAGAAATCGCCGACATGGGTTTAATCACTCATCCGAAAGTTCTGAGAATGCTGGTGGAAGCCGCCGAAGAAAACAATATACCATACCAGCTTGAGACAGGCTTGCCGGGCTCAACTGACGCCGCCCGCATAGCCCTAACAAGGGAAGGCGTGCCAAGCGGTGTCATATCAGTGCCGACACGCTATATTCACAGTCCGGTCTCCCTTGTAAGTTTAAAAGACGTGGAAAACGCAGTCAAACTAACTATGGCAGCCATACAGAAAATCCCGAAATACTTCTAACCGAAAGTTTCATTCAACAGTGAACGTCTCTCCCCTATTTTGTTGATGAAAAGAAGCTAAGGACCGCAAAATTGTTTTATATGGTTTTCCCGCTTCACTTATTTGATGGCATTATGAATGGGCAGAGAGGTTACGAGTTTCTGGAACACATGGCAGATGCTTATATTGCTGCTTATGGGAAGGACTTGGCTGAAGCTTTCGAGAACGCGGCGGTCGCCTTGTTTGATGTTATGACAGACGTGGAAAATGTGAAACCTGAAATCGAAGATTTTGTGGAAGTTTCGGCGGAGGATGAATATGCACTACTATACAATTGGCTTGAAGCTCTTCTCGTGAAGGCGGACGTTAATGGTATGCTATATTCAAAATTTAAGATTCTCAAACTAGGTAAGGAAAATGGCGGCTTTAGGCTTGAGGCGAAAATTTGGGGAGAAAAATTTAACCCCGAAAAGCACGTGCAAAAGGTCGGCGTCAAAGCGGTCACCTATCATCAAATGGAGATAAAAAAGGAAAGGGACAAGGCTGTTGTTAAATTTATCTTAGACATTTAAAAGAATTGGTTACGCAAGCTTCAGTTTTTTCAATCCGTTCAGTATTTCTTCTACAATAACCTCTGGCGGTGTCTCAAGTTTTTCACATTTGGTTTCCACAAAGGGGACTCCCTTAGCCCTATAATACTGCAGAAGCGGTTGAGTTTGTTTCTCGTAGACCTCTATACGTTTTCTAATAACCTCTGGAGTGTCGTCTGAACGTTGGTAGAGCTGTCCGCCGCACTTGTCGCATATCATGTCATTTTTGGGTTTTAAGAAAAGCAGGTTGTATATTGCACCACAGTTTTGGCATATCCGCCTAGAAGACAAGCGTTCAATAATTATCCAGTCCGGCACAATAAGATGGATTACAGCGTCTATCTTGGCGATTTTGTCTAGGGCTTCAGCCTGCCATAGGGTTCGCGGGTAGCCGTCGAGGATGAAGCCTTTGCCTTGTGGAATTTTAGCCAAATTTTCCTTCAGGACATATAACGTTATTTCATCTGGAACCAGCAATCCCTTTTCCACATAGTCCCTAACTTTTCTGCCAAGCGGCGTGTCTAGTTTTATCATTTCTCTGAAGATGTCGCCTGTGGCTATAATCTCAACGTTAAGTTTTTGTTTAAGTCTAGAAGCATATGTGCCTTTTCCAGAGCCTGGTGGGCCAAAAATTATGAGGTTTACCATGTGCTTTATCGCCTTTTCTAAACGAATCTTCTCTGTAAATGTTATCTATTTTTTAAGTGTTGCTGTCCGTGTTTAACTGATAATGAAGGTTATCTCCCTAACAAGGGTTTCCGGGATTATGGCTTTGCCCTTCCGCTTGTTCAATTTAACGAAACCTATCTTTTTGAGGACTTGGAGGTCCTGATAAACATTTTTAACGTTGCGCCTCAACTTTTTAGCTAAATCATTTATGGATTCCACCCTCGAATTTGCTAGAACATGCAAAAGTTCGATGCGTTTAGGCGTGAGTATTTTCACATGCTCCGGCTTAAGCTCTCTAACTTCCTCAACAACGTAGTCCAGTGTGCCCTCCTCCAAATAGCCCTTATAACTGTCAATAAGTTCAGCCCACTCAAAGAAGGCGGTAGCAAACTTTGCGTCAAGCCGTTTTTTGAGGAATAACTCCTCAAACCTTTCAAAGTTCATTCCAAATTCCCGTTCAAAACGCCTAATCCGCTCTTCAACTTCTTCAAGCGTCAAATTCCTAACAATTCTCAGAAGCATTGTATGACGCTCCAGTATTAAAGAATGACTGCTGGTTTCTTTAAGATTGATGCAAAATATTTAAAAAGCGGCTCCAAACCAATTTTAAAACTCTCCCAAGATGAGGAAGCTTGAAAACAATGGGTGCTGTGAAGGTTGCCGAACACATCTACATGGTTGACGTGGGAGTGGCTGGTGCGAAGAATTTCATCGCCAGCTACGTTCTAAAGGGTGAAAAGACCATAGTTGTTGAAACCGGCCCCATATCTTCAGTTTACAATCTCATCCGCAGTTTAAACGAGTTGAAAGTTAAACCTGAAGAAGTCGCCTATGTGGCTGTTTCCCACATTCACTTAGACCATGGCGGAGGCGTGGGGCCGATGCTTAGATATCTTCCAAATGCAAAAGTGGTTGTTCATCAGCGGGGTGTACTCCATCTCGCAAATCCTGAAAAGCTTTGGCAACAAGCCCAAGCAGTTCTAGGGCGTGTTGCTGAAATCTACGGCAAGCCTGAGCCTGTTCCGTTTGACAGAATCGTAGCGGCTCAAGATGGCATGGTTCTGGATGCTGGGGGCGTTATTCTTAGGGTTTTGGAGACTGTTGGGCATGCCCCTCATCACTTGAGTTTTTATGAACCTTTGAGTAATGGCATTTTCACGGGTGATTCTGCAGGGATATACCTAAACGAGATAGGCGTTATTGTTCCAACCACGCCTGCGCCTTTCCGCTTGGACATGGCTTTGGCTTCGCTAGAGAAAATGGCGAAACTAAAGCCTTCAACTTTGTATTACACACATTTCGGCGTGGCAGAAAAGGCTGAGGAAAAACTTCAAGTGTACGCCAATCAGCTTAAGCTTTGGGCAAGCATCGCCAAAGAGGTTATAGAGGGAGGCGGAAGCTTAGATGAAATGCGGCAGAAGATTTTTGAACATGATGATGCTGTAAGGATGGCTGTTGAACATGTCAAAACACATAGGGTTTTCAGCGAAACCTCTCTTATGGGGAGCATGCTGGGCGTTTTTGATTATGTGAAAAACTTCGGTTTCCAATCTTAATTTTATTGGTGCAAACGCCAAAATTCTTTATATGGAACGCTTACCTCGTACTCGGTTAGGTGAAAGTTATGGGCGAAGAAGAAAGCAGACCACCTACTGAAAAAGTTCCCCTTGAAAAGGTTAACGATTACACTTGGCGCATCCCAAAATACAAGCCCGGAATGAGAGTCCCGGGCATCATATTCGCAAACAAGGAATTGTTGGAGAAAATGCAGACGGATAGAACTCTTGAGCAGTGCGCCAACGTCGCCCACTTGCCGGGCATATACAAGTACTCCATAACATTGCCCGACGGACACGAGGGCTACGGTTTTCCAATAGGCGGTGTGGCAGCAACAGATTATGAGGAAGGCGTCATAAGCCCTGGCGGTGTGGGCTACGACATAAACTGCGGCGTCCGCTTGTTAACGACAAACTTGACAGAAAAGGACATTAGACCAAAGCTTACGGAGTTGACAAACACCATTTTCGAGAATGTCCCGTGCGGTTTGGGAAGCCGCCGGAAAGACTTCAAGGTGACGATCCACGACTTGGACAGGCTTGTCATGGAGGGTGTTCATTGGGCTATAGACCAAGGCTTAGGGTGGGACGAGGATGCGGAACACTGTGAAGAGCGGGGATGCATGAAAAACGCCAATCCCGACAAAGTTTCGACAAACGCCAAGAACCGTGGACTGCCCCAAATAGGCACCTTGGGTTCGGGAAACCATTTCCTAGAAATACAAAAAGTTGACAAAATATACAATGAAAAAGTGGCCAAGGCCTTCGGGATAGAGCAGGAGGGCCAAGTAACCGTAATGATCCACTGCGGTTCAAGGGGTTATGGCCACCAAATATGCTCTGACTATTTGCGGGTTATGGAACGTGCCGTTCACAAATACAAAATTGTCTTGCCAGACCGTGAGTTGGCATGTGCCCCTGGAACCAGCAAAGAGGCCGAGGATTATTATGAGGCTATGGCCTGCGCCGTAAACTACGCGTTTGTGAACCGCCAAGCCATTATGCACTGGGTTAGGCAGAGCTTCCAGCAAGTCTTCAAACGGGATCCAGAAAACTTTGGCTTGAAACTGTTGTACGACGTGGCTCACAACATCGCCAAAATCGAGGTTCACAAGGTGAACGGCGAACAGAAAAAGGTTTGGGTTCACCGGAAAGGCGCTACAAGAGCGTTTCCACCAGGCCATCCAGAAATTCCAGCAGACTACCGGAGTGTAGGGCAACCCGTGATAATTCCGGGAAGCATGGGAACAAGCTCTTGGCTATTAGTTGGCACCGAAAAAGCCATGGAAATAAGCTTCGGCTCAACAGCCCACGGCGCTGGGAGAATGCTGAGCCGCGCAGCAGCCAAACGAAGGTTTTTCGGCGGGGACGTAAAAAGGAGTCTTGAACAAAGGGGCATAGCTGTGCGAGCGGCAAGCGCCGTCGTGCTGGCAGAAGAGGCAGACCCGGCCTATAAAAATGTGGACATAGTTGCGGATGTCAGCCACAAAGTAGGCATAGCAACAAAAGTCGCCAGACTTGTGCCGCTAGCCGTGGTCAAAGGCTAATGCCGACTGTTAAGGGTTAAATTTAGACGTTTTTCTAAAGAATATCACCCAATGAATTTATAAATTGATGGGCCACTCATGTATCGCACGTATAAAACAGCCCATCAATGGACACTAGAATATTACGTAAATTACACTGACTAACTTCTATATTGTGGTAATGGGCTACATTGGGAAAGCTGCCAGACTTTTACCAATGAATGGGACGTTGCTTATTGCCATATTAGCAAAAAGGAAGTCAAAATCGAGGATAGTGTGGAGAAGTCATGTTGTTTTATGCCAAGTGGTCAAAGGTTAAACTGAACGCTGGTTTTCCTTTTTCTTTAATCTTTGAGTATCTTGAATAGGTCAGCTTTCGTTATTATGCCAATGGTTTTGCCTTTCTTCGCTACAAGGACTGCTGGATAAACGTGTAGAAGGTTTGAGATTAAAGACAATGGAGCGTTTTCATCTATTTGGGGCGGGGCTTCCTCCATGATTTCTTCGACGAGTTTTTGAGCTACTTGCGAAATGTCTTTTGCTGCAGTGATTTGGCTCAGTATTGTTTTTTCTGAAATACATCCAACGCATTTTTCGCCTTCGAAAACTGGCAACTGCGAGAAACCATGTTCCATCATTAAGCTTATGGCTTTTGCAACTTTATCGTTTTTCTGAACTCCTATAACCTCTTTATGGAAAATTTCTTTGGCTGTGTAGGTTTTTCTGGACTCCATCCTTTCTAAGACTTCAAAGATGGCTTTCACCTTACTGTAGGATGGATCTATTTTTCCAGTTTCTATTTTGGCAATGAAAGACTGGCTTACACCAGCAATTTTTGCCAACTGTTTTTGGGTTAAACCCAATAGTTTTCTTCTTTTTGCTATTTCGTCCAGCGAGGGCAACATATGTCGATAGAAGAGATAAGCGTGCTAATATTCTTTTTGGAATATTTTTTGCAAAAAAGCATTTTAATTTGGAATCCTTTTTCTCAAAGAAGTTGGAGGTGCAATGAACTCGAACAGAGAACCATTACGGAAATCAACCAGAAAATCAAACGTGGAGACGTCCAAGTTTTAACAGTTGAGGAGATGAAGGCACTCGTTGAAAGCAGCGGAGTCAAAAAAGCTTTTAATGAGGTAGATGTTGTTACCACAGCCACCTTTGGGCCTATGTGTTCTTCAGGAGCTTTCCTAAACTTTGGACACAGCGAACCTCCAATCAAGATGAGCAGGGTTTGGCTTAACGATGTTGAAGCTTATCATGGAAACGCCGCGGTGGACTGCTACATAGGCGCCACGAAACCCAGCGACACGCAAGGCCTCGAATACGGCGGCGGCCACGTTATTGAGGATTTGGTCTCTGGCAAAGAAATAGAGCTTAAAGCTGTGGCCCACGGAACGGACTGCTATCCAAGAAAAGTTTTGGAGACCAAGTTTACAATCCATGATTTGAACCAAGCGGTGCTCTGCAACCCCAGAAACTGTTATCAGAGGTATAATGCCGCAACAAACAGCACTGACAGAACGCTTTATACTTACATGGGAGTCCTCCTTCCAAACTATGGGAATGTGAACTACGCTGGATGCGGCGAATTAAACCCTTTGGTCAACGACCCAACGTACAGGACAATAGGTATAGGAACTAGGATTTTCCTCGGTGGCGGAGTCGGCTACGTGATTGGTGAGGGAACGCAGCACAACCCCAAAAATGGGTTTGGAACCCTCATGGTCAAGGGCGATTTAAAGAAGATGCGGCCTGAGTATCTGCGAGGTGCAATATTCCACAGGTATGGCGTGACGCTTTATGTGGGCATAGGGGTTCCAATACCAATCCTTGACGAGGAAATAACCAAAAATGTTGCCGTTAGAGATGAGGAAATCTTCACGAAAATCTTGGATTATGGAGTTCCAAGCCGCAACCGGCCGGTAGTTCGGAAAGTCAGCTATGCAGAGCTTAAATCTGGAAAAGTTGAGGTTGGAGGCAAAAGTGTAAAGACTGCTTGTACTTCCAGCATAGAGATAGCCAGAAAAATAATGGTTGAACTTAAAAAGTGGATCAGCGAGGGCACCTTTTTCCTCACGGAGCCCGTTGAGAGACTTCCGACAGACATAGAGTATCGCCCTATGAGAATGAGGTGACTGTATATGCCTAAAAAGTGGATGGAGCAGAAATGCGTTTTCTGTTCGCTTTGCTCGGCTCTTTGCCCCTACGAGGTTTTCAAACAAGTGGATGGAAGAATTCAAGTGGACGTTGCGAAATGTGTGGACTGCGATGATTGTCTGCCAAGCGTGGGTTGCCCAAGGAGGGCTATAAACAAATGACAAGCCCTACTAAAACTCTATTTAAAAAGGCGTTCAGCATCAAGGAGACTGTTTGCACAATAATAACAGACAACAGCCAAGCCGTTAAAGCGGCCGAAGAAACAATAGCCTACCACCGCAAGCAACTAGAATCCTACATCAGAAACCACACAGGATTTCTATATTCTTTAAAGCCGCTGAAAATTGCCGATGGACCAGAAATTGTAAGGCTTATGGCTTCAGCCTCCGCCGAGGCTGGAGTTGGGCCAATGGCTTCAGTTGCCGGTGCCCTAGCTGACTTGGCAGTTGAAGCTATGCTTGCGTGTGGTGCAAAAACAGCGATTGTTGAAAACGGTGGGGAAGTGGCGGCGGTATCCGAAATTCCTTTGGATATTGCCCTATTAGCTGGCGATTCCCCCCTGTCTGGAAGAGTAGGGTTTAGAATTGAAAACTTTCCAGTTGGCGTAGCTACTAGTTCTGGTGTTTTTGGGCATGCTTTAAGCTTTGGAGAAGCTGAAGCCGTAACCGTTTTCGCCAAAAGCGCGTGCTTGGCAGACGCTGCTGCCACTGCTGTCTGCAATGTTGTCCGGGGCGAAAACCCCGACCAAGCCATAAGGAGTGGGGTAGAAAAAGCATGGTCTATTGAAGGCGTAGATGGAGTTTTTATAATTTACAAGGGGAAGGTAGCCCTGGCTGGAAAAGTTCCCAGGCTTATTGGCGTCTGGAAAGGAGGGTAGTAGCCCTCGAAAAAAGAAGAATAGTGTTTAAGTTTGGTGGAAAATCCCTATCAGAAGGTAAAAAGGCAAAACAGTTAGCTGAGAAAATACTTTCAGAATTAAAAGCTGGCAAGCAAATAGCCATTGTTGTTTCCGCCATTGGAAACACAACAGACACGCTTATCGAATACAGCAACGAAGCCTGCGGCGGAAACGTTTCGCGAAAAGATTTGGACGAGATATTAGGTATGGGAGAAAGAACAAGCGCAAGGCTTTTTACAGCAGCATTGAGGGCTAAAGGCGTAAACGCGAAATATTTAGACCCTTCGGACAGTGACTGGCCCATAATAACGGACGAAAATTTTGGCAATGCTAACCCCATTATAGACAAGTGTATACCTAAGATTCGCGGCAAGCTTGAACAACTGTTCAATGAAAACGTTGTGCCAGTGATTCCAGGCTTCATTGGCAAAACTTCCCGTGGAGAAGTTACAACGCTGGGTAGGGGCGGAAGCGATACAACCGCTTTTCTTGTTGCTAAAGCCATAAGCGCAAACGAAGTTGTAATAGTCACGGATGTGGCTGGAATTCTGTCTGCAGACCCAAAAATAGTTCCAGACCCAAAAACAATCAGCAAAATCGACGTCGAAAAGCTTGCAAATTTATGCGACTTTGGCGCCAAATTCATCCATAGAAAAACCCTAAAATTCCTGGATGGTTCTTTCAAGGTCAGAATTACAAGCTACAAAAACAGCAAACTAGATGAGGGAGGAACAATTATACAAACAATGGCTTCTAAAGATTATACTTCTGCGGAAAATTCGGCTTTAGCATGTATAACTATAGTGCCTGAAAAATCTTCGGATATTTGGCGAATTGTTCCAAAAGTTTTCAGAGTTGCTGAGAAAAATAAAATTCAAATCCTAATGTTTTCAGCGGATGCTGATTCATTAACGTTGTATGTTTGCGATGCAGATGCTGAAAGGGCTGCTAAAGTTTTACATTCAAAGTTGATGGCTGGCAAGTGGACAAACTGCTTTTTCGCTTTAGCCGTGAAGCGTGGAATAAAATGGACAAAACTTTCAGGAGTTGAAATGGAAAACTTTCATAAGGAAATGGAAGCTTTGAGAAACTGTTGTGAAAAGCTTTTCGGAGTATTAACTGTTGCCTCCAACATCCACTTTTTCACAGAGGCGAGTATCTGAAGTGAAAAGGTTTGTTATGACTCTTCTTTCACAGGCTTTGTTGAAACTTCCCTTATGAGGGGTTCTTGCCGTCCTCCTTCTATCTCTATCTGGGCGTTTGGATACTGTTTTTCAAGCTGTTTGCGGAGAGCGTTTACATCAACGTTTTTACTCACTTTTGCTTTGACCTTTGTGCCTTCTGATGTTTGAATCACACTTATGGAGTATCCGCCTGAAAACTCGGTTTCCTCCAAACCTTTGAAAAGGTTCTCCATTTCGTCAAAAAGGGAGCCTCCGAAAAGTTCGTCTATTAGGCTGCGCCTCCGCCTTTTCTCAGAGGACATGCCACTTCACCTTCCTCAAAATAGATTATCCGGTGCTGTTTAAAAATTTCGTTAATCATACTAATTAGTTTAATAAGGAAGGAGCCATTAAAGGTGTGATGGCGTGAAGTTTGATGGCTGGAAAAGTTATTGTCCTAATGGGTTCAGAGAAAGACTTGGATTTTGCAAAGGAGATAGGTAAACATTTGGAGTCTTTCGGTTTGGTCTACGAGTTTCGAGTGGCTTCAGCCCACAAAACACCAGAAAAGGTTCTAAAAATAATTAAGGAATACGAGAGCGAAAATGTTGTTTATATAACTGTTGCGGGTAGGTCCAACGCCTTAAGCGCTTTTGTAGACGCCAACACCGTAAAGCCAGTCATTGCTTGTCCACCATACTCGGACAAGTTTGCGGGAGCCGACATTTATTCTTCGCTTAGGGTTCCAAGCGGCATAGGCTCTGTTGTGATTATTGAGCCTGAGGGCGCCGCTATAGCTGCGGCTAAAATTTTTGCTTTGGCGGATAAGAAGCTTGAGGAACATGTTAAAGCCTATCAGCTTGCCAGGAAGGAGGAGATTGAGAAGGCAGATAAGTCTGTTAGGCGGGGTTAAGCCTAAGGGATGGAGTGTTGCGACTTGTGGGAAGCGTTAAAGACCTTGAAATAGTAAAGAAGCCCACTAAAACCCGCATGGGGATCGGCAGATTCCACTTCTCAGACCGCTACTCGGTTTTTGACTGGGGTGAAATGCCAGACCACATCGACGGGAAAGGGGCGGCACTATGCCTAATGGGGGCTTACTGCTTCGAAAGACTTGAAGAGAAAGGCGTAAAAACTCACTACCGTGGACTTGTAGACGAAAAGGGCAGGGTTTTGCGTTTCGACGAGTTGGAAAAACCCACAAACATAATGGAGTTCCACCTTGTAAACGTTTACAAGCCCGAAGCCCACATAGAGGATGGCAAACTAAAATATGATTACAGCTTTTACACGCCAAATCTAAAGAACTTTCTAATCCCACTGGAGATCATTTACCGCAATGGTTTGCCAGAAGGCTCTTCAGTTTTCAAGAGGCTTGAGCAAGGTTTAGTGACGCTTGAAGATTTGGGCTTAGACCATTATCCAAAGCCAGGTGAAAGACTTGTCAAACCAATCATTGACGTGAGCACCAAATTCGAGGAAAGCGACCGCTACATTACTTGGCGGGAAGCCCAACAACTGGTAAAGTTGACCGACAGCGAACTCGAGGAAATAAAAAGCGTGCTTTTAAAGGTTAATGATACAATCACAGAAATTGCTTCCAGGGCGAGTTTGGTGAACGAGGACGGCAAAATAGAACTAGCCTTCGACGACGAGAGAAGGCTCATGGTGGCAGACGTTGTTGGCACACTGGACGAGTGCAGATTCACCTATCAAGGCCTGCACGTGAGCAAAGAAGTAGCCCGCATTTATTACAGGCAGACTAATTGGATGAAAGAAGTGGAACTGGCAAAGCGAAAAGCCTTAGAACAAGGCGTAAAAGACTGGCGAGTCCTAGTGAAAACATCACCGCCCAAGCTGGATCCGACGTTGAAAGCCTTGATATGTGAAATGTATATGGCTGCGGCGAACGCCATGACAAACCGTAAGCTTTTTGATGTACCAAGTCTCGCTGAAACAATGAAGAAGTATAAAGAGTACATGGGCGGAAAACTTGATCAACAAGAAAATAATTAACAAGATAGTTGAATCCTACGATGAACGCAACATCAGAGTAGGCGTTTTAGGCTCCCACTCAGCTTTAGAAATAGCCCACGGTGCCAAACAGGAAGGATTTGAAACCGTTGTAGTCTGCCAGAAAGGTCGAGAGAAAACCTACACGAAATACTACCGTAACCTTTTCGATTATGTGCTTTTGCTTGACAAGTTCTCAGACATAGTTCAAGTAGAAAACCTTGAAAAGCTCCGAGCCCTAAACACCATTTTTGTGCCCAACCGCTCCTTCTCCGTCTACGTGGGCTACGAAAACATAGAGAAACTGTTCACTGTGCCCCTCATGGGAAACCGTTTCATGCTCAAGACAGAGGAACGTAACGTCCCCAGAAACCAGTATTATCTCCTCGAAAAGGCTGGAATTCCAACACCTAAAATCTTCAAGTCACCCGACGAGATAGACCGCCTAGTCATAGTGAAGGTTCCGGAAAAGGAACGAGCCATTGAAAGAGCCTTCTTTTATGCTTCCTCGCCGGAGGAGTTTAAGCGGAAGGCAGAAGAACGCATAAAAAAGGGCATAATAAGCCGGGAAGCCCTTGAAAAGGCGGTTATAGAGGAGTATGTGATAGGCGCTAAGTTCAATGCAAACTTTTTCTGGTCGCCTTTGACAGACGAACTTGACCTTTTGGGTTTTGACCGGAGAATACAGACAGACTTAGATGGTGTCCTAGACCTTCCAGCTCAAGAACAGCTGGAGCTTGGAATAGTCACCCAAAACATCGAGATTGGACACATGGGCGTAACCATGAGGGAAAGCCAGCTTGAAAAAGTCTTCGACGCAGGAGAACGCTTCGTCGAAGTGTGCAAGAAGGAATATCCGCCGGGTATGATTGGGCTCTTTGCACTGCAAGGCGCCGTAACTAAAAACCTAGAATTCTACGTTTTTGATATAAGTCCCCGCGTGCCCGGATGCCCATGTGTGGAGCCAACTTCACCATACATGAAATACAAGTACGGCATGGAGGTTGGTCCGGGCAGAAGAGTCGCCATGGAGATAAAACGCGCCATAAAAGAGGGCAGACTGGAGGATATTGTGACATGATAACCCGCGAGGAGATTGCAGAACTTGTCGGAAAATACGATCTGAGCCGGCTGGCAATAGGCACCATAGGCTCGCATTCAGCCCTAAACATTTTCAAAGGCGCCAAGGAAGAAGGTTTTAGAACAGTATGTATCTGCCGTGAAAGGGACACAATTGTTTATAGAAAGTTTCCGTTGGCTGATGAACTCATAGTAGTGGATAGTTTCACGGAGCTTTTAGACGAAAAGGTGCAGGAAAAGCTTAGGAGGCTTAACACCATAATTGTGCCTCATGGCTCTTTTACGGCTTACCTAAGCCTTGAAGAGCTTACAGACAAGTTTTACGTGCCTATGTTTGGAAATCGACAACTCCTCCAGTGGGAGGCAGACCGCGAAAAACAAGCAGAATGGCTGCGAAAGGCTGGGCTTAGACTTCCTAAAACCTTCAAAAGCCCCGAAGAAATAAGCGGTTTGGCCATTGCTAAACTTCCGGGGGCTAAAGGTGGGAGAGGCTATTTCTTGGCTAATTCTCCTGCAGTCTTCTACAAAAAGGTCGACGAAATGGTTCGCCGCGGCTTGTTTGAGAAAAAAGACGTGGAACACATACACTTGCAGGAATACATTTTAGGAGTGAACATTTACCCTCACTATTTCTCGTCCATAATCCGAGATGACGTGGAGTTTCTGGGAGTGGATAAACGTTACGAGTCCACAGTGGACGCTATTGGAAGGGTGCCAGCAACTGAACAGCTTGAAATAGACATGAGCCCAACCTATACCATTGTTGGGAATATTCCGCTAACCCTCCGAGAATCGCTTTTGCCAGAGTTCCTTAGAATGGGCGATAACGTACAGAAAACCGCTGAGGAATTGGCTCCGCCCGGCATAATTGGGCCGTTCTGTCTTGAAACTGTTGTCACCGACAATTTGGAGATTTACACTTTCGAGATTTCGGCGCGGATCGTGGCTGGAACAAATGTTGGAATTGGAACTTCACCATACGCCTACCTCAAATACGGCGAGAGAATGTATGCTGGCAGAAGAATAGCCCTAGAAATAAAAGAAGCCCTAGCGAAAAAGCGCTTCCAAGACGTGGTTGCCTAAAAGCAATAGAACGCTCTTCTATTTCATCTTTAAGTGAAAGTGCAGCCGCCAAGATTGGGCCCCGAAACTGGAAACGCTGATAAGCCAAATATACATGGCAGCGGCAAATGAGATAACGGGAGGGAAATGTTTGAGTTGCCAAAGCTTGCAGAAATAATTAGAAGCATTCAAGTTTAGGGTTTTATACTTAAAGCAACTGGTTGTCGCGTCTCTTAACAATTTAAAAATTTAAGGTGGCTTTAAAAATGTAAAATTTACATAATTTTCCATGTTTAAATCTTATTTTGCGTTAATTTTATATACTGAGAGATTTCTTAAAATAGAAATTCCAATCGAGGGGGAGGGTCTTCTGAAGGCCAATCTTTACCTTTTAAAGGCGGTCCTTATCCTTAAACTTTCAAAGCTTGGTTTTGATGCTGCCATCTGCCACAATTGCGGCAAGATCTTTGAAAGAACCAAGGCGGGAGAAACCCTATGCCGAGAATGCAAAACTACGCTAAAACAAGAAAAAAAGCTAATACACTCTCTTCCCTCTTTTTTTAAACATAAAACGTCATATTTTCGCTGTGAACGTAGGGGACAAACACTAGTCTCCTCTAGGCTTTTGGGCTGATTTAAGCCTCAGACAATCCACAGAGGTTGCCATTTTCAATTATTAACGTTGCAGCGATTTCCTAAATTGGATACTTAGGCTATGCTACTATTTCGTGGAGTTGTTTTGTTTTCCACACTCGTCTGATTTCCTGCACTTCCTCTCTGCTGATAATCATCCAAGCATCGTGGCTAAAATGTTCATGGATTCTTCCACTAGAAGATTCTTCCATACATAGTTATAAAAAGGTTCAACGCTCTCCTTATTTGGAGAAGGGTGAGAAGGGAGATAAGGGCTGTTGGCTGAATCTTACGGCTGGCTTTTTGTGGATTTTATTCCGTTGCTTTATGAGAAGAGGCGTGTTGCCCGTCAGCTTCAAGTGGAGACTTGGCTGGATTTAACCCAGCTTTTAAACGAGTTAAAACTTGAATTGGCTGACAGTGGAACCCGCAAGCAAAACACGAAGGCAAAAATTGACTACGTCGCCTAAAGACCGCACACCGCCAACAGTGCTTCAAAGTTTCGACGGCTTATTTCAGCCTTATACCGCCTTAAAGCTTCTATAACCGCTTTTTTGTCTCTTTCGCCGAGTTTTTCGGCTATTTTTTGGGCTACTGTCCCGCTTATGAACAGGAACTGGGCGATGGAAGTAACGTTTGAGGGTTTACGGTTTAAGCTGGCGGTTTCAAAATCTACAATGACCGGCTTGTTTTGGCTGTCCACTATTATGTGTTTTGGAGCGTGGCTTAACTCGCCATGATCTAAACCAGCCATGTCAAGGCGCCAACACTGCTCTAGAATGTCCCTCAAAACCCTTTTCAAGCGAAGTTTACCCCTACATTTTTCCAACCATTCTGGAAGCAACAAGCCATCCACAAACTGCATAACAAGAAAGTTTTTGCTCACATCTAAAAGTCTTGGTCCAACACAGACAGAATTGGCCACCTTAAGCATTTCAGCCTCCCGTATCATGGCGACACGGTCAGCATCCACCCTCCTAACCTTTAGGGCAACGGTCTCTCCACTTTTTAAGTAGGCTTTGATAACTAAGCCTACACAGCCCTTGCCCAAAACATGCATGTTTAAAACTTGTTTTTGGCCGCTGAACTCTAAGGCGGTAACGCCTAGTTTTTGAAGCTCTTTTAGGCGCCTACGCAGTTCAGCCTTGCTCGGCCTCGGATAACAAATTATTGTTGCAAAGGGTTCTTCCAAAAGCCTCTCAGCGGGGACTCGGAAGCGTTCAGCCGCCATACTTCATCCTAGGATAAACTATCAACTTTCGTCCAATTTAAAGAATGACAAAGAACAGAAAAGCGGAAAATTGGCGTAAGGTTATTCTTCTTCGCAGAACTCTTCCGGCCTTGGCGGTGTTGGCGGTAGGCCTTTGCGTTCGCGGATTTGCCTTATTACGTCTGCTTGCATGGATTCTGGCACTGGCGCCCATCGGCTGAACTGGGTTGCCCAGAAGGCGCGGCCCTGCGTTGAAGAGCGAAGTTCGTCGGCTATGCCGAAGGATTCCGCCACTGGCAGTTCAGCTTTCACTATAACCATGTCCTCTTCGTTCACCATGTCCAAGATTCTGCCGCGGCGTTTCTGCAAGAGCGAAATAACTGGGCTGACGAAGTCGTTTGGCACTTTACACTCAAAGCTGAGAATGGGCTCCAAAAGCTTGGGATCGCTTAGGAGGAAAGCACCCCAAATGGGGCGCCAAGTCATTGGCAGAATTTGGGCTGGGCCGCGGTGCACCGGATCCTCGTGGATTAGGACGTCTTCAAGGTTGACTTTAATCCCGTACATGGGTTCCTTGGCCAAAACACCCGTGTTGACGGCGTCTCGGAAGCCCGACTTCATATGGTCCAGTACTTCCTCGACGTATTGTCTTCCCTTAATTCTGTTGACTAGAATGTTTGTGCCTTCTATGGCGATCACGTTGCGGGCGTCTTCAGCAGACCAGCCAAACTCCTTCATTAGGATTTTTTGGCGTTCATCGCGGGATTGCATCTCATTAATCTTTCCTGTTTTGATGGCTTCTATGACTTCCTCTGAAAGTTTTTCAACAGTTACCCACAACCTATTATGTTTATTGGGGCTTTTACCCATCACGGGCGGGCCCTTATAGTCGTGGCTTATAGTTTCCCTGTAGATGACTATTGGCTTGCTCATCTTAACCTTTAAACCGGCCTCCTGCATGCGGTAGGCTGTAACCTCCAAGTGGAGTTCGCCCATGCCGCTGAGCAAGTACTGGCCGCTTTCCTTGTCTATCTTGAAATGGAGGTTGGGATCTTCAAGCGTGATTTTGTGGATAACCTTGTCGAAAAGCGGTAGATCCTTAACGTTTTCAGGCTCAACGGCCACTGTAACCACGGGGTCTGAAACATATTTCAACGCTTCAAACGGGACCGTTTCAACGCCTTCTTCGGCTATTGTCTCGCCAACATGTATAGAGGGCAGACCTGACAATGCTGCAATGTTGCCGGCTGGAATCCGCTCCACGATCACGCGGTCTGTGGCCATGCTCATGTAAACCTGCTGTATTGCGCCTTTCTGTCGGCTTGTCACGAGGCGGACAACTTTTCCCTTCTCCACAGTGCCGCTGAAAACCCTTCCAATGGCGACGACGCCGCTGTGGGGGTCAACTTCAATAAACGTTACACACATCAATAGAGGCCCGTTGGGGTCAACTTTGGCCATGGCCTTTCCAACGGGGCTGTTCACGTCACCAGGCCAGATTTGGCTCTGCCTATAGGGCTGGGCCTCCAACGGGCTTGGGAGGTGTTCGCAGAACATGTCTAGAATTGGCTCGTATACGGGTATGCGTTTGCTGAGGGCTTCCACTTTCCGTCCAATGTCTTCAGGTTCGCCAGTGTAAGCGTCAATGATTTCTTTGAAGGTTACGCCTTTAGCTTTCATGTGGGGTAGGTTTAAGCCCCACTTGTGGAGCGCCGAACCGAAGGCTACACGGCCATCTTCAACTTTAACCTGCCAGTCCTTCTTGTGTTCTGGAGGCGCGTACTTCTCGATAATGGTGTTTATGCGCGTGATTATTCTTGCAAATCTCCGCTGTATTTCTTCTGGAGAAAGCTTCAACTCCCGTATTAGGCGGTCAACCTTGTTAATGAAAAGTATGGGTTTGACTCTCTCGCGGAGAGCCTGCATCAAAACGGTTTCGGTTTGGGTCATGGGGCCTTCAACAGCGTCAACCACCACAAGGGCGCCATCCACGGCTCTAAGGCTTCTTGTTACGTTTCCGCTGAAGTCTATGTGACCTGGTGTGTCAATCAAGTTTATGAGGTAGTCAACGCCCTTGTAGGTGTGGACCAAGCTTATGTTGGAAGCGAAAACCGTCATTTGCCTTTTCTGTTCAAGCTCCCAAGAGTCTAGGAAAAGCTTTTGGCCGGCGACTTGCTCGCTTATTATGCCCGCAGCTGCCAAAAGGCTGTCTGATAAAGTGGTTTTTCCATGGTCCACGTGGGCGATTATGCTGGTGTTTCTTATCCGCTCGGTTTGAGTCATAAGCTTTACAATTTCTTCAATCTGCCTGTAACGTCCCATGGCTAGTCATACCTCACGCTAACCAAAAGCTTGTGAACTGAAGGTTGTTTGCAAGGTTTTCCAGCAAACATTTAATGTCACTTGCCCACAGTGATTGGCTACATGCAAAAGAAAACTGAACCATATTAACTTTTTGCATGAAACATAAGACTTTTAAGGCTACATGAAACCTTGTCTCTTAACGCTTACTGATTATTTGGGAAGCCGACTACCGGGGATTTTATCTTGCCAAGGTTTAGGCAGACCAGCGAAATACTCAAGCTGATGCATAAAAAGGAGGATATTCGCAACATTGGCATAATTGCCCACATAGACCACGGAAAAACAACCATGACGGACTCGCTTTTGGCTGAAGCCGGCTTACTCTCGCCGAGGATCGCCGGGGAAGCCCGCGCTCTGGACTATTTGGAGGAAGAACAAAAACGCGGAATCACGATTAAAACTGCAAACATTTCGCTTCTCCACGAGATTGGCGGACGCCCATACGTCATAAACCTCATTGACACGCCGGGACATGTAGACTTCACGGGTAAGGTGACGCGGGCTTTGAGGGCTATTGACGGCGCGGTGGTGGTTGTAGATGCTGTTGAAGAGGTTATGGTGCAAACAGAAACTGTGACGCGGCAAGCCCTTGAGGAAAGAGTGCGTCCCGTTCTCTTTATCAATAAAGTTGACCGTCTCATCCGCGAATTGAGGCTTACGCCAAGCGAGATTCAGGACAAGTTTTTGCGGATTATCCGCGACTTCAACAATCTAATAGAGGTTTACGGCGAGCCAGAGTTTAAGGATAAATGGAAAGTTGACCCCCAAAAAGAAACTGTTGCTTTTGGTTCAGCCCTCCATCGTTGGGGGTTCACGGTGAGAATAGCCCAAGAAAAAGGCTTAAAGTTCAGCGACATAATTGAAGCCTACAACCGTGGTGAACATCAAAAGCTTGCGGAGCTTATTCCGCTGCACAACGCCATCTTAGACATGGTTGTGAAGAACATTCCAAACCCTGTTGAAGCCCAAAAGTATAGGGTTCCAAGAATATGGAAAGGCGATTTAAACTCCGAGATTGGGCAAGCCATGCTGAACTGCGACGACAACGGGCCGACGGTCATGTGCATTACAATGGCGCAGATGGACCCCCACGCTGGGCTAGTGGCAACTGGAAGGCTTTTCTCCGGCATGGTCAAGGAAGGCAACCATGTCTACCTTGTTGGCGCCCGCAAGGACTACCGCGTCCAGCAAGTCTCCATGTATATGGGCGCCTATCGTGAGGTCGTGGACAAAATAACGGCTGGGAACATTGCAGCCCTTTTGGGCTTGGACTTAGCTAGGGCTGGCGAAACACTGGTGGATATAGCCCACAAAGACGTTATGGTGCCGTTTGAACGCATCAAATACATTTCAGAACCGGTTGTAACGATAGCCGTTGAACCCAAACATCCCAAAGACTTGCCGCGTTTAGTGGACGCCATGAATAGGCTTTCCATAGAAGACCCAAACCTCATCACAACCATTAACAAGGAGACGGGTGAATACTTGCTCAGCGGCATGGGCGAACTCCACCTTGAAATCGCCGTGAAATTCCTACAAGACTATGGTGGAGGCCTAGAACTCATAACATCCAAGCCTATAGTCGTCTACCGTGAAAGCGTCTCTGGAAAGGGTGCAACAGCCATGGCTAAAAGCCCCAACAAACACAACAGGTTTTGGGTTCAAGTTGAACCGTTAGAAGAGAGAGTCACAAACCTCATAGAAAAAGGCGAAATCACCGAAGAAATGGGACGCAAACATGTTGGAAACATACTTTTCAAAGAGGCTGGCTGGCCAGCTGAAGAAGCAAGAAATGTTTGGGCCATAGACGAACACCGCAACATCCTCATCGACATGACCAAAGGTGTTCAGTATCTTCAAGAGACCAGAGAAATGATCGTCGCCGGCTTTAGATGGGCGTGCAGAGCTGGACCCCTATGTGAAGAGCCCATCCGCGGCGTCAAAGTCAAACTTGTGGACGCCCAGCTCCATGAGGATCCGGTGCACCGTGGCCCAGCCCAGATAATGCCAGCCGTACGTAGAGCTATTTTAGGCTCTTTTTTGACAGCCAAGCCCGTTCTTCTTGAACCCGTCTACCGGATTGGAGTTTCTGTTCCAGCCCAGTGGGTTGGGGACTGCATAGAAATCATCACAAAGAAAAGGGGCAAAATTTTGGCTTCGGAACAGAAGGGCATATTAACCATGATTGATGGCTTTATTCCGGTTGCTGAAACCTTCGGCTTGTCGGCTGAAATGCGTTCAGCCACTTCTGGACATGCTTTTTGGCAGTGCACTTTCAGCCACTGGGAAAAAGTTCCTGAAAACATCGCCGTCGAAGTTATCAGGCGGATTCGCGAACGTAAAGGCTTGCCGCCGGAGATGCCCACCCCAGACATGTTTATTGATAAAGAGTGAGGCTATCCATGGGAAAAATTGTCTTATCGCCAAGCCAGCCTTTTGATTTGGATTTAACCCTCTGCTGTGGGCAGACCTTCCGATGGGATAGAATCGGCGGATGGTGGTATGGCATTGTAGCCGACCAGCCTTTCAAGGTGCGGCAAAAAGGCAACACCTTAGAGTTTGAAAATGTTGATTCTGGCTTTTTGGAAAAGTATTTTGGGTTAGGCGACAACTTGCCGTTTATTCTCAAGCAAATAGCAAAGGACAAGCACGTGGAAAAGGCTGTTAAAGGCCTCAAAGGGTTGAGGATTCTACGTCAAAACCCGTGGGAATGCCTTATATCCTACATTTGCGCCACATACAAAAACATATCCGCCATAAAACAAATGCTCTCCAATCTATCCCAAAAATTCGGAGAAAAAAGAGTCTTCGAAAACATGGTTTTCTATACTTTTCCAACACCCCAGAAACTTGCAAAAGCAAATCTCCAAGAGCTTGCCAGTTGCGGTTTGGGCTACAGAGCAAAATATGTGATGGAAACAGCCAAAAAAGTTGCAAAGGGAGAGTTCGCTCTTGAGGAATTGAAAGCGAAACTCTTTGAAGAAGCCAGAGAAATACTGCTTGCTTTGCCGGGCGTCGGCCCTAAAGTGGCTGACTGTGTCTTGCTTTTTTCCCTTGAAAGGCTTGAAGCCTTCCCAGTGGACGTCTGGATTAAACGCATAATCACAAAGTATTACGCAAACCATTTTGAAGGCGAATTCGTTAGGAGAATTTCGCTTAAAAAGTCGCTGACAAAGGCGGAATATGAAAAACTCAGCTTTTTTGGGCGAAAATATTTTGGAAGTTTCGCCGGCTACGCCCAGGAATACCTTTTCCACTATGAGAGGCTAAAAGCTGGAAAAGCCAAGCCTAGATCAAGTTTTTTTCCTTAAGCTTTTGCGCCGCCCAGTTGCCTTGCGTGGTTGCCATGGAAATGGCTTCTGAAACAAGCCTCTGTGCCACAATGGGGTTATGCTGTCGCACATGTTCGACAGCCTTTTGTAGGTTTGTGGCTATTTCTCTGAATCCTTCAACTTTTGAGGCATTAGCCGCAATGTTAACCTCCAAGATTAACGCGTTGAAGTAGGTGATGAGCAGTTTTTCAGCACCAGCCAGTTCGG
>Ga0185307_1000582_pt1 | contig 22549 bp, 19 predicted proteins | sample LHCtaG_FD_128010 | JGI IMG/M metagenome (GOLD analysis project Ga0185307, IMG submission 128010) | Hot spring microbial communities from Little Hot Creek, USA to study Microbial Dark Matter (Phase II) - LHC4sed_matched (SPADES... | ecosystem: Environmental > Aquatic > Thermal springs > Hot... | reverse complement strand
TATTTAATTAAGAGATTTTTTCGCCGTGAGCCCAGATTGCCAATGTTAATAATAAGCGAGAAGATAATGGTTTCCATCTAAGCCTTGGAAGTGGTAATAAAAAATTGCGGGAGAATAAATTTATAAATAATGTCAATGGTGCTAATAATGATTGAAAATAATGGAATTTTTATTTATCCTTTAAAAGGACTATTACCAAAAAAGGAAGGTAGGCATTCCCTGAATGGTGGGGGTATTAAAAGGGATGTTTTTTTATTTTTTTAAATTCTTTGGCAATTGACTAAATAAAGCTTGTTAATATTTAAACATCAAAGATAACGGTCGCTTTATAAATATCTTCTTTTTTTATTGAAAAAAGATGATAGGTTGGGGTTTTTAATTCAATTTTTATTGGGTGGCGCTCTTTATCAAATTTTTCTCCCAACAAAACTCCTTTCAAAGCGGTATAACTATTTTCAATCTTTAAATCTTTTATATTTTTGGCTAAAAAATGTTCAGTAGAAAAGATAAAGATAAGCTCCCGTAAAAAATTCATAAATAAATCTTCTAAATCTTCACCAAAAACTTCAATCTCTTTTTCCATTTTTATTTCTACTTTTTCAATATCTGTTAGATTATCAGTGACACAGTATAAGGCATTGGAAAAAAGTTCTTCAATTGTTTTGCCATAAATCTCAACGCCCAAATCGGAAGTGTGGGGGATTAATTTATATCTCATAATTTTTATAGATTTTTGCTAATTGGTAATAATGCTCACTGGCCTTTTTTATCATTTGGATATCTTTCTCGCTTAACTCCCTTTTTATCTCTGCCGGAATACCAGCAACCAAGGTATTTTCGGGAACAACAAAATTTTCTTTAACCACACTCCCAGCAGCAACAATCACATTTTTATTTATTACCGCACCATTAAGAATAATTGCGCCCATACCAATCATCACATAATCATTGATCTTACAACCATGAATTATCGCCCGATGACCAACCGTTACATAATTGCCAATCTCTAAAAGAAAACTTTTATCAGTATGGACAACTACATAATCTTGTAAATTGGTATATTCACCAATTTTTATTTTTTCTGTATCACCCCTTATTATAGTGCCAAACCAAACACTGCTTCCTTTGCCAATCTCCACATCGCCAATAATTATTGCTCCTTTACTTATATAAACCGAATCATCAATCTTTGGTTTTTTATTTAAAAACTCTTTTATCATCTATAAAAAATAATAAAAAAATATTTTTTTTCAATACTACCAAAAAACCCTGTCTCAATTTTTTAAGTTATTGATATTTTATAACTTATAAAATTTTTTGATTAGTTTTTATAAACTGTCGCATCACCCTTTCTTTTTTCTTCTGTTTTTCCTTCTTTCACTTTTATCTAAATCTTTTATTTTCAATAACTTATTTTATTTAAAAATTATTAAAATGGCATAGGTTTTTAATTATTAATCTAATAAGGGTGCTATGGCTATTAATGGGAAATTGAATTTAAAGAGATTTCTTATTTGCGAAAGCCTTTTTATTTCTGCTGGTTTGATGACTATGGGATTATTGTTAAGTAAATTTTTAGGTTTTTTAAGAGAAATTCTTATTGCTAAGGTCTTTGGCGTTTCTTATTTATGTGATGCCTATTTGGTAGCGATTCTTTTTCCAATTTCCATAATGGGAGCTGTAAGCCAGTCAATGGGGGTTTCTTTAATTCCTTTATTCTCTAAAAAGGATTTTTCTAAATACCATTTATCACTTTTTATTATTTCTTTATTCTCTTTATTTTTCTCTTTTTTAGTTTTTCTTTTTCCGCAATTAGTAATCAATGTTATTGGTCAAGGATTTCCGATTACAGTAAAAGAGCAAGCAAAGATTCTTTTGAGAAATATGGCACCAGCAGTATTTTTTATTGGCATTTCCGGATTTTTGAATGCCTTCTCCTATGTAAATAAAAATTATTTCTTTCCAGCGCTCTCGGGAATTTTATATAATAGCGGTCTAATTTTGGGAATAGTTTATCTTTACAAACTATTTTCTCTTTCCGGATTGGCTTTTTCGGTTAATCTGGCTTCTTTTCTTTATATTTTACTTCCTTTAACTTTCTTTTTAAAAAGAGAAAAAGCCATAAGAAATTTAAATATTGCCAAAGAAGAAGCCTTATATTTTTTGAAATTTTTATTTTTAAGTTTTCTTCCCTATCTTTTGGTAAGTTCGGTTTCCCAAATCAATGTGGCAATTGACCGAGCGATTGCTTCTTTCTTGGAAGAAGGTAGTATTTCCGCACTCAATTTTGCTTACAAAATTATTGAGTTGCCTTTAGGTATTTTTGGCTTTGCCTTTGCTACGGTCTTAATGCCCTATTTTTCCGAAAAGTTTTATAACGGTGAAAAAGAACAGATGATTAAGCAGGCCAACAATTTCCTTTTCTTTTTATCTTTAATTATTTTGCCGATAACCTTGGCTTTTATTTTGTTAAATGAAGAGATAATAAGAATTGTCTATTTTCGTGGTGCCTTCAACGAAAAAGCTTTAATAATGACTAAAGAAGCTCTTAGCTTTTATTCCTTAGGTTTATTGGCTTATTGTGCTAACTTAATTCTTATCCGCTTGTTCTGGTCAATGGGAGAGATAAAATTGCCAATAATTATCAGTACCATTGCGGTATTATTAAATCTTATTTTAGACCTAATTTTGGCAAAATTCCTTTCTTATAAAGGCTTGGCATTAGCAACTTCTTTAAGTGGTATTTTCCGTTTTTTACTTTTTGCTTTTTGCCTTTCTTATTATTTTCAATTCCGGCTAAGATTAGTAAATTGGAAAGAAATTTTTAATGGTAAATATGATGGTTAAAAGAAATGCCCTCAATTTCTTTTTGATTATCTTCTTTTTCTTTATTTCCTTTTTATTTTTCTTTATTACCCAAAAATATAACTTCCAAATTTCTTTACTTATCTTTCTTTTGCCTTTCTTTTTACTCTTTATCTTTTTATACCCAGAAATCGGCTTAAATTTCATTTTAAACGAACCCCTTCTTTATTTTATCTTACCCATTTTGCCAATTGCTGAAGGTTTTAGAAGAGCATCATTCACCCTCTTTATCTTTTTCCTTTTATTAATTGCTTTTATCTACCAGATAGTGAAAAATCCAAAGGTTATTCACCATTTTATTTCTCAACTTAAAAAACCCCTATTTATCTTACTGGCGATAATTGCTCTCAGTCTTTTTATCAGCGTAAGTAGATTGCCTTTAGCTTTTTTGGAATACGGCTATGTAAAATTCTTTTCTTTTCTTTTGCTTGCCTTTTTGCCTTCTTTGGCACTTCTCTTTTTAGGCAACGAAGAAAAAAGATTAAAAAGATTTATTTTCGCTTTTGCCTTTTTTACTTTCCTCTTTTTTGTTTATGCCAATTTTTTGATTATGAAAGAAGGAATTGAAAATTTTTTGGAAAAAGAAATTATTCCTTATCGTTTAGGCTTTTCTTTAAGTTGCGTTGTCTTTGGTCGCTGGGCAGGAATTGGTGTTTTATTAGCTTTTCTTTTATTTATCACTACCAGAAACAAACTTGTTAAAATAATTGTCCTTCTTTTACTTCCGGTTCTTTTATATCTTTTACTCTTATCTGCAACCCGGGGAGCAATTTTGGCTTTGGCAATTACCCTTTTTACTTTCTTCTTTTTGAGATTGAAGAATTTTAAAGAAAAGATTGCCCTTATCCTTCTCTTTATCTTTCTTTTCTTTATCTTCTATTCTTTAATCCCTTCAATTATCAGAGAACGATTAACCTATTTTGAAGATGAAAGTGCTCTTAATCGTTTAGAATTTATTGGCCTGGCATTTCAAAACTTTTTCTCTTCGCCATTATTAGGCAAAGGTTTAGGGACTTTTCCTTATTATAATTACCATTCGCTCTATCCCCACAATATCTTTGCCGAATTTGCTTGTGAGACCGGTTTCTTAGGTCTTATTCCTTTTTTACTTTTTATCTTCTTTGCTTTTAAAGAGATGTTTAAAAGATTAAAAGTAAAAGAAATTACTTCCCTCTTCCCGGCTTTTCTTTTTCTTTATCTTTTTGTCTCCAGTCAATTTTCTTTTGATATTGGTAATAATTCTCTTTTATTTTTTGCTGGTATTTTTTTGAGTTTAAAGGAAGAAAAAAATGAAAAATAGATTCTTATTACTTGCCGATATCAATTTGGCGACTTTTGAAGGTTCTACCGCCCATTTTTTAGGAGTTTTAACTGGCTTTAAGAAATTAAAACTTTCACCAATAGTTCTATTGCCTAAACCTTATCCCCCATTAAATGCCCTTCTCAAAAAGAATTTGGAAGAAATCCAAATCCATTTTTATCCTTCTTTTGGTGATTATTCTTCTTTTATGAGCAAATTACGCTATTTTTTAAGCCTTATTTATTTCTTAAGAATATTAATAAAAAATAAACCAAATATTATCTATTGCCGTTTTATGCCGTTATTCCTTTTCCATTTAGTAATTGCTAAGATTTTAAAAAAGAAAATAATCTTAGAAGTTAATAATACCCCTACCGATTTTTCTTATCGGCGCAATTTTGGCTCTTTTCTTAATAAATTAATTCCGCTATTTTACCTTTTAAGTGGAAAAATCGCTGATAAATTAATCGTTGTTGCCAGTGGTATGAGAAAGGACTTAATAAATTTGGGAATTGATAAAAGAAAAATTGCTCTTATTCCTAACGGTACTAATCCTGAAATCTTTAAACCCCAGAAGTCGGTAATAAAGAAGAACTTTTATGTTGGTTTTCTTTCTAAAATTGATAACTACCACGATTTTGAAAAGATAATTACTCTCAGTGAAGTCTTAAAAGAAGAAAAAGAAATCAAATTTCTTATCATTGGTAAAGTTGAAAATCCTAAATTAAAAGCCGAGATAAAAATGAGAAATTTAGAAGAAAAATTTATCTTTACCGGAGAAATCCCCTATTTCCAAGTACCTTTTCATATTAATCTTTTCGATATTGCTCTCATCACCACTCCCCAGAAATTTTGTGGTTATACCTCACCAATTAAACTCTTTGATTATGCTGGTTGTGGCAAGATTATCCTTGTTAATAAAGAATTGGTTAAAAAAGAAAAAAGTTTGCGGGCAATTCCGATGATTACTTATTCTTCAGTAGCTGATTTAAAAGAAAAGATTTTGCTGATTAAAGATAATTATCACTACTATTTAGAAAATTACGGCGAAAAGGCAAGGCAGTCAGTTTTAAAGAGATACAACTGGGTGACAATTGTTAAAAAATCGCTAAAAGGAATTACGGAATTAGAAGAAAGCAAGAAAAGAAAAATTAAAAAGAAAATCATCTTACAGGTTATTGGCAATTTGAGTGGTGGCGGCGCTCAGACATTACTTTTAAATTTCTTAAAAGAAAAAGAGGCCCAGAAATTTAATTTTGAAATCTTTACTTTTAAAAAGAAATATTCCCTTTTAACTTTTATCAATTTGTTAAAGAAAATAAAGAAAGTTAAACCGGATATTATCCATGCCCACCTATTTCCGGAACTTTATTATGTTGCTTTTGCTTCTTTCTTCTATAAAAAACCAAAATATCTTTATACCGAACATAACATCTTTAACCGCCGCCAAAAATATAAATTTCTTTATCCCTTAGAAAGCTTTGTCTATCAACGATATGATAAAATAATTGCTTGTGCCCATATGGTAAAAGAACAGTTAACCAAATACCTTCCCCAAATAAAAGAAAAAATAGTTGTTATCCCTAACGGTTTTTCTCTTAACGAAAAGGAGATAAAAGAAAATGAAGAAAAGGCAGATTTGTGCTTTATTGGCCGGCTGGAAGAGCAAAAGGGAGTTGATATCCTCTTGGCGGCATTAAAGATTTTAAAGGAAAAAGGAATTTCACCGAAAACTTTTATTGTTGGCTATGGCAGTTGGGAAGAAAGATTAAAAGCTTTAAGAGAAAAGGAAAAACTTTTTAACATAAAGTTTTTGGGAAAAAGAGAAGATGCCCTTTCCTTTTTGAAAGCCAGCAAGATTTTTGTTTTACCCTCCCGGTGGGAAGGTTTGCCAATCACGATTTTAGAAGCGGCTTCATTAAAAAAACCAATAATTGTTACCAATGTTGGTGGCGTAAAAGAAGTTTTAACGGAAGAAGAGGCAATGATTATTGAAAAAGAAGAACCACAACTTTTGGCTAACGCCATTGAAGAACTGCTTTTTAATGAAAAACTACAAAAAGAGTTTGCGGAAAAAGCCTATGTCAAAGTAAGCAATCATTTTTCCATAAAAACTTTTAGTAAGAAAATGGCAAGTTTATACGAAAGTTTGTTAAAATGATGCAAAAGAAAATTATTCATATTCTTGGAGCTTCAAAGTTTGGTGGTATTGTTCAGTATTTGGCTTTTCTTATTGAGAGACAATTGAAAGATAATTACCAAGTAGCAATTTTAACGGAAGACGAAAAGATAAAAAGTTATTTTCAAAAGCATTTTCCGCAAGTGAAAATAGTGACTACCAAAAAGGTTTATAAAAGAGAGATTTCGCCTTTCTATGACCTTTGGGCACTTTTAAGAACTATTAAGATTTTAAAAGGTTATTCGATTGTTCATACCCACACCTCTAAGGGTGGCTTTATTGGCCGGCTGGCTGCCAAAATCTGTCGAATTCCATTGATCATCCATACTGCCCACGGGTTTGCCTTCCATGAGTTCTCCTCTAAAAAAGCAACCCTTTTCTATTCTTTTTTAGAAAGATTAGCTAGTTATTTTTGTGACAAAATTATCCTTCTTAATAAAAAGGATTACCAATTGGCTAAAAAATTTAAAATTGGCAACGAAAAGAAATTGGCACTCATTTATAACGGCATTGATTACCAAAAAATTGAAAAAGAGAAGCCTGATTTTTCTATCCGGGAAAAATTGGGTTTAAAAGCCAAAGATTTCCTTATCACTTTTGTCGGTCGTTTATCACCACAAAAAAACCCCGAAATTTTAATTCGGGCAATGAAAGAACTGGTGAAAGAAAATAATAATAAAAAGATTTGTCTGTTACTAATTGGTGAAGACATGGGAGAAAAAGAAAAATTGTTGAGATTGATAAAGGAATTTCAGTTAACTAATAATGTCCACTTTTTAGACTTTGTGAAAAATCCCATTCCCCTTCTAAAAGCCAGTGATTGCTTTGTGCTTCCTTCCCTCTGGGAGGGATTATCAATCGCGCTGTTAGAAGCCATGGCCTCTTCCTTACCAGTAATTGCCTCCAATATCAAAGGGAATAACGAAATAATTACTGATGGAATAAATGGCTTCCTCTTTTTGCCCAATAATGAAAAGGATTTAAAAGAAAAGATAATGCTTTTATTAAATAATGAAGAACTGCGACTAAAAATGGGAAAAGAGGGGAAAGAAACCATTATAAAAAGATTTTCTAAAGAAAGATTTCAAGAAGAAACAATGAAAATTTATAATTTTCGAAAAGAAAATAAAGAAGCTAACAAAAGAGAGAAAAATATTTCTCCATACTTAAATTCTTTTGCTAAAAGGACTTTTGACATTTTCTTTTCCCTCTTTTTATTAATCTTAACTTTACCACTTTTTATTCCTGTACTGCTAATCCAATTGTTTTATTTTAAAAATAAACTCTTTTTCACTCAGGAACGAAGAGGAAGAAATTTGAAGATATTTAAAGTTTATAAATTCCGAACAATGAAAATTAATGCCGAAAAATTGAAAAGAGAAGACGGCTCTTCTCTTTATCTTAAAAACGACCCGCGGGTAACAAAATTTGGAAGATTTTTAAGAGAATTTGGTTTAGACGAATTGCCTCAAATATTTAATGTTTTAAAAGGAGAAATGAGTATTGTGGGGCCGAGACCGGATGAAGTCTTACCTTTAGAGCTTTATAAAGATAAAACAAAATTTTTCGCTAAACCTGGTTTAACCAGTTTATCAATTATTAATGGCCGAAATAATTTGCCTTTAAATTTGAGAAACGAAATTGAAGGTTTTTATTGTCAAAAAGCATCGTTTATTTTGGATTTAAAAATTATTTTAAAAACAATTTTAATAATTTTAAAAAGAGAAGGAATTTATAATAAGCAGGAGGTGTGTGATGAGGAGCGCCTATTTATTAACTTTAAAGGGAGAGGGGTTTATGAAAAAATTAAATATTCTACCGGAAAATCTCGGAGCTAAATCGGATATCTATACCGATTATCTCAATTTAGATATCCTGCGAATAATTGAAGCCGGCGGAATTGTAAAAGTTTTTTACGAAGATAAGAATAAAGAAATTATCGGTTTAGCCACTGCTGAATTTAATGAAAATCTCTTTATTATTCCTTACCTCTTTGCTCCTAATCTGTCTTTAAAAATCAAACTGCTAAGCGAAATTATTAATGAAGGCAATTGCTCAAATATCTTAATCAAAATTTCTAATAACGACGAAAAGTTTATTAACTACCTTAAAGAAAATAATTTCAAATTGATAAACAGCATTATCCTCTTTCTTGGTAATCAAGAAAATCTGAAACCGGAAATTATTACTACTTTTGAAGATACTTTAAAATCGGAAAAAATGGAAATTACCACCAGCAATCTTTCACCAATAATTTACTACCATTTTCTAATGAAAGATGGTAAATGTATTGGTGTCCTTAATGCTCAAAAAGTAGCCAAAGATTTTCCGATTATAAAAATTAACACCATTTATATCGACGAGAAATTTCGAAAAAGAAATTGCGGAAGTCTTCTTTTATCATCTTTTTTAAAATGTCTTTTAAAAGAGAAAAATTATTATGTAATTAGTGAAGTTCCTATGGGCAATCTCCCGGCAATCAGACTTTTTTCTAAATTTAATTTTGGAATAATTGGCGCTTTTAAAATTTTAATGAAAGGAAAATAAGTAACGATGAAGAGTTTTAATTTTATTCCTTTTGCTCGACCTCATATTACTGAAGAAGAAGTGAACGCCGTTATGGAAACCTTAAAATCCGGTTGGTTAACCACGGGAAAAAGAACAAGGGAATTTGAAGAGGAATTTAAAAAATATATCGGTGCGCAATATGCCATCGCGGTGAATTCTTGCACCAGTGGACTTTTCTTAGTTTTAAAAGCTTTAGGAATAAAAGAAGGAGACGAAGTAATCATTCCCACTTGGACATTCTGTGCTACGGCTAATGTGGTTATCCATTGCGGTGCCATCCCAGTTTTTACTGATGTGGCTTATGATTATCTTTTGCCACCCGAGGAGATCGAGAAGAAAATCACTAAAAAAACTAAAGCGATTATTCCTGTTCATTTTGCCGGAAAGAGTTGCGATATGAAAAAAATAAAAGAAATTGCTGAGAAATATCACCTTTATGTAATTGAAGACGCGGCTCACGCCTGCGGTACTATTTATCAAGGCAAAAAAGTTGGGAAAGAATCTTTAGCATGCGTCTTTTCTTTTTATCCAACGAAAAACATCACTACCGGTGAAGGGGGTATGGTTGTTACCAATAATAAAGAGTTAGCAGAAAAGATAAGAATGATGGCTCTCCACGGTTTAACGCTTAATGCTTATGACCGCTATCAAAAAAATGGCAGTTGGTATTACCAAGTTGTTTATCCGGGGTATAAATGTAATATGACCGATATTCAAGCGAGTATCGGTCTTTGCCAATTAAGAAAGATCGAGAAGTTGATTAAAAGAAGACAAGAGATTATCAATTATTACCAAGAAAATCTCAAATATCTGCCAGATTTAATTTTACCGGAAACAGAAATTGTTGATCAAAGAGTAAGCTGGCACCTTTATGTAATAAGAATTTCAAAAACCGCAAAAATGGGGCGAGATGCTTTAATTGATTTTTTAAGAGAAAAAAATATTGGGACATCGGTACATTTCATTCCTCTTCATCTTCATCCCTATTATCAAAAAACTTATAATTTAAATCCTAAAGATTTTCCCGTAGCAAACACTCTCTTTTCTTCTTGTCTTTCTTTACCCCTCTATCCCGATTTAACTAAAGAAGAGCAAGATTTTATTATTTATTCTTTAAAGGAGGCATTATGTTAAAAAAGTTGAATTTTAGCATTAGTTATCGATTATTGGCTGATGTTTTAATTTTAACATTTTCTTATTCTTTTGTGAACTTCTTAACTAACCATCGTCTGCCCAATTTTCTTTCTCTTTATTTTCTTGTCACTTTTTGCTTATTTATCTTTTCTCTTTGCGGTTTCTATACTTACGGAAGAACCTATCGGGGAAGATACAAATTCCTTTTAATCCTTTTTGCCAATTCGTTAGCTTTCTTTTTATTTTATTACTTATCCCCCCTCTTTTTATTCCCTCAACAATTACGGACACTTTTTTTTACTTACCTTTTAGCAACTTTTCTCTTGTCTTTTGCTCGTCTTTTTCTTTTATTATCAAACCATTTTACTTATTTAGAGAAAAAAAGAGCCCGGGTTATTAAAAAACCAATTGAAAGGATTTTGGTAATTGGGGGTGCCGGTTATATCGGTTCGGTGCTAGTAAGAAAATTATTAAAATTAGGTTACAAAGTAAGAATCTTAGACAACTTTCTTTACGGAAAAGAGAGCATAAAAGAACTTATGAAAAACAAATCTTTTGAAGTAGTGGAAGGCGATTTTCGTCACATTAATATTTTAACCGAAGCCTTGGAAAATTGCGATGCCTTAATCCATTTAGGAGCCATTGTTGGTGACTCTGCTTGTGCGCTTTCCGAAAAGTTAACTATTGAAACTAATCTTCTGGCTACTAAATTTATTATTCAGGTAGCAAAAAGTAAAAATTGCCAGCGGTTTATTTTTGCTTCTACTTGTTCGGTCTACGGTGCCAACGATAACGAATATCTTACCGAAGAAAGCAAAACTTTTCCGGTTTCACTTTATGCCAAAACTAAATTGGATTCGGAAAAAATCCTCCTCAAAGAAGGAAAAGAGCTGGTTACTACTATTTTAAGATTTGCTACTGTTTACGGACCTTCCTATCGGGAAAGATACGATTTGGTGGTTAATCTTTTATCTTTAAAAGCAGTAAAAGAAAAGAAAATAACGGTTTACGGTGGTGAACAATGGCGACCTTTCATCCACATTGACGATCTTTGTGAAGGAATTATTAAGGTTCTCTTAGCAAAAGAAGAACTGGTAAGAGATCAGATTTTTAATTTAGGAGATACTAAAGAAAATTACCAATTAAAAGAGATTGGGGAAATTATCCAAAACATTGTTCCCGATGCGGAATTAATTATCCTACCGGAGACAAACGATAGAAGAAATTATCGGGTCTCCTTTGAAAAGATTAAAAAAGTTTTATCTTTTACTTGTCAAAAAAAAGTAAGAGATGGCGTCATTGAAATGATTGAAAGGATAAAACAAAATGGTAAAGGTTATTTTTCACCCGACTTTTTCCAATGTGTTTCTAATTATGAGAGAATTAAAAATTGTAAAAAAGAAAGTTATTGGCTGGAATTAGTTAAAGAGGAGGTCTTATGAGATGGGTTATTTTTCTCGGAATCTTAACTTTAGCAATTTTCAAATTTTTAATTGCGCAACCAACGAATAAAGAAATGCCAATAAAAGCCCATATTTGGGGAGAAGTAAAAAATCCTGGCTCTTATTATCTTTCTTATACCGGTGATATTTTAGAACTGATTTCGCAAGCCGGCGGACCCACACCTAATGCCGATTTATCAAAAGTCACTTTAATTGTCGCCAAAGAGAAAAAAAGGATAGGTCTTAATCTTAATAAAATGATTAAAAAAGGTGAAATCTTGCTCCTTTCTAACGGTGATGTTGTGATCATTCCTCGTTCAAAATTAGCTACTTTAAAAGAAGCTATACCATTCATAACTACTTTAGCAGTATTTGTTAATCTTTATTTAACTTATATAACCAGGAGGTGAAAAATGAAAGAGTATAATCTGGAGAAAATTATTTTAATTATTAAAGAGAAAAAAAAGGTAATCATTACCATCTTTCTCCTTTCCTTGATAATTGCTCTTCTTTTTACTTTTTTAACCAAACCTGAATACGAAAGTAGGGCCACTATTTTAGTAGAAGGTGATAAACTAAACTCTGATTTGTTCTTTTCCTCTCCCTTATCCTTTGCTAAACAAAAAAGTCTGTTATATAACTACTCAGAAATTTTAAAATCGCATAACTTAATGCAAACGGTTTTAGAAGAATTAAAAAAGACTGAAGCGAAAAATTATTTTAAAAATATTGAAGATTTACAGAAAAAGGTAACAATAAAAATTATCAAAGAAACCGACATTTTAAATATTAAAGCGAAAAGCGAGAAACCCGAGGCAGCAGAAATTCTTTGCGAAGTTTATGCCAAAACCTTTGAAAACTTTGTCGCTAAAATCACCAAAGAAGATGTGCAAAAAATTAAAGAATTTACTTATAACCAATTAAAAGAAATTGAAAAAGAATTACAGGCTAAAGAAAGAGAAATCACTGAATTTAAAAAGAAAAATCGGATTGCTGATTTAGACCAAGGAACCAAGGAACTTTTTCAAAATATAATTAACATCAAAACCCTTTATGATGAAGTCCTTGCTCAATACCACGAAAAGCAAGAAGAACTCTTTTCTCTAAAAAATACCTTTAACGAAAATCAAAGGCATTTCTACAACCAATTAATTCAAGAAAAATCTTCTTTAATTAACGAAATGCAAAAAACTTATCAAAATTTAGAAATTGAAAAAACCCACCTTTTATTATCCGGTTATGAAGAGAATAACGAAAAAATGAAAAAAATTGAAGAAAAACAAAACGAAATAAGAGAAAAGTTACTTTCCCTCACACCGGCATCTTTTATTGAGCCGTTAGAATTTCTCAAAACCTTAGAAGGCCAAGCAATCTTTAAAGAAATTGAACTTAATGCTCTTAAGGCAAAATTAACCAAACTTTCGCAATTACTTTCTCAATACGAAAGGGAATTAGCAAAATTACCAGAAAAAGAAAGAACTTATTTGAAATTGAGCCGCGATTTAGAAATTCTCCAAAAAATTTATTCCCTTTTAAGGGAAAAACACGAAGAAGCCAAAATAAACGAAGCCGGTAGGATTTCTGGAATAACTTTAATTGAGGCAAAAACACCGGCTAAAAAAATTAAACCTTCGCTTTCTTTTAATATCATTACTGCTCTCTTTTTAGGGTTAGCATTTGCTTTCGTTACTGTTTTCTTATCAGACTATTTTAATAACACGATAAAATCAATTACTGATGTAGAAAAATTGAATGTTGGTGTTTTGACGACTATTCCGAATCTTAATAAAAAAGAAAAAACTAATGGTAACGGTGTTACTAAATTTATTATTCCTTTCTCCGATGAAGAAAAAACTTCGGCCGAAAGTTATCGGATATTAAGAACTTCCTTATTATGGTCCTTTTTCAACGAAAATAAAAAAGTCGTTTTAATAACTTCTGCCAATCCTGAAGAAGGAAAAACAACTGTCGCCTGTAATCTTGCTTACATTCTTGCTCAAGGTGGAATAAAAACATTGCTAATTGACTTGGATTTAAGAAAACCTCGCCTTCATTCTATTTTCTCTATTAATAGAAAACCAGGATTTACTGACCTGATTCTCAATAATCTTAAACCAGGTAGCAATGGCCATATTCCTAAAACCAATTTTCCTAATCTTGATCTTCTTCCGGCCGGTTCGTTGATACCTTCGCCAGCAGATTTTTTAGAAAAAAAATTTGTTGAGGAATGGTTAAATAAATTTAGAGAAGAATATTCAGCAATAATTATTGATTCACCGCCAGCGTTAATCGCTGCTGATGTGCCGATTCTTACTAAAAAGGTTGATGGTGTTTTATTAGTGTGCGGCTTTCTGAAAACCGATTTAAACCAGTTAGAAGAAACAATAAAAATTCTTAACGAAAAGGAAAAGAAAGTTATTGGTTGTGTTTTAAACTTTTATGAACCGTTAAAAAAATATCATAATTATTACTATTATCATTATAAATATCGAAAAGAAAAATAATGAACAAAAAAATTCTTATTGTTGATGATGATACCCTTTTTTCCCAATCATTAAAAGAAATCCTTGCTTCTCGAGGTTACGAAGTAGCTACCGCTAATACTGCTCAAGAAGCTTTAACAAAAATAAATGAAGATTATGAAGTTTGGATAGTTGATTTAAAATTACCGGATAAAGATGGCTTAGAATTGGTTGAAGAAATAAAAACTATCAAATTTCCACCACCAATAATTATTATTTTAACTGGCTTTTCCTCCTTGCCGGCAGCCAAAAAAGCAATCACTCTTAAAGCCGATGCTTATTTAGAAAAGCCTATTGATCCGGATAGACTTTTTCTCACCCTTTACCAATTACTGAAAGAAAAGGAAGAAGCATGTAATCGTTTTAATTATTTAAAAAAAATTTTAGAAAAGGCAAGTCTTCCCGCAGCCCTTATTGTTGACAGCAAAATAATTTTTTACAATTACTCTTTCCCGATAGAAAAGTGGCAACCTTTTGATCTTACTAATAGGAATGATTTAAAAATTGATAACCAACTTTATCGGTGCGTAGCCATTCCGGTTGAAGAAAAAGTTTCGTTAATTTTTTTAATCAATCTTTCTGATAAAGAAAGGCTAATCGAAGAATACCAAACAATTTTTTCTTATCTTCCCTTTAAGATTTATTTAGTGAAAGATAACTATCAAGTTGTTGGTCAAAACAAATTCTGTTACCAGATTTTTAAAAATTATTCTTATCCTTGTTCCTTTTTTGGTGAAACCTGTTTACTTCTTCAGGCGAAAACTGCTAAATCAGCTGTAAAAGCCTTAAAAATAATTGAGGGGAAACATTGGGAAGAAAACTGCCTGCCTTTAAAAAATAACCAATTCCTTCTCTTTTTTATTGACCGAAGCGAAGAAGTTGAAAAAAACCAGAAATTATATCTGGCAACCGAAGAATGGGAAAAAACTTTTAATGCCATTAATGATATGATCGTAATTATCGACAAAAATTTTAACATTCTGAAAGTTAACAAAGCAACTTATCAATTTTTTAATAATAAAAAATTAATCGGCAAAAAATGCCATGAAATCTTTCACCAAACAAAAGAACCAATTATTAATTGCCCTTTTGTAAAAACCCTAAGGACAAAAACTTCTTTTACTGAAGAAATAGAGATAAATGATCAAACATTTATCATTTCCGTTTCCCCTATTTTTGATGAAAAAGGCGAAGTGGAAAGATGTGTGCATGTCGCCCGTAACATTACAAATTTAAAGATTATTGAAGAAAATCTCAGAGAAAAAACTAAAGAATTAACTATTCTAAACCAAGAACTTCAAAATTCCCAAAAGGAATTGATAAAAACCGCAGAAAGATTAGCTAAAACGAATGAAGAATTGATTAAACTATCAAATGCTAAAACCGAATTTGTCCAAATTCTTTCTCACGAAATGCGAACACCGCTCACCGCTATTTTAGAAGGTAGTAATCTCCTTTACGAAAATTGCCAAGAAGCCGATGCCAAAAAACTTCTTCAGTTAATCAAGAATAATGCTCAAAAATTATTTGAATTAATTAACGATTTATTAGATTTAACTAAAATAGAAAGTGGCCGAATTGAATTATTACCGCAAGCAGTAGATATTAACAAAATATTTTCGCAATTAATCAATAATCTCCAAGTTATCGCTAAAGAAAAAGGGGTAAAAATTATTAAAGAAATTGATGAAAAAATTCCTTTGGCTTTTGTTGATGAAAATGCTTTTTATCGAATAATAGTCAACTTATTATCTAACGCTGTCAAATATAGCAAAGAAAATGGCGAAATTCGGATCCGAGCTTTTCCCCATTTTCAAGAAAAGAAAATTATTATTTCGATTAAGGATAATGGTATCGGCATTCCTAAAAGCGAACAATACAAAGTATTTCAGAAATTTGCTCAAATAGTTCATCCTGGTTATCAGCCAATTAAGGGAACCGGGTTGGGATTAGCACTGTGTAAAGAATTGGTCGAAAAAAGCGGCGGTTCGATTTGGTTTGAGAGTGAAGAACATAAAGGGACCACTTTTTATTTCACAATTCCTATTTACGAAGAGGAAGAAGATTTTCAATATTATAAGCAGCAGCTTTTAAAAAAAGCAAAAGAACTGAATTTAGATTTGGGTATTTTTTTAATTAAAAAAGATGGGGAGGATTTTAAGAAAGAGGAAAAAGAAATGATCAAAAATTTAGTTAAGGATTTTATGAGTGAAACGGCTGAAATAAAAAATTTTTATAAAAAAATAGTGGTAATGGTAATTGGCAAAGAAAAGGAACTAAAAGAGAAATTTAAGAAATTTAATAGATTAATTAGGCAGGCAATTAAAGGAATCATTATTGAAGAACAGTATGAAAAAGATTTTAATAATTGAAGACGAAGAAGCTATTCGTTTTATTTTAGAAAAAAGGTTAAGCGATGCCGGCTACTTTGTTATTTCGGCAGAAGATGGAATTGAAGGGTTAAATAAACTGAGAAAAGAAAATCCTGATTTAATAGTTTTGGATTTAATGCTGCCGGGTTTAGACGGTTACCAAATATGTAGTTTAATAAAAAGAGATCGGCGATATGCTCATATCCCGGTACTTATTCTTACCGCCCGCATTCAACAGAAGGACTACGAAATGGCTATGGCGGTGGGGGCTGATGCTTTTTTAACCAAACCTTTTGAAAGTCAAGTGCTTTTAAGCAAAATTGAAGAACTTTTAAAAAATAATAAAAAGGAGGAATAAACTATGCGGGACAAAAAAATTATTTACCAAATATTGCAGGAATTTGGTCTGTCCCAAAAAGATGTAAAAAAATTTGAAGAAGAAAGTCAACAAAGTAACATTTCTTTAGAAGAGTTATTAATCAATAGAAAGATAATTAACAAAGAGGATTTCTATTTAGCTCTTTCCCGAAGATTGGGTGTACCTTATTTAGATATTTCTGGTTACATGGTTGACAAAGATGTTTTGACTTTAATTCCGGAAGAAGCCTGCCGAAGTTTAAATGTTTTTCCTTTATTTAAAATTGGTGATACCTTAACCGTAGCCATGGCCAATCCCACTGATGTGGATATCATTGATGAATTAAGATTGAAAACCGGCTTAGAAATTACCCCAGTTTTAGCAAGCGAAGAAGATATCAAAAATGCTCTCGATAAATATTACAAATCAAGCTCCCAGACTCAAATTGAAGAAATCAGTCAAATAGCCAGTGAGGAAGTAACCCCAGTGGAAATCACTGACGAAATTAAAAAGTTAGAAGAAGAAGCTTCCCAAGAACCAGTTGTTAAATTTGTAAATACCGTAATTTCTTATGCAGTAAAAAACCGAGCTTCTGACATTCACATTGAACCGGAAGAAAATATCTTAAGGGTAAGATTAAGAATCGACGGTGTATTACATACTTTTACCGAAGTTGCTAAAAATATGCATCCAGCGATAATTTCTCGCATTAAAATTTTAGCACGTTTAAACATCGCTGACAAATTACGACCCCAGGATGGGCAATTTCAAATGACCATTGATAGTAAAAAAGTTGATTTCCGGGTCTCTACTTTTCCTACCTTTTGGGGAGAATGCGCGGTTTTAAGATTATTAGATAAGTCTTCAGTATTAATTGGACTCGGGGAATTAGGTTTTTCTCCGGAAAATCTTATAAAATTTAATGCTTTGATTAAAAAACCTTACGGAATCATTTTGGTAACCGGACCTACCGGCAGTGGTAAAACTACTACTTTATATTCTGCATTGGAAGCTATCCGTAGCGAAGAGAGAAATATTATTACTTTGGAAGATCCGGTTGAATATACCTTGCCATTAATCCGCCAGGTACAAATCAATCCCAAACAAGGTTTAACTTTTGCCACCGGTCTCCGCGCAGTGTTAAGGCAGGACCCCGATGTGATAATGGTCGGTGAAATCCGTGATTTAGAAACTGCGGAGATTGCTGTTCAAGCAGCGTTAACCGGTCATTTAGTTTTTTCAACCCTTCATACTAATAATGCGGCTACCGCGGTTACCCGATTAGTAGATATTGGCGTGGAACCCTATCTTATTGCTTCTTCTTTGATCGGCGTTTTAGCTCAAAGATTGGTGAGAAAAATTTGTCCAGCTTGCAAAGAAGGTTACAAACCAAAGCCCGAAATTTTGAAATATTTAGGATTAGAAGAAAATATAGAATTATTTAAAGGTAAAGGATGTGAAGAGTGTAATAATACCGGTTATAAAGGAAGAACCGGTATTTTCGAACTGCTAATTATTGATGACACTATTAGAGAAATGATTTTAAAAAACAAAAGTGCTAACGAAATTCACCACACAGCAGTTGCCAAAGGAATGAAAACAATGCGCGACGATGGCTTTGAAAAAGTTAAAAAGGGAATAACAACTATTGAAGAAGTATTAAGAGTTACCGCTGTCTTTTAGAATTTTAAGTCTTTTTTCTTTTTTCGGAAATCCTTTTTAAAACCTCAGGCAAAGTAGTATATTCCATCTCTTCCAAAGGTAATCGATGAGGCTCAAAAGGACCGTGACTACGCATAAAATTAGCAATCCGATTAGCTTCTTTTCGGGCATAATCAAACGCTGGGTCGTCAAAAAGATCTCGCGGACCAATTAACATTCCTTGAGCAATTTGAAAACCAAGAGCAATAACCCGAGGAGGACCATCAAATCTTGATGGATTGGCTTCTTTTTGACTAACGGGCATCAAAGGTCCGTAATGGGAACCACGCATCCAGCCGCTTACTAAATGAGGAAACGCAAAAGGCTCCAGAATCTCCCCTACCGCTGGCAACCCGGCTTGTGCCCGAACAATTAAAACCGGGTCATCTTTACCAACATATCTTCCGGCAATTAATGCCAATTTTTGGGTAGAAGAAACCGCAGCGATTTCCCCATCCTTTTTTTTATAAACAGCTTTAATTATGTAATTTTCACAAGAACCAATCAAAACTAACAAATCATACATTTCTTCGGGACAAGAAAGGAAAAAATTTTCATCTTTTTTGATATCGTGGACTTCAAATTTAAAACCATCATGCATTGCTGGGTCAATTATTAAACCGATAGTATTAAAGGGATCGGCGAATATTTTAAAAAGGGGAAAATTCCAGGCACCCGGTGCGCATTTATCACCCATAAAGATTACCACAGGTTCGGATTTTCTTTCAACAAACTCCATTTCAGCAACACCCGGTCCCATTCCCTTAACGTTTCCTGAAAAAGCATCAGCCAATAAATCTTGACCTGCGCCATAAAGTTTTAATTCTTTAGCCAATTCGGTACAAGCAACAAAAGTATCCCAAGCGAGCTTATGAATTTCCTGATTATCAACACCTTTATTATGGGTCATTATCAATTCCAAATCATCACCGCAATTAGTTACATAAAAATCAATAATTATTCCTTTAGCTTTTGCTTCCAGTAGTAAATCTTTAGCTTTTTCTAAAATTTGGGGATGCGAAGAAGAATGTCCCACATAACCCCCAATATCAGCTTTTATTACTGATAAAGTAATCTTTTCGGCCATAATAAATCCTCCTTTTAATTTAATCTTTAATTATAACAAAATTTTAAAAAAGTTCAAAGGATAAAAAATATTTTAAAATGATTTTTTAATAATCAACTATTGCTTTTATAAGATAAAAACCTTCGGCAAAAGAAACTCCGATTTCGCTGCCCCGCATTTTGGCTTTTATAATGATTCCTTCTTCGCTTCGGGGATGAGGAAATTTTTTTACCTCTTTTTCGTAAAATTTAAAGGCATTAATTTTTAAATCAATTTCTTTCTTAGTTAAAACTTCATAATAATTAGGAATAAATTTATTCCAATGATACCATTCGGTGGAACCAGGAATTTCAAAGGTAAAAATTCTTTTTATGGAAGAACTGCTTAAAGGTCGACAGGCAACTGCTACGGCTTCATAGGTTCTTCGGTGATCTTGATTCACATCATAAGGAAAATGAGTATAGACCTCTGTCGGTTGAAGAGCTTTAATAATTTTTTCAATCTTTTGAATAATGGTCAACAAGGGATAAGTATCTAATCTTTCGTCAAGAAACCTCAGAAAATAAACGTCCTTTACCCCTAAGAAGCTATTTGCCTTTTTGGCGTTGGTTTCTTGTTTTTTAAGTAACTTCTTGTCCCTCGCCGAGACGCCGTCAGTAAGAATTAAAAGGTAAAAATCTTTTTTTTGTGAATATTTGGCAATCGTACCACCCATACCTAAAATTTCATCATCTGGGTGAGCAACTACTATCAATATTTTATCTTTTTTCATTCCAAAAATGAAAACTTCTTTTTAAAGCTATAATTTTCATTCCTAAACTTTCATAAAGTTTCTGGGCGGCTAAATTGTCTTCTTCTGTTTCGGCATAAACTTCTTTAATTTTTCTTTTTTGAAAGTAATTAAACCCAGTTATCAATAAGTATTTACCAACTCCTTTTCCTTGATGATGCTTATCAACAGCAAGCAAATCAATAATTCCGATTTTTCTTTTATTTATTTTTAATACTTTACAATCTAAAAAACCAACGATTTGCTTATTTAGAGTAGCCACAAAAAGTCGATGACTTTTTTCATCTTTAAAAGAATTCAAAAGCCACTTTTCATAAAATTTTTTAACTGCTTTTCTTTTAAAATTTTTATCCCAATAAAAACGGGAATAAATAAAAGAAACACCGGCTAATCTTTTTAAAATTGGTAAATCTTCTTTTTTCTTTGATCTTACAAGAATTCCTTTTTTTTCTAAATTTTTTTTAAAATTACTCGCTAATTTTTTATAATAAAAACGATGTTTTTTAATTTCTTGAAAGCCTAATTTTTTTAAAATCTTGGCTAAAGAAATATCTTGAGCATTAATTCTAATATCAATAAATTGCTTTTCCTTATTTTCTTTTAAAATCTCTTTAACAAATTTTTCTTTAAAACTTTTTTCCAAACTTTCACTAAATATTAAATACTCAATCCGACCACAATCAAAACCAAAAACCTTTTTATCAAACGGTGGGGAAACAAATTTTGCTAATGCTAAAATCTTTTCATCCTGAGGTGAAAACAAAATAAAAACTTTGATTCCTTTTTTTCTTTTCTCTATTGTTTTTTTTAAATCTAAAAGAATATCCTTATAATGATAATAGGGTTTAAAATACCAATACCTTTTTTTAAAATTACGAAAAAATCTCTTTAAAACTTTTTCGGTAACCATCATATATTTTTTTATCCACTTCAATCTTTTCTAAAAATAAAGAACCGTCAAAAAAATCTATTTTTAAACCATCTACTTTTTCCCTTTTTAATGGCAAAGCCTTCCAAACAATGATTTTTTTTGAATGGTAATAAAAATAAGCACCTTCATAACTTAAAAGTCCTAATTCATTTTTTCCGTATTTAGACAAAGCTCTTACTTTCCGATAATTATAAACTACGCCATCAGTAAATTTTATTTCGTTAAAAACCTTTTTATCTAATTTGGGAAAATAAGTAGCCAATCTTTCATCTTGTTCAATTGGTTTTACTTTGTCTTTAATAATCAAAGGTAAATACTCTCTTATTAACTCTTTCCCTTTTTCAATCTCTTTTTTGTAAACATCCCAAGCATAATCATCTTCTTCAATAACAAATTCTTTTTGGCCAATTATTGGGCCAGCGTCAACTTTTTCAGTATAATAAAACATGGTAACACCACTTCTTTTTATTCCCGACATTATGGAATTGATAATTGGGCTACTACCTCGACCTTTCGGCAATAAAGTTGGGTGAAAACCAATAACTCCTTTTTTAAAAAGAGAAAGCACTTCTTTGTCAATTATCTGACGCCACCCGCCAACAAAAAGGCATTCACCTTTTAATTTTTTTAGGAGTTCTTTTTCTTCGTTAATATTTTCAATCTCATAGACTGGCAAAGAAAATTCATACCATTTTTCTTTAGCCACCCCGTCATACATTTTGGTCTTCGCTTTTTCACTTAAAGTAATAATTGCCACCACTTCACAATCCTTATTTAAAAGGATCTCTTTCAACCATTCGTAACCACAGATCGAAGCTGCTAAATAAACAATTCTCATTTTCTAATATCGGGCTCTTTCAAATAAAAAGGGGAAAGTGAGAAAAGAGAATCTAACTTTCCTGCTTCCTTGGCTTTTTTAGCAAGCAACCCAATAACTTTAGCTTTTGGAGAATAAATATTTATTTTTTTAAAATTTTCAAAAATTTGGGGATAAGCAAGAAGGGCATTACCACAAACAAAATCAATTTCTTTTTCTTTAAAAATTAACGGCAATTTATTAATCTCTACTAATTGATAATTACCAATTTTTTCTTCATTTTGATAAAGAGCAGTATACACCGATTCTCTTTTAGCATCATTAACGACCAGAATTTTTTTCTCTTTTAAGCCAGAGAAATAAAAAAGGCAAGTAAAATAGAGGGCATCCAAAGTATTTATTGCCTTTACGGAAATATTATGGGGATAGGCAAGTCCAAAAGTGGTTGCCAAACCTACTCTTAAAGCAGTAAAATTTCCCGGACCGATACTTACGCCGATAAGT
>Ga0185307_1000581_pt1 | contig 22550 bp, 22 predicted proteins | sample LHCtaG_FD_128010 | JGI IMG/M metagenome (GOLD analysis project Ga0185307, IMG submission 128010) | Hot spring microbial communities from Little Hot Creek, USA to study Microbial Dark Matter (Phase II) - LHC4sed_matched (SPADES... | ecosystem: Environmental > Aquatic > Thermal springs > Hot... | reverse complement strand
CGGCACATGAACCCATGCATTGACTGCCGAATATTCATGCTCAAAAAGGCTAAAAAATACGCTCGGGAAATAGGAGCAGACTTCATAATTACTGGTGAGGTTTTGGATGAACGCCCTATGTCTCAGCACATGAAAGCCCTAAAAATCATTGAGGAGGAATCCAGCCTAAAAGGTAGGCTTCTGCGTCCGCTCTCAGCCAAGCTTTTGCCGCCAACAGAACCAGAAAAAAGGGGACTTGTAGACCGAAATAGGCTTATGGACATTCGTGGAAGGTCCCGTAAGAGGCAGATTGCCCTTGCAAAGGTTTATGGCATAACGGAGTATCAGTCCCCAGCGGGCGGTTGCCTCCTAACCTACAAAGAGTTTTCGGCTAAACTCCGCGACTTGCTAACGCATAGGAAACGCGTTTCCATGGCTGATTTGGAGCTGCTAAAAATTGGACGCCACTTTAGGCTTGGCAAAAACAAAATAATCGTTGGAAGAAACAAGGAGGAGAATGAAAGGCTTTTAAGGCTTAAAGGCAGAAACGACTACTTCTTTGAGGCGCAGGGCTGTGGAAGCCCCATAACGCTTTTGCAAGGACCAAAAACGAGAAAAGCCATAGAGAAAGCTGCCCAATTAACAGCCTACTACTCAGACCAGAAAACTGGAAAAGTGCACGTAAAATATGGCAGAGAAAAACTAGAAAAAAGTATTTTTATAGACAGACCAAACAGTGGAGAAGTGGAACAACTAAGAATAAAATAATGCCTCTGAAAATCTAGAGGCGCTAGGTCAATTTTGTTGCTAGTGGCAAGCTGCAAAATTGACATTTAAAATCCAAAAGAAAGGAAACTTGTAATAGAGATGTTTCATGAGGATTCTCTATAAACGTGTTTATGCATAAAATAAAAAAGCTGACTTGTCAACTTAAGCATGGAGAGCCGCTATTAATGGGCGATAACCAAGGCGGTGACGCAAACAATTCTCTAAACAAGAAAATTAGCGTTTTCATACCTGTCTATAAGCATTCAGATCTGCTGGAAGAACTCCTTCAAAAACTGGTGAAAGACCCCTACCAGAACAAGGAGATTTTCGTCACCATAGACAAACCATCCGAGGAAACCCTTAAGGTTGTTGAGTGTTTCCGTGGAAAGGCACATTTTATTTTAAGCAGTCAGAGGCGGGGCAAGGTTGAAGCTTTAAACGAGGCTGTTAAGCTCTCCAGCGGGGAAATCTTAGTTTTCATAGACTCCGATGTTAGGCTTGGCGGATGTGAAAACTTTCTGGAAACAATAGCCCTAGAAATGAGGGAAACAGATATCCTCGACATAAAGAAGAAGATTATAAGAGACTCTTTCTTGTCAAGAATGGTGACCTACGAGTTCATCGGCTCAAACTTTTCAAGCTACCTCTACTCAAAAATTGCGCAAAAATGCTTCGCCGTCGGTGGAACAGCCTTCGCCATAAAAAGAGAAGTCTTCGAAGAAGTGGGTGGTTTCGCCAAGGTAGTCTCTGAAGACCTCGACTTGGCTGCTAAAGCCTTTCTAAGAAATAGGCGATTTAAGTTTGCAAACAGAATTGAGGTTCACACGAAGGTGCCTTCCAATTGGAGAAGTTGGCTGGTTCAGCGGAAGAGGTGGGGCATTGGAACAGGTTTGTGGATGAAGGCCTATGGGGGAAAGGTTGTCAGATATATTGCGAGATATCCACACCTTGCATTTCCATGCGCCCTCATGCTTTTCCCAACAGTCGCCCTAATGCTGTTTAATTATGTCTGTTCCATATTCCCAGAAGCCCAACCATTCAATTTCATTCCAAGGGCTTTGGCGTCCCAACTAAACCTCTCAAGCACGCCAATACTCTCAACCCCAGCGACTTCCGTCTTGCTCATAACACTGACAAACCTCTTTTTGGGCTTCATAGCATTCTCAATAATCTTTTACATAGCCTCAAAAAAGCTGAGTTTCCAGTTTAACCTAGCAGAGTTTGTGGCTTACTACTTCTTCTATCAACCCATGTCCTTTTTTGTGCTTTTTGCAGGCATACTTTCAGGGCTTCTCTTAAAAAACCATAAACTAGACTGGAAACTGTAAGACAAAATATTTTAGCGTGTCCATTAGACTATGACGAGAGGCTTTAAGGAATGTTGGCTGTTGAGGCTAATAACGTAACAAAGGTCTTCGGCAGCATCCACGCTCTAGACGGCCTAAGCTTCAGCGTTAAGCCAAGCGAGGTTTTCGGACTTATCGGCCCAAACGGGGCTGGAAAAACAACCGCATTGCGAATAGTTTCAACGCTGCTTCTGCCAACCTCCGGCACTGTTAAGGTTTTTGGGCATGATGTAGTGCAAGAAGCTGCTGACGTTCGCAAAATAATCTCCTATCTTCCCGAGGAGGCTGGCGCCTACCGTTATCTTTCAGGCTGGGAGTATCTGGAGTTTATGGCTAAGTTTCACACCAGCGATAAGGCTGAGGCACGTAAAATGGTTATAGAAGCAGCCGAAATATCTGGACTTGGGGAGAGGCTTAAAGACAAAACTAAAACCTATAGTAAGGGAATGAAGCGCCGCCTCCTCGTTGCCAGAGCCCTAATGCCTAAACCAAAGTTGGCTATTCTCGATGAGCCTACAAGCGGTTTAGATGTGCTTCACTCCTACCATGTTAGGGAGATAATTAAAAGCTATGTTAAGAGGCACGGCGTGACTGTTCTTCTTTCAAGTCACAACATGCTTGAAGTCGAGTATTTGTGCGACAGGGTTGCCCTAATAAACAAGGGCAGAATAGTCGCCGAAGGAGAACCAAAAGAACTAAAGGAAAAGTTTAGAGGCACAAACTTGGAAGAAGTTTTCGCAAAGGTGGTTAAACTTGCTTAAAGGGTTTGGCAACTTCCTCCTAAAAGAGCTTAAAGAACTTGTAAGAGACCCAAAAATCCTATTGGGAATGATAATCGTACCCCTACTAATGTTTCCAGTTCTAGGCGGAGTCATAAGCTACGCAACTCAATCCGCCCAAGAAAGAGCAACAAAAGCCACAATAATTGTGGTGGACAATGATGGGGGATACTGGGCTCGCAACTTTACAGCATCGCTTAAGAAGGCAAACGTTAGAATTTTCATCGAAAACAATACTGTATTAGACAACGAGAACATCACAAAGCTACTGTCAAAATATAATGCCACACAAATCCTTGAAATCCCAAGAGGATTTAATGATACTATTAACGCGTATATCAGCGGTCAGAAGGCAAATATCACATTAAGGTTTTATGGAGTGATGATTGGACCAAGTGCTTTTGAAAGCATTAGCTCATCGGTGATTGATGCTTTAGTCAGCAAGTTTAACAGAGAGGTTGCCCCGGATGTTTTGACTGTTGAAAAATCAGCTATTATAAAGGGTGAGGTAAAGCATGGTGTTGATCCCGCTGTGCTTTCTGGTTTGCTGATGTCCCAGTCCATCGCCTTACCCATCACAATAATGATTTTGCTTACGTATTCGGTGCAGATAGCTGCAACTTCAGTTGCCATGGAAAAGGAGGAGAAAACCCTTGAAACGCTTTTAACCCTCCCAATGGACCGCCTTTCAATTCTTTTGGGAAAACTTTCCAGCTCAATTATTGTTGCGGCTGTGGGCGCCGTAGCTTATATGGCTGGCTACAGCTATTTAATGGGCTCTGCCATGTCTGGAATTCCAGCTGGTGTAAACTTGGATCTGGCTGCTTTGGGACTTGCACCTTCTTTATATGGCTATTTGCTCTTGGGTTTATCCCTCTTTGTCACAATGCTCTCAGCTTTAGCCTTAGCGGTTATAATGTCGGCTTTCGCTGAAGACGTTAGAAGCGCCCAATCCTTTGTGGGCTACATTTACCCACTTATATTCCTACCATCCTTTGCCCTAATATATCTGGACATTAACACATTGCCATTAGCGATAAGAATTCTTTTTTACGTCATTCCGTTTAGCCACCCAATAATAGCCTCAAAAGCCGTCTTGATGGGTGACTATTGGACTGCAGCATTCGGCATTATCTATGTTTCAGCCTTCACAATAATAGTTATGTATGCAGCCTCAAGGCTTTTTGCAACAGAGAAAATTCTAACAGCGAAAATAAGGTTTAAGAGAATTCGAAAACGCGGCGAAAAAACAGCAGAGGAGCTTCAGTAAAACTTTTTCTATGAATCGTGCACAAACTATAAGCCGGTGCATAGTTTGGGAATCCAGCAGATTGAAGTTTATCCTGTTACTTTGGCTTATCATGAGCCTTTCAGGATTGCTCCGGGAGCAAGCACCGAAAGCCGCAACGTTGTGGTAAAAATCGTCACAGACTATGACGTCTACGGTTGGGGTGAGTCTTCCCCTTCGGAGCGGGTTACTGGCGAAACAGCAGAAACAGTCATACAAGCCTTGGACAAAATTGCGCCCAAGCTTATCGGCATGTGCCCATTAAGAATTGAGCAAGATGTTGAGCTTATGGATAATCTTGTGGCTGGAAACCCGTCAGCGAAGGCGGCCATAGACATAGCTCTCCACGACATTTTCGGTAAAACTGTTAGAAAGGAGCTTTACCGTGTGCTGGGAGGCTACCGAACAGAGGTTTTAACTGATATTACGCTGAGCATAAAGTCTCCAAAAGAAATGGCAAGAGACGCTGTCAAAGCCGTCAAAAAGGGGTTTAAAGCCCTAAAAGTTAAGGTCGGCGTAAACCCTGAAGAAGACATCGAGCGGATTAGACTTATCCGCGAGGCAGTCGGCGAAAACATACAGATAAGGATTGATGCAAACCAGGGCTGGACGCCAAAACAAGCCATAGAAGTTCTAAACAAGATTGAAAAGTTCAACATACAATTTGCAGAGCAGCCAGTTCCAGCTGAAGACTTAAAAGGCTTAATTGAGGTTAAGCGAAACTCACCCATACCAATAATGGCGGATGAAAGCGTCCACTCGCCAGAAGACGCCCTCCACCTAATAAAGGCTGAAGCCATAGACCTAATAAACATAAAACTCATGAAAAGCGGAGGAATCCACAAGGCCAAGAAAATAGCCGCCATAGCAGAGGCCGCTGGAATACCATGCATGATAGGCTGCATGGGGGAATCAGAAATAGGCATAGCCGCCGGAGCCCACTTAGCCGCAGCAGTAAAAAACATACAATATGCAGACTTAGACTCCGACTTGCTCCTTAAAGGTAGGTTAGTCACAAAGGGCGGGACAAAACTAAAAAACTCAATGCGCACGTTTCCAAAACAACACGGCTTAGGAATAAAAGAGCTTAACAGTAAAATTCTTGGAAAGCCTCTGAAAGTTTATCGGTAAATATTTAGCTTAGTTCTTGTAGGGCTTTTAGACGCTTTATTATGTTTGGGTGCGTCGAGAAAATCTCGATTATCCTGTCTAGGGTTGTTAACTTTCTTGATAAGAGTTCTTGGACCAGTTTCTGGTCGCTAGAAGCCGCCAGTGCCGCCGAATCCGTTTCCACACGGTCTGGGTCTGTTATGAATAGGGCCTTGAAGGCGTTAAGATGCTGTGTTTGCTTCCTTATCCTTTCCATGTTTCTTGTTGTATGGACAATTTTTGCCAGGCCCACCGAAAGTTTTTGGGCTCCATTATCGACTATTAAGGCGCTGTGTCTGTCAGCATAATACTCACGGAGACGGCTTAGGTAGAGTATAAACATGTTTAGAATCCATGAGAAAGCCATAAAACCGAAGCCTAACGCAGCCGTTCCTCCACCTTCTTCTCTTCGTCTGCCGTACATTGAGGAGATTATCAGCGAATAGCCAATGTAGTAAAACAGTGCTGGTAAGAGCGAAACAAACATCATTATCTGAACGTCTTTGTGCTTCAAGTGTCCCAGCTCATGCCCTATGACGGCTTCAATCTCACCCTCATCAAGGGTCTTTAAAAGCCCACTGGTTACAGCCACACGGTTTCCAGCTATAGGCGAGCCATACGCAAACGCGTTTGGAATTGGAATTTGGGCAAGCATAAGCCTTGGCTTTTTTAAGCCACTTTTCCTACTCAAATCTTCAACTATCTGATGAAGTTTCGGATTTTCATCCTTAGATATTTCACGTGTGCGATAGAGAGCGTCAATAATGTATGGGGAGATCAACCACTGTCCCACATTGAATGCCACAACCAAAACGCCTAAGGCGAGAATATCCACAACACCTATTAAGCTCAAAATTAGCGCAAACACTAGCGTTGATAAGCCTATTATTAGGGCTAATGTTCCAATCATGGATGCACGGAGTTTCCACACACTCGGCATTTTATCACCATTCGATGTTTCACAAAAAGAAACATGCTTATATCTGTTGCTCTCTAAATTTAGGCCTTAAGATTAACTTTTATTGCTAAAAATGCAATAATCTCTTCCATGGAAACACTACTTGACGATATAGGAAGTTTTCCCCTCCCACAGTCCATTGAAAGGAAAACGTTTAATGAGGCCTATAGGCTGGCAAGGGAATACATCGCTAATGGAAAGAATTTAAGAGAAAACAATTTCCTGCTCAAAAACTTCCACGAAGTTGTAATAGACTCCTTTTTGAAAAAGCTAGAAACTGGTTTAGACGTTGTCAATTACCCGCAACACTACGACATACACAAGCAGTTCGCCGAGCCAATTCATAAGGCAATGGAAAAAGGCACATACACCGTTAATGAGAAAGATGCAATAATACCCGAAGTACACGTCATTAATGAGGAAGCAAAAAGAATCTACGAAAGCACAGGAAAGAAAATTGCCTTACGCGTTTGTGTCACAGGCCCCCTAGAGCTTTACTTAAGAGAGGTTGGAACAACACTGTATAAAGATGTGCTATTAATGTTTGCAGAAACGGTGAGGCGATTTGCCAAAAACTCCATTTTAAACTCCAAATATGTTAGAACAGAGATTGTGTCCCTAGATGAGCCAAGTTTCGGCCTACATGAAATATCAGCGGACAAAGACGCGGTAGCGGAAGTTTTAGAAAAAGCCTTAAACTTCGATGAGGGCGTAGAGAAACACATTCACATACACTCTCCAGCCAGAATCTTGGACATTCTAGAGGTTAGAAACCTTAACGTTATGTCCATTGAGTATGCAGCCTCCCCACGAAGCCTAGAATTCATCCAAAAAAGTACGCTTGAAAAAGTTGACAAGTACATTCGCGTTGGAATATCGAGAACAGACATAGACTCCATCATCGCTGAGCTCTACGAGAAGGGAGTAAAAAAACCAGAAATAGAACAGCTTGTCGAAGACGAAAAGACCATCAGAAAAAGATTCGAAAAAGTCAAGGAAAAATTTGGAGAAAGAATGACCTTCACAGGACCGGATTGCGGACTTGGCGGCTGGCCCACACAGGAAGCAGCCCAACTCCTCCTAAAAAGAACAGTTAGGGCTGTAAAATCTATTAGTTGAATAGAAAAGCTTTTATATTAGTGCTTCTCTTTCCCTTTTCCATTGAAAGAAGGGAGGGGAAGCCTAAAACGGGTTCGGTGGCTCCTAATTTTTGGAACTCCCTTCTCTCCTTTCTCCCCTCTTAAAACTCACCGAACCCGTGGGTAAACTCCCTCAATGTTAAAAGCCTAAAATGAATAACGTTTTGCTATTAAGTTTGCAGAAGCTTCTCGATGTTTGAATAGCATTTGTTGCAGAATACGCCCTTTTTCCTGTCTGTTTCAAAAATTGAGTTGGAAAAGTACATGACGCAGAATGGGTTTGCACAATGCGTTAAGCCAAAAGTGTGCCCAAGCTCATGCACCGCCTCCTTTGTGCCTCTCTCAACGAAGAGCTCGAAGTTTGATGGAGCATTATAGAATTCTGGTCTGAGCCTCCAAAGGGATATAAGAGCGGCTTTTCCGGGGCACTCCGCCTCCCCAAAAACAAAGTTTAATCCTGGAACATAAATGTCAGCGTCCACCACGCCTAAAATACGGTTTAGGCTTTTGGCTTTCTCCGCGTAACCCGCCACCATGCCTAAAATCATGTCTGAACGGTACTGTCTTCTCGCTTTGTCGAAGGTTTCCTGCGGCAGACCCAAGGTTTCCGGAGTTATGTGGCACTTTGCTTTGGGGAAAGCCATGTTTAGGTTTTCACAAATCCTTTTAAGGACATCTAAGTCAACTTGACCTATGCGTAAAATTCCAATTCTCATGGTTCATTAAACCTTAAATGTGTCTCCAGGTCTGGGCGCGACGGCCTCCAATCCCGCTTCTTTCTCTATCCACTTTGCAAGGAGTTCACAGTTTCCCTCAGCGCCGTGGATTACATAAAACTTTGCTTTTCCATCAATCCTCTTTACTGCTTCTCTTAACTCTTTTGCGCCACAATGGGATGAGAAGTCAAAGTGCTTAACTGTTGCCTTAACCTTCCGCATTTTTCCATCGATGACGCAGACACCCTTCTCTAGGAGTTCCCTTCCAGGCGTGCCAGGAATTTGATAACTCACGAGGAAAACGGCGTTGTTCGCTTTTTTACCAATTTTTGATATGTAGAATGCGGCTGGACCGCCCTTCAGCATACCGGCTGGCGAAATTATTACACATGGCATTTTTGTCGCCTTTCTGCGGTCCCTCCAGCCCTCAACCCAGTTGACTGAATGGATGGCATCCATGAAAAGTTTTGGGTCCCTTAAGAACTGCATGTGGTTCATCATCATTCTGCTGGCTTCCCGCGCCATTCCGTCAAGGTAAACTGGATGCTCAAAATGGTGGGCGGCTAGGATGCACGCGATTTCTTGGGATCTTCCAATGCTGAAGGCTGGTATGAGAACTGTTCCGCCTCGCTCAACAACTTCTGTCACTTCCTCAACGAAGCTTTTTTCAAGTTCTGAACGCTCCGGATGGTCTTCGTCGGCATATGTGCTCTCTATTATGACTGCGTCCAAGTCGCCGTAATCCATCTTCGCCCCTTCCAGAAGCCTTGTGTTTATCAGATTGAAGTCGCCAGTGTATAGAAGCCTCCTTCCCTCAGCCTCTATGAGGACTTGGGCGCTCCCAGGAATATGTCCAGCATTACGGAGTTCAAAGGTTATGTCTCCAACGGTTTCTTTTACGCCGAAATCCAAATGTTTAATGTGCCTCATCATGGTTCGAAGCTCAAGATACTCATAGGGCAGGTAATAGCTTGAAAGGTGTATAAAGTCTGAAATTAGTAGTTGGCTAAGCTCTGCTGTAAGTCTATTCGCGTAAACGGTTTTCTTCCCATGAATGAAGAATATGGGAATCGCGCCGGAATGGTCAAGGTGGCTGTGACCCAAAATTATTGCGTCCACCTCTTTTGGGGGGACATGCATTGGAAAGCCGGGCTCATGGTTTAGCATTACACCGTAGTCTAGCAAAACATGCGTTTTTTCCGTTCTTATGGATATGGCTGCCCTGCCCACTTCGTGGGTTGCGCCTAGAAACCTTATTTGAAGGGGACTCATGCTTTTCAACCATTAACGCACATAAAATTGGCACAGCTGTTTTAAAAATGTATTGACTTTTCGGTATGGGCGACCCTAACAAGTCCACGTTTGATAGCCCTCAAAATTTCATCCAAATCCGTTGAAGCTTGAATTTCCGTATAAACCACCCAAAGCTCCTCCGCCCTATGCGCGTCGCTTCCAGCCACACCGGGCAAAGCCATAGCCCTTGCCAACCCTTCGGCTAGCATATTGAGTTGGCGGGAGCATCCGCCGTTCAAGACCTCAACAGCGTCAATTTTATAGTTTTTGGCGGAATCGCCTAAACCATAAACTCTGTAGGGGTGAGCTGCAACCACCAAGCCACCTCTCTCATGTGCAAAGTCTATGACGTTCTCAACGGTCCATGGCTGAGGTGGAATTTCAGCTATTCCTAAGAGGATTAGGTCGCCGCCGAAAGAACTGATTTCAACGCCTGGAATGATAAGTATGTCTTGGTAGGCTTTGGCTAACTCTGATACTTTTTGGTATCCCCTAACGGTGTTGTGGTCTGTTATTGCAGCCGCCTTTATGTAGGGGTGGGCGAAAAGCTGTTCCACTATTGTTTTTGGATGTATTGAAGCATCTGGCGAAAATATTGTGTGGATGTGTAGGTCTGCGCGAATCAAGACCTATCGCCTAGCCCAAATGCATTCTTCCTTAAAAAGTTTGGAAGAGATTTAACCCATTTCCTGTCCATTTTGAAGGATTTAAAGGCTATGCCCTTAGCCGCACACGCCTTTTTGCACGATTTAAGGACTTCTTCGCCCAAATCCTCAACGTTGTGAAGCAGCAAAACCACCTTGTAATCGCTTCTGTTTATATAGTCTACTGCTTGAGAAGCCACATAGGCTACTGTTTCGCTGTCTGGCGGCATGGCTGTTTCATGCTGGGAAAGTGGATAAACCTCGTCAAGCTCTAATGGAATAACTCCAAAAGGTGCCTCATAAAAACAAATGTGAAGCCTTTGCAGACGTCCTTCTGGAAATTCTCGAAGCGTCTTCGCCAGCATTTTATACTCCTCAGATTTGTGGTAGGGTTTTGCTTTAGTTTGTGGCATTAATATTAGAATATCAGCCTCCTTTGGAGGAGCATATCTCTCGGACAACCTAATTCTGTGGCGCACAACCTCCGGGCGGACTAAACCGACGGAATCAAAGAAGAAAAGTCCGCTGCGTTTTACGGTGGGACTGTGCTTCTCAAGGAACTCCCCATATTTCTTCAGTTTTTTCAGCGCTTGTAAAAGTGCGGGGTGCCCATGAGCCCTAAATTCCAAATGTTCCCAAAGTCTCCCTTCCTTTATCGCCTGTTTTATTCGCTTGATTTCCGCTGAACAAGCGTAAAGGTTATGTTCTGCAATGAAAGTCTGTCTCTCTTTATGAGGTAGTTCCGCCACTTCTTTTGGATTTTTGCTCGAGCATTTTGGGCATGCACATGGGAAGAATTCAAGTTCTTCAAGCCTAACTGTTCCGGTTTCCGTCATGTAGCGGTTTTCTTTGGCGTATATGGCGTAGGCTGCGGAATCGAAAAAGTCGCATCCTAGGGCGACAGCCAACGAGAACATGAAGGGGTGTCCAGCGCCAAAAAGGTGGAAGGGGCGCTCAATGGGCAAGTTCATTTAAAATCATGCCCACCAAAATGTCGAAGCGGTAGTTTTCCATAACCTCGGTTGGACTTCCCAAGGCGTGGATGTCGAATGGAAGCTTAGCCATCTCAGAGGCTGACCGAGCCACTAAATCCAGGTAGCGTCCACCTTGAACTGGTCCAACCCATAGGATGTCCTCCCGCTTTTTAACCTTGAAGAGTTCAGCAGCCCTTTTCAACGTCTCATTTACGGTTTGCTCTGCATGTCTTCTTGAAACTCGCCATCCCGTTGGCCAATCCAGTATTGTGGCTATGTCTGTGTCTATCTGCTCTTGATAATCTACAATTTCTTCTGGGGTTATTTCCACATCTCCATAAACTAGAATTTGGTAGGCACCAGAATCAGTCATTATTACGCCTTTAAAATCCAGAAAGTCGTGTAAGCCCTTTTCAGCCGGCAAGTTTTGGAAGCGCCTTTTTAGTATGTAGGCATTCGTTATTACGGCTTCAAAGCCAAACTCCTCGTGGATTCTCTTTGGCGGAATTGGTTGTATTGCTGGATTTATAACTGGAAAAAGGAGGGGAGTCTCCACTGTGCCGCTTTTAGTTCGCAGTCTACCAATTCTCGCAAGTAAGTCCCTTTCTCTTACTTCAAAGCTCATTATGAGTCTAAACAAAATCGGTTAAACATGCTTATAAAATGTAGAGCCGCAAACTTATATTACAACACGCATTTCTATTAATGCCAAAAAGGAGACAAGCCAATGGCTTTAACAGTTCAGATTGAAGAGAAGCCAAAACTTGAAAACCCAGTCCTGATTGAGGGATTGCCAGGAATAGGCTTCGTAGCCAACATAGTGGCATTACACCTTATCCACGAGCTGGAGGCAAAACGCTTTGCCAGAATCTTTTCAGCATCCTTCCAAGACTTGGCAGTAACAACAGAAACTGGAGGCACCCGCTCCCCAATAAACGAGCTATACTACTACAAGAGTAAAGGGGAAAGTCGGGACTTGATTATTTGGTATGGCAACACCCAAGCCCTAACAACCTTTGGGCAGTATGAGCTTTGCGGAAAAGTTCTCGACATTGCTGAGGAGCTCGGATGCCGATTCCTTATAACCATTGGGGGATTTAAACAGGAGGAGGTTAAAGAGACGCCGGAAATCTACTGTGCAGCCTCAGACCCAGAAACTCTGAAGGAGGCTTTGAACTTGGGTGCAAAAATTATGGTTGGAAACATTTTCGGCGTGGCTGGCATACTGATAGGGCTTGGAAGCCTCAGAGGTTTCAGAGGCTTCTCGCTTTTAGTTGAGACTTTGGGCACTTATCCGGATGCGAATGCTGCCCGTTATGCGCTTTCAGCCCTAAACAAGTATCTGAACCTAAAAGTTGACTTGACAAGGCTTGATGCTGCGGCGGAAAAGACAACGAAAATTTTGGAGTCCTTCGGCTGGGTTAGAACCGTTAAGGAAGAAAAGAAAAGGGAAGAGCAATTCCGCTGGTTTGTCTAGCCCCTAGTTTCGCTGATAAACTGTTCATAGACCTTCTGTACTCTTTCAGCAGCCGGGCCTGAGCCTTCAACAACGCCTTTCTCGGTTACTTTAACCTTGTCCATAACCCAGATGAAACCCTTATCCTCATAAAGCTTAACCATTGTTGGGAAAACCCTTTCAAGGCGTTCAGCCAAAGCCTTCAGGTCGAAGGGTTTTTCAACGCTTAAAATTTGGGCGACAACATTACCGTTTAAGAAAACCCTATGAAGCTTTTTGCCCTCCTCGTCTTTGGCGTCTGCCAAGCATAGGCTTAAATTGTCCGGATTAATCCCTATCAGTGTTCCGTTATATGTTTTACCAGCCGTGGTTATCACAATCACAGTTTTGTCTATAAGAGCCGAAACCTCCGTGAAGAACCGTCTCTGAGCCACTGACAACGCTTATCCTCCTCTAACGTACACGTTATATGAACACATATTTTAGGGTTTAACTACACAAGTATTATTAGGGATTATCCGGTAAAATAGTTCTGGCGAGTTGAATGGCTCAAGTTAATAGGGAAAGGGAAGCCCTATACTCAAGGCTTAGGTCTATAGAGTCTGACCTTTCTGGAGCTTCCTCATCAATAAGTGATGTTGAAAGCAAACTGGCATACATTGACAGCTCTATGGCTTCATTGCCAAGCCGACTTGTAACAGTTAGGGGACGCGGATATGCGGCAATGGGACATTTAGAGAAAAGCATAGAAATCTTAACTAAAAAGTGGATGGAAGCCTCACCAACTATCAAACAAAGCTTTTACAACAATGTCCAACCATTAACAGCCCAAATTCGAACGCTCCAGTCCGACGCCAATAGGCTTAGAGCCGAAATAGACCGCGGAAACATAGGTTACTGCTGGTCTTTGGCTGGTCGCCTTTCAACAGAGGCTTCAATGTTAAGAGCGAGGGTGGCCGTGGAAACATCCAAAATTGGCGCCTCGCTCGGCGAGTTTTTGGGAAGCATAAACGCCATAGACAGAGACTTGAAAATTGCGGAGAAAACAATGGAGCTCTTCTCCTTCGCATCTTTTCCGCTAAAACCTGATGAAAGCCCTGTTCTGGCTATTGAAGGAAAAATTATGACGAAGGATAAAAGTGAAGGAACCCTTTACTTCACGAATCAAAGGTTCATTTTTGAAGGGAAGAAAGAGGTCGTTCTAGAGAAGAAACTATTCATAGCGACAAAGAAGAAGACGGAGCGTATGGTTCTCATAGAACAGCCAATAGGAGCACTTCAGGAAATTTCAAAGGGCAGAGTTGGACTGATCGCTTGGACAGGCGTTTATATACGCTTTAAACCTGAACGCGGATTGGAGGAAACACCCTTCGACGTTAAAGGTTGGGAAGCAGATGTCATAACAAGGTTTTTCCAGTACATTATTGGGGGAGAAGCTGACAGAGACATAGCGACAATAAGAGGTATAACTCCGAAAGAGGCGCCAACAATACGGGTTATAAGATGCCCCCACTGCGGGGCACCCTACACAAAGGAGATTTACAAGGGACAAACATCAGTGCAGTGCGAATACTGCGGAACAGCAATAATGGTCAGCTAATTTTCTTCTCTTCTAAATTTTGCTTTAGGAATACTGCCGTGTTTGGCGGCAAGTCATGGTGGACTATAACGTTTGGTCCAATCCAGCAGTTATTTCCAATTTTTACGCCCGGCATTAGGAGCGCGTTTATCCCTGTTTTGACGTTATCCCCTAAAACTGCGCCCAACTTTGTTCTGCCGGTGTCCACAAGCCTATCCTTAACCATCATTTTCACTGTTCCGGCGTCAAGGCGGTAATTGGCTGTTATTGTCCCAGCGCCAAGATTGCAGTTTTCGCCAATTATGCTATCGCCAACATAGGACAAGTGTCCAATATGCACGCCATCCATAATTATGCTGTTCTTTATCTCACAAGCATTTCCTATACGAACGTTTCTGCCTATGCTTGTGCATGGGCGTATGTAACAGTTGGGCCCCACATCGCTATGCTCGCCTATATATGCTGGACCTTCAACGTAGGCCCCTGAACGTATGCGAGCAGTTTCAGCAACGGTCACCGGTCCGATGATGTGGGCGCCCTCCTCAACATTTCCAAGAATGTTATGCTCCATTCTTGTAAGTGCCCAGCGGTTAGCTTCAAGTAGATCCCAAGGTCTGCCTATGTCAAACCACTCATCCCTTGGAATTTCAGCAGCGAAAACTGGTTTTTCTTCCTTAATGAGGAGTTCAATGGCGTCTGTTATTTCCCATTCACCCCTCGAAGAGACGGATATCCTCTTAACTTTTTCAAAAATTTCGGGAGAGAAAACGTAGAGGCCAGCGTTAGCCAAGTTTGTTGGCGCTTCTTCTCTGCGGGGCTTTTCAATTATGCGCTTTACCCATCCCTCATCCTTAAGCTCAACTATGCCATAATCCTCGGGACGATCAATGCGCACCACAGAAAGCGTTACAGAAGGCTTTTTACGGCTGTGTGTTTCCAAAACCTTTTTGAGGGCTTCCGCTGTGAAAAGTAAATCACCATAAACAAGCAGAAAATCTCCATCAACATAAGGTTCGGCAACACTAACAGCATTTCCGGTTCCAAGAACACCCTTTTGATAAGCATATTCAATTTCTATTCCCAGTTTTTCTCCGGAACCAAAATATTTGCGGATGGCTTCAGCCATATAATGCACAACAATCACAAACTCGCTTATCCCACAAGCTTTAATCGCGTTTAAACAATGCTCGAGGACTGGCTTTCCTCCAACACTAATCAAATGTTTTGGACGGGTCAAAGTGATGGGCTGAAGCCTCACACCTTCGCCGGCGGCTAAAACAACAGCCTTCACTTTTCCAAATCCTCCAAAGCCCTTTTAACAGCGGCTAAAGCCCTATCCATTATTGCCTCAGCAGTCTTTAAAGATTCACCCTCAGCAGTCAGCCTTATCAATGGCTCTGTTCCAGAAGCCCTAACCAAAACCCACCCATCCCTAAGGGACAAGCGAACACCATCAACCGTTGAAATTTGCCTACAATCCGGAAAAGCCCTTTTCAGAAGTTCCTCAGCCCTTTTAACAACCACATGTTTTACTTCATTCCTACAACGAATATTCCTTCTAATAATTGGGTATGCTGGGACATCAGCAGCAAAGTCTGAAAGGCTTTTGCCTTCATCTTCCAAAGCCCCCAAAAGAAGAGCCGAGGAAAGGATCCCGTCTGGGCAATAATGGTATTTTGGATGCACCCATGCACCACAAGGCTCCCCACCAAAAACAGCCTTAAACTTCTTCACAGCCTCGGCAACATAAACATCTCCAACTTTCGTTCTGACAACTCTTCCACCCATAGGCTTAACCATCTTTTCAAAACACATGGAGGCCTCAACATTTGTAACCACGGTTCCGCCACCCCTGCTTTTTAAGACGTAGGCTGCATATGCCGCCAAAATCCTATCAAAATCCACGAAGCATCCTTTCTCATTTATGAAGGCAACTCTATCTCCATCCCCATCATAGGCTATTCCAACATCAGCTTTAAGTTCCTTAACAATCTTTGACAATGGCTTTAAGGATTCAACGTTTGGCTCAGGGCTTCTACACGGAAAGAAACCGTCGGGTTGAGCGTTCACAGCCTTAACCTCACATCCTAACCTTTGGAAAATTTTTGGTGCAACATGGCTTGTGGCCCCGCAACCCGGATCAACCACAACCCGCCACTTTCTGCCAAGTTTTAAGCTTTTCAACACCATATCCACGTATAATCGACTTTCATCACCATATTCAACTCTGCCGAGGTTCCGCCAATCCACCAGCCTAAAGCCTTCACCCTCAATAATTTTTTCAAGCTCTTCTTGGCGCTTCCCATCGTATGCCATGCCATTCCCATCGAAAATCTTTATACCATTATATTGGGGCGGGTTATGAGAAGCTGTAACCATCAAACCAGCATCAGCCCCAAGCTCCCTCGTTAAATAAGCCAAAACAGGGGTAGGCAAAACACCTAAACAATAAACGTCTACTCCACAAGCCTGCAAACCCGAAACTAAAGCATCCTCAAGCATCAAACCAGAAGCCCGCGTATCCCTAGCCACAAGAACCTTACCAGCTTTAATAAAAGTTGCCAAAGCCATCCCAACCCTAACAGCCAAATTAGGAGTTAAGTCCTCATTAACCAAACCCCTTAAGCCCGAAGTGCCAAACAGCCCCATAAAACACCCCAACATAAGCTTTTCAAATTTCCAACTTTAATTGACCAAAGCAACTATAAAAGTTTAAATAACGGTCGAGAAGTGGGCCGGACCGGATTCGAACCGGTGACCTTCGCCGCGTGAGGGCGACGTCCCTAGGCCTCAAACATTTTCTCCCATCATTGTTAGCCAGCTAGACTACCGGCCCAAATTCAAAAATGCCCCATCTAATCCATAAATCTTTCTAAACCTTAAAAGTGAATAGAAAGGTGATTAACAGTTTACCCTTTCGCTGCTATCCTATTGTCCTTCCTGGATAACTATGCTTTTGAGCTCTTTAACCCAAGGAATGGAAACAGCATCCTCTTGAAACCACTCAACAAGCTGTTGTTTAATAACACTGTCCTTTTCTTCAACTGCCTCATCCACCAACTCTGCAACTATAACGACTAATTTACGCTTCATCCCTCTAACACCCTTTTATCTAATAGCCAAGGAGCCTTATGCTTTTAAAGGATGTTCCTCCTTCCGATGTATAATTAGTTAGGATTCAGAATCTAAATTTTAACACTTTCAAAGAAAATTTTGGGCTGTGCTTCTTAGAAAACACATCTCTTGTAGCAATATTCGTGATTACGGAATATTTGTTAAAGAATATGCCATTTAATATAGGCTTGATGACAATGACTATGCGGAGAAGGCAGCGGAGAGCTTTCGCTCTAACAATGCTTTTTATAATATTTTCGCTGTTTTTTGCGAACTTGAGAGCTTACGGTGGCGAAGGTGGTAAAATTGATTTATACACAAACAAAGTGCCATTTGACGGGAGAGGCATAAACCAGCGGAGCGACGCCTTCCAGCCTCAAGAGCTTGTAGTGTTATATGCTCGAGTAACTTACAATGATGCACCCATAATAAACTGGTTTGTGGCTTTTCAGATTTTAAATCCATTGAACAAAACTGTTGCGATTTGTGCTAATTCAACAGATGAAGACGGGATAGCCACTTTTAGTTTCAGAGTTCCCTGGCCTTCGGAAGGAGTTGAGCATGAAGTTTTTGGTGACTGGATGGTAGTTGCCACTACCAGCATTGCTGACAAGGTGTTTATGGACACATTAACTTTTCGAGTGGGATGGATTATTCAAGTTATTAACATAGAAACGTTAAATGTACAGCTTACTCCCCAGATAGGCTTTCTAAGAGATGAAACTGTAGTCTTAAATTTAACTATAAGAAATATCGCTTTGACAAATAAGTTTGCAGCAATAGTGGTAGACGTTTTTGATATTGCAAAATATCTAATAATACACGAAATTTATGAGAATAAGCTTGTGGCTTTTCAGCCCGGCGACACTGCTATCCAAATTATCTCAAAAATACCAGAAAGTGCAACCATAGGCAATGCAACGATCATTGCAACTGCGTATACTGACCTGCCCGAGCGAGGCGGCGTTACCTATAGCCCCCCATGCTTATCATATTTTACTGTGCTTACCAGAAAGCAATATTACTTGGCTGTCAAAACAGATCCCCCTGGCATAGTATCTATTCCAGGGGAGGGCTGGTATGATGAGGGCACGGCTGTTTCCTTGACCGCGCCTGATATTGTTATGGTCTCGACAGGTGTGCGTTACAAATTTAGCCATTGGGATGTCGATGGCATATCTTGGACCGGCAACCCAATTAATGTAGTCATGAATAAAAATCATACAGCTACAGCTCACTACATCCTTCAGTATTATCTATCTGTGCGTACCTCCCCTACGGGTATTGCTGTGATTCCTGGTGAGGGCTGGTATGATGCGGGTGTTAATGTTTCTTTGTCTGCGCCGCCTGTTAGGGGGTATGACTTTGATTATTGGGATGTTGATGGCGTTTCTAAGCCTGCTGGTGTATACCGGATAGTCGTTTATATGGATGGTCCGCATACCGCCACTGCCCATTATAGAGTGCGTGAGGCTGAGTGGCTTTACCTGGTTTTGTTGGCGATTTTAATCTTGTTGATAATTTTGTTATGTGTTCTAGCTTATCGCAGGATTAAGCGGAGAAGAAGAGCTGGTGAGGAGGCTTTCTATAGGGGTTGGACAGCCTGGTATTATTATGGTTATAATTTGCGGGAGAAAGGCCGGAAATTTTGAGCCTTATAAAATTGGAGGGTGATGGAAGCCTTCTCCTTTCCTTTTTCTGGCTGAAAAATTTTAGCTGAACTTTTTTATAAATGGCTTACTGTTCTTGTTGGCATATATCTTCATCAATAATATGGCTGTGTTGAGGCTTATTTCACGCGTAGAAAATTGGCTTTTAAACTTATCTGTCAAGATTTAATCGGAGAGGTTTGAGACATGCTTGAGGAGATGGCTTCCGAAGCTGTTAAAATTCTAGTATTTATTTTCTGGACCACAATAGCTTTTGCCATAATATGGGGTGCGCTTTGGCTTAGGGCTTCCAAAATATCCAAGTGGCATGGCTAAACCACGAAATATATAAATCGGTTTAATCTCACTTTAAAATTTGGCTGAACGGGCGGTAGCTCAGCTTGGTAGAGCTTCCGAGCTTGCTGGTACTTGTCCAGCAGGCGGAGATGCTGTAGACGCCCACCATAGGCGGCGTTTGCCGTTCTGGTGGGCGTCACCCAGCCTACCAAGCGTACATGGGGTGCAGAAACCGGAGTGTCGCAGGTTCAAATCCTGCCCGCCCGACCACAACTTTATCGTTGCCAAAACGTGACTAGTTTGTTAGAAGTGTTCCCTTTTTGATTATTGTTTTTAGTTTTTCTATGTCTGGGTTTAGGGGTCTATCCTCTTTTAGGGGCGGCACTACTTCTCTTATCTTTTTGTAGGCTTTTCTGGTTCCCTTTCCAAGTTTTTCTGGTCCCCGGTATTCTATTGCTTGGGATGCGCAGAGAAGCTCTATGGCTATTATGTATTCTGTATTCTCTAGAATCTGCGCGGCTTTTTGGGCTGCTGTTGTTCCCATGCTTACGAAGTCTTCGAAGTTTGCCGATGTCGGTATTGAGTCTGCACATGCTGGATGCGCCAAAACTTTGTTTTCCGAGGCTAGGGCTGCCGCCGTGTATTGGGCTGTCATCAAGCCGCTGTTCAATCCTCTTTTCGCATTTGGCGGTATCAGAAAAGGCGGCAAGCCATTATTGAGTTTCTCGTCCAAAAGGCGGGCTATTCGCCTTTCTGAAATGTTGCCGACCATTGTTAGAGCTATTCCAAGGGTGTCCATTGCTAATGCTATTGGCTGCCCGTGAAAGTTTCCTCCCGAAAGGCATAAGCCTTCCTCCGGAAATATTAGGGGGTTATCCGTCGCCGAGTTTATTTCTACCTCAACTATTTTTCTTGCATAGGTTAAAGGCATAAGCCTTCCTCCGGAAATATTAGGGGGTTATCCGTCGCCGAGTTTATTTCTACCTCAACTATTTTTCTTGCATAGGTTACGACATCCCTTGCTGCGCCAAGAACTTGCGGCGTGCATCTTAGGCTGTAAGGGTCGTGGGGACGCCCAATTTTAGCCATGGCCTCTTTTCCAGTTTGGACGAGTTTGCTTCCAGAAATTAGCTCTCTCATGTTTTTGGCCGTTATCACTTGTCCAGCGTGTGGTCTCACCTGGTGGACTTTCTCTTCGAGAGCGTCTGAAACGCCCAACAGAGCCTCCATTGTTAGTGCTGCTGCTATTTCAGCTGCCTCAATTAGGTTTTCCGCTTCGTGGATGTTTAAGGCGGCTATGGCAGTCATTAGCTGTGTTCCGTTGTTTAGGGCTATGCCCTCCTTAAAGTCCAGTTGGACTGGTTTTATTCCAGCCTTTTCCATGGCTTCTTTCCCGCTTATTATTTCGCCCTTGTATTCGGCTTCGCCCTCGCCCATAAGCACAAGAACCATGTGGGAAAGCGGAGCCAAGTCTCCGCTTGCGCCTACAGAACCCTTCGCTGGTATTATCGGGTGGACGCCCTTGTTGAGCATCTCCACTATAGTTTCGAGGGTTTTTAGGCGGATGCCAGAATATCCCTTAGCCAGCGTATTCGCCCTCAAAAGCATTGTAGCCCTAACAATTTCTGTGCTTAGGGGTTTTCCAACACCAGCAGCATGACTTCTGATGAGGTTTGTTTGAAGCTGTTTAAGCTCATCCCGGGAAATTTTAGTGTCACTTAACGCTCCGAAACCGGTATTGACGCCATATATCACCTCGCCTTTCTCCAAAAATTTTTCCAAAAATTCCCGGCATGCCTTCACGCGGGCTTTAACTTTTTCTGGAATGACAACTCTAGCCTCATTATATGCAACTTTAACGACGTCTTCAATGGTTAATGTTTCCCCGTCTATCTGCACTATATGCATGGTCTTCTCCGCTATAAGGCTAAACGATCTGGGAATTTTAATTTTTGGAATATTCTCTGGTTTTTCATGGCGCTTTTGGAAGATGTTTTCATAAAACTTTTATATGCTGCGGTTGTGTGGATTATAAATTAGAGTTTAGAAGCATCAGGTGCTGTTATGGAGCCCAGCAAAAAGCCTTTGAATGTCTTGGTTAAACAGTTAAATGCTAACATTGCCGTTGTTTTAAAAAATGGCTGCGAGTACAGAGGTAAGATGGTTAAGTGTGACGGCCACATGAATATTCTCTTGGAAGGTGCTACGGAGTGTAAGGATGACCAGCCGGTAGCCAATTACGGAAGTGTTTTGCTTAGGGGGAACAACATCCTTTACATTGTTTTGGACGCGCTTAAAAAGTGATTTAAAAGGCGCATTCATCATAAACCATATGCGCTTTCATGTTTACTTTTCTTTTACTAAATTTCTTTCAAAACTTTTAACCTACTCCTTTGTGAAGGGAATTGGCTTTGGGCATTTTTCCCTTGCCAGTCACATAGGCGAGGGCTTCGTCTGTTTTGGCTTCAAGCAAATGCTTCCGTTTGAAGAAGGTGATGACGTTTTCTATGTCTCGCCTTAAAAGTTGTTGGGCGTTTGGGTGCTCCTTTGTGACGTATTGAGGCCAGTCTATTATTAGGATGTGGTTATCTGGTTTTAGGATTATGTTGTATTCGCTTAGGTCTGCGTGGATTACTCCGGCTTTTAGGTAGGCTTTTCTGACATTGCGGAGGATTTCGGCCAGAACCTTTTCTGGTTTTGGAATTTCCCGCCATTCTGCTAGTTCTGCGCCTTCTATCGCGCCCATGGCTATGGCGTGGCGGTTTTGGCTTATGGGTTTTGGCACTGCCACGCCTTTCGGGTATACAAGCCTTAATGCTTCGTATTCTTTTTCTGCTGCTTTTCTTGAGCGTAAAAGCCAGTTGACATCTTCTGTCGTCCAGCCTCGTTTTCGTCTTGTTTGGCGGAAACTTATTCTTCCTAGGCGGTGGAATTTTATGGCTATGCGCTCGCCTTCTGGTGTTAGGGCGTCGTAGACATCTGCCTCTTTTCCAACGCCTAAGGGTTTGCCGAAAGCCTCTAGAATGCCGGCTTTTACAAAGGCGTTTATTGCTAAGCAGTCGTAGCCGGCATAGTTCAGTGCATAGCCCAGATAGGGCTGTTTTGTTTGGCGGATGAGGCGAAACTTATGAAGCCTATCAAGTCTGAATGCGGCCTCTTCCTCATTGAATTTTGAGAATTTTACAATGAGCTCTTTCGGGACGAACTCATGTTTTGCCATGGCGGCTTCTATAACCTGCAGTATGCGGAGGTCTTGGCTCTCCAGCTTTTTAAAGACTTGAACCGCTGTTTCAGCAGACATCCAATGTTAAATACTCCAGCTTTGTTAATAAGCTATGCATGTTGGCGGTGCCCGCCTGTGAACAAAGCCAAACCGAAAATGCAAATTCATGTTCGCGAAGCCTGTGAAGCCGACAAAGAAG
>Ga0185307_1000579_pt1 | contig 22624 bp, 22 predicted proteins | sample LHCtaG_FD_128010 | JGI IMG/M metagenome (GOLD analysis project Ga0185307, IMG submission 128010) | Hot spring microbial communities from Little Hot Creek, USA to study Microbial Dark Matter (Phase II) - LHC4sed_matched (SPADES... | ecosystem: Environmental > Aquatic > Thermal springs > Hot... | reverse complement strand
TCTGCGGTATAATTTTTAAAATCCTCGGAGGGAGGTAGTCTATGGAGCTAAGCAAAATCATCAAGTATGCCCGCGGCGAAGAAGAAGTAGACTTGCTCCTCAAAAATGTCCGCTTGGTGAATGTCCTCTCGGGGGAGATTTACCTCACTAACGTGGCTGTGGCCAGGACCAAAATCGTCGGCTTTGGGGAGTACAGGGCTAAGGAGGTTTTGGACTTGGACGGATATTACCTCTGCCCAGGCTTCATAGATGGCCACGTCCACATTGAAAGTTCAATGCTCACAATCCCCGAATTTGCCAAGGTCGTAGTCCCCCACGGAACCACCGCCGTGGTTATAGACCCGCATGAAATCGCTAACGTCTTAGGCCTTGATGGGATAAGGTACATGTTAGAGTCCAGCAAATACAACCCCTTAAGCGTTTATGTAATGCTTCCATCCTGCGTCCCGGCTACAGATATGGAGACTTCAGGCTCGCAGCTTGCCTCTTACGACCTCGCCTCACTTTTCAGCAACCCTTGGGTTCTTGGCCTGGCCGAAATGATGAATTATCCAGGTGTTATCTTCGGGGAAAGCGAGGTTCTGGCTAAAATCGCCTCCGCACGAGGCCATCCAATTGACGGCCACGCTCCAGGGCTAACGGGGAAGGACCTGGCTGCTTACATCGCTGCAGGAATAGGCTCGGACCACGAGTGCACCACCATTGAAGAGGCCAGGGAAAAGCTGAGGCTGGGGATGTATATTATGATAAGGGAAGGGTCCACGGCCAAAAACTTGCGTGACCTCCTACCTTTAGTTACCCCAACCAACGCCCGCCGGATGATGTTCGTTACCGATGACCGCCATCCCGGTGATTTGATAAAAGAAGGCCACATTGACCACATCATAAGGTTGGCTATAGACCAAGGGATAGACCCCGTCCTTGCCATCCAGATGGCGACTTTGAACCCCGCGGAGTACTTCGGCCTCAAGGATTTAGGAGCAATAGCCATAGGCCGTCAGGCTGATATGGTCCTTTTTGATAACTTCAAAGACTTCAACATCCTCAAGGTCTGGCGAGCAGGAACACTCGTAGCCGAAAACGGCAAGATAATCCCGTGGGAAAGGCCTCAGCGCTCAATTCCTCTCCGCAGCTCCATGAACATAAAATGGGATGGCGTTGATTTCCGAATCCCAGCTCAATCTTCAAAAGTTAAGGTGATAGAAATCATCCCGGGCCAAATCGTAACTCGCAAGTTGGTAACCGAGGCCAAAATAGTTGATGGCTACGCTGTGTCCGATGTTGAGAGGGATATCCTTAAGATAGCGGTCATTGAGCGCCACACTGCTTCAGGGAACATGGGCAAAGGGTTTGTGAAAGGGTTTGGTCTGAAAAGAGGGGCCCTTGCTTCCTCCGTAGCCCACGACTCCCACAACATCGTGGTTGTAGGGGTAAGTGATGATGATATGATGAAGGCAGTCAAAGAAATAGAGGCAATGAAAGGAGGTCTTGTAGCCGTAGCCGATGGCCAGGTTTTAGCCAGGCTTCCCTTGCCCGTGGCTGGCCTCATGAGCGAAAAATCAGCTTATGAAGTGCAAGCAGAGCTAGAGGAGTTGCTCAAGGCAAGCAAAGCGCTGGGTTGTACTTTGGAAGAGCCATTCATGGCTCTGAGCTTCCTCGCTCTCCCAGTTATACCCGAATTGAAGCTTACCGATAAAGGCCTCGTGGATGTGACTGAATTTCGGTTCGTGGACCTTTTTGAATGAGGGAAGATATGCGCAAGGTTATCTTAGCCTCTTCTTCCCCCCGCCGGCGCGAACTCCTGGCAACCCTTGCGCTACCGTACGAAATTTCCACCGCGCCGGTGGAAGAAATCCCATTGGAAGGTGAGAGCCCGAAGGATCTGGTCCAACGGCTGGCCTTAGCCAAAGCTAAGGCTGTCCGAACAACAAATTCGCAAGACATAGTCTTAGCCGCCGATACAATCGTGGTCTTCAGGGACAAAATCTTAGGCAAGCCCAGGGACGAATCCGAAGCCAAAGAGATGCTCCTGGCCTTGAGAGGCAATTGGCACCTGGTCTTTACAGGGGTAGCGGTGCTGGCTCCACCATCACTTGAGCTTTTAGCCGTAGAATGCACATACGTGCTCATGAGGGCTTATTCCCTTGAAGAGGTTGAAGCTTATGTAAACTCAGGGAAAGCCATGGATAAAGCCGGAGCTTACGGAGTGCAAGATGAGGGTTTTTGCCCGGTAGCGGAGATAAAAGGCTGTTATACCAACGTGATGGGCCTCCCGCTCTGCTTAACGGTAGAGCTTTTAGGGAAAGTTGGCTTTGACTTTGAAGCCTCCCCTGTTCAGATTTGTGAGAGAGCAACGCCACTGGAGTTCAGGGGTTCCCACGCCTTGCGGCCTCCTCCAGGATGCTAAGGACTTTCCGAGCGGCCGATTCCCAAGAGAAAACCTTGGCCCTTTCTACCCCTTTCTCCCGCAAGCTTTGAGCAAAATCTGGCTCCTTTAAAACCCTTTCCATCTCCTCAGCCCAATCCTCAGGGGAATTGGGGTCAAGCAAGAGAGCAGCTTCCCCCAGCACTTCAGGCAAAGAAGAGGAGCAAGAGGCCAGGACCGGACATCCGCAGGCCATCGCCTCAAGTGGAGGGAAACCGAAGCCTTCGTAGAGGGAGGGGAAAAGGAAAGCCTTAGCCATAGAGTAAATGGGCGGCTTGTCCTCATCAGCTATCCAGCCAGTAAACTTTACGCAGTCTTCAAGCCCCCTTTCCTGAACAATCTTTAGGGGATTGAGAAGAGCGGGGCTTTCGTGGGTCGGGACTTTGCCGGCTATAACCAGGATAGGTGTTTGGTTCCCGAGCCTATTGCGCAAAATCTGGTATGCATTCAAAAGAAGGCCAAGGTTCTTCCTCCGGTCAAATCCCCCAAGGTAGAGGAAAAAACTTCCGCTCAGCCCATATTTCTCCCGAACAGCTTTCAGCCTTGCCTTGTCCCTCACCGGCTTGAACTCCTCTCCTATCCCCGGATAAACCACTCGCACTTTCTCCGGGCTTACTTTGAAGAAGCCGATGACGTCCTTTCGCGTGTGGGCTGAATCAGCCAAGATTAGGCAAGCTTTATGGATAGCGGCCTTTACCAGGAAATTGTAGAGCTTCACCAGTGAGGAATACGCATATTCAGGGAAGAGGAAGGGGATGAGGTCGTGCACGGTTACAACCAAAGGCTTTGGGGAAGCGAGTGGAGGACCCATGTAAGGGACGAAAGCTACGTCCACATGTTCTCGGAGGCAGAAGAGCGGGAAGAGAACATTTTCAAACCAAACCTTGTAAAAGTTGAGCAAAGCCTTACTTATGGGAAGCCGCTGGCCTTCCGGAGCAAAGACTTTAACTTCAGCTTTAGTAGCTAAAGCATCCAAGATTTTCCGAGAATACTGGCCGGTTCCCGTCTCCAGCCTTTCTAAAAACCAGCCGTTAAACCCTACTTTAAGCATGCTTAACAGCTCAAAAAGCCATCACGAGCGATTGAAATGTCATTGCGAGCCACTGAAGGTGGCGAAGCAATCTCGGAAAGAAGTTGCTTCGCACCCTCGCAAGCCTACTTGAGCTTTGGCCTGCAATTGGCCTCCGCTGGCTTTATTCCTGCAGAACGAAAGAGGACGCTCCAGCGCCCCCCACACCCTCACCAGGATATTTACAGCCTGGCCCATTTAGGAAAACCAACCCATTTTAATCGGAAGGAAAGCCTTTGGCAAAAAGACCTGTTCGGTTTATAATTTTCATGATTACGCTGGCAGGTGGGCTATGGATAAAGCCAAGGAGCAAATTCTACTGGAGAGACTTTCTCAGCTTGGGAACGTAGCGGTAGCTCTTTCAGGAGGTGTGGATAGCAGTTACCTACTTTGGGCAGCTTTAAAAGCCCTGGGACCGGAAAAAGTCCTGGCGGTCACTGCCGTTTCCCCTATAATCCCTTCCCGCGAGAGGGAGGCTGCTTCCCAAATAGCCAAAATGCTCGGAGCCCGCCATCTCTTCCTGCCTACGGAACAAATGGATGACCCGGAGTTTTTGGCCAATACTCCAGAGCGTTGCTACCTCTGCAAGAAGGCTGTCTTTTCCAAACTGGTGGAATTTACCCGCCGGGAAGGTTTTAAGAACGTAGCAGAAGGTTCCAATGTTGATGACGAGCTTGATTTCCGTCCGGGGGCCAGGGCTATTAAGGAGCTTGGGATTTTAAGCCCTCTTAAGGAAGCCGGCCTTTCCAAGGAAGAGATACGCCATCTCTCACGCCTGGCAGGGCTTCCAACTTGGGATAAGCCTCCCCAAAGCTGCTTGGCAACCCGCATTCCCCAAGGCAAACCAATAACCGTTGAGGACTTAGCCATGGTGGAAAAGGCCGAGGATTTCCTCATCTCCTTGGGGCTGAGGACAGTTAGGGTCCGCCACCACTACCCCATAGCCCGCATAGAGGTGGGTAAGGAGGAAATGGGCAAAGTGGTGGAGAAGGCGGAGGATATAGTTTCGGCGCTTAAGGCAGTCGGATATGGCTACGTTGTTCTGGACCTACAAGGTTATAGGCCGGGAGGATTTTAGTGGACCGGGAAAGGCTCAGGCGACTGTTGGAAGAGGTTCAAGGAGGGAAAGTGAGTGTGGAAGAAGCGCTTGATGCCCTGCAAGGCTTCCCCTTTGAAGGGTTGGAGTTCGCCCATTTGGATACCCACCGGACCCTTAGGAAAGGGTTTCCTGAAGTAGTCTTCTGCCCCGGTAAGACCCCAGGGCAAGTGGTGGAGATTATGGGGCGCCTCTATGAGAGGAGCGGGCGAGCCATGGCTACCAAAGCCTCCCCAGAAGTGGCTGAAGCTGTGCTTGCCGCCTTCCCTCAAGCCAAGCACTTCCCCGAAGCCAAGATACTGTTCTTGGGAGAACCTTGCCCGAAGGCAGGCCGGGGCACAATCTTAGTGATAACCGCAGGAACGGCTGATATCCCTGTGGCCGAAGAGGCCGCAGTTACAGCTGAAATTTTAGGCAGTTCCGTTGAACGCCTCTATGATGTTGGGGTAGCGGGCTTACACCGTCTTCTGGCATACAAGGATAGGCTATTTTCAGCCAACGTCATAATAGTAGTAGCAGGGATGGAAGGGGCGCTTCCAAGCGTAGTAGGAGGCCTCGTCGCTCGGCCAGTCATAGCTGTCCCCACAAGCGTGGGGTATGGAGCACACTGGGGAGGGCTTGCTTCGCTCCTCACTATGCTTAACACTTGTGCTCCTGGAGTGGCTGTGGTTAACATAGATAACGGCTTTGGGGCCGGATATCTGGCCCATCTCATCAACCTTTGAGGGGTTGCCGTGAAGATAGCCTATTTTGAAGCCTTCGCCGGGGCCAGCGGGAACATGATTTTGGGGGCAATATTGGATGCAGGCCTGGAGTTAGAAAGGCTCCAAGAAGGCCTCAAAACCCTCCCAATCACAGGATACACGATTTCGTCCACTAAGGTCAAAAAGCGGGGAATAGCCGGGACTTTCGTAGATGTAAAAGTAGAAGGGCCCCAGGAAGAAAGAAAGCTTCCGGACATTGAAAGGATAATCCTGGAGAGTGCACTCCCGGAAAGGGTAAAAACCTTGAGCTTGAAAGTCTTCCGCCGCCTGGCTGAAGCCGAAGCCAAAGTCCACAACATGCCAGTGGAAGAGGTACACTTCCACGAGGTTGGGGCGGTGGATGCTATCGTGGATGTGGTGGGGAGCATTTTAGGACTTGAGCTTTTGGGAGTGGAAGAGGTTTACGTTTCACCCTTGCATTTGGGTTACGGGATGGTAAAAAGTGCTCACGGCCTCTTGCCTGTCCCAGCGCCAGCTACGATTGAACTAATCAAGGGCGTACCAGTTTACGGCTGGGATGTAGAAGCTGAGCTCTTGACCCCAACAGGAGCGGCGATTCTTACCACTTTGGCTTGCTCCTTCGGCAGCCCCCCACCCTTCAAACTGGAAAAAGTCGGATATGGTGCAGGGTTCTGGGACTTGCCTTTCCCAAACCTCTTGCGCCTATGCATCGGTGAAAAGGAAGCACCAGGTTACGAAGAAGATTACGTTACTGTCCTGGAAGCCAACATTGATGATATGAACCCCCAGTGGTTTGACCATCTGATTGAAAGGCTTTTGGAGGCCGGTGCCCTTGACGCTTACCTTTCACCAATCCAGATGAAAAAAGGCAGGCCGGGGGTAAAGCTCGGGGTTATAGTTCAGGAGGAGAAGCTTGAGCCTGTTTTGGATGCAATCTTCCGCGAAAGCACCACCATTGGAGTAAGGGCTTACCGAGTAAAGCGTTGGAAGCTGGAAAGGGAAGAAATTCCGGTGCTAACCCCTTTCGGAGAAGTAAGGGTTAAAGTAGCCCACAGGGGTGGCCAAATCCTTAACATAGCCCCTGAATACGAAGATTGCCGGAAATTAGCCAAGGAAAGAGGGGTAGCCTTAAAAGAAATCTACCAGGCAGCCTTGGAAGAAGCTTGGAAGCGTGTGAGGGATGGTCCGGATGGAGCAATTTGAAATTTTCCGCTACCATCAAGGGCGATTTGAGCGATTCCAAAAGCCCTTGCCCGAAGAGGCTATAGTGACCTTGAGAGTAAATGGCCAAGATTGGGTTAGCCTCTACTGCACCCCGCGGGATTTGAGGGAACTGGCCTTGGGGTTCCTCTATTCAGAGGGGCTAATAAAGGGTTTGGAAGACGTAGTGATGGTTAGGGAATGCCAGGATTTAAGGGTTATAGAGGCTGTCCTCTATCAAGATGTGCCCTTACCAACCCGCAAAATCATAACCTCGGGGTGCGGGCAAGGGGTGACCTACACGGCCGAATTGGGTAATTTCCACCTTGAAGGAGGCGTTTGCCTTACGCCGGAAAAAATCTTTGCCCTCATGAGCGAGCTTTACCGCCTTTCCTCCTCTTACCGAGAATCTGGCGGAATTCATTCCTCGGGCATAAGCGATGGAGAAAAAGTTCTGTGGGTGACGGAAGACATAGGACGGCACAATACTCTGGACAAAATCAAAGGGCATTGCCTCCTTGAGGGGATTGAGACTGAAGGGAAAGCGATTCTAACCACTGGCCGAATTTCCACCGAAATGCTGATTAAAGCCGCCCGAATGGGTGTACCTTTCTTAATCTCCCGCACTTCTCCCACGGGTCAAGCTGTGGAGTTAGCCCGAAAGTGGGGTATCACTCTGGTAGGATACGCCCGAGGCGATAGCTTCAGAGTCTACTCTCACCCCGAGCGACTTGCGATTTAGCTCCGGCCTGTAGTAGCTTAGGAAGAAGCGATAGAAATCAGGAGAGCGAGTCTTCGGCCCCATTTTTAGGGGGATGTAAGCGGGGTAAATGATGAAAGCCCTGGTTTGGGCTCCCCCCGGCCCACCGTGAGTTGCCTTTTGGTCTTCAAAGGTTACTATGGTGCTTTTCCCTTTCATAGCCCCTATCACAATCACATCCCCAGCGTGAGGGAAGGAAGCAAGACGTACTATCTCTTTTGCAACCTCCTCCGGTTCCCCGTAGGGCGTAAGGAAAGAGAGGTCGCCTTGAATTTCGCCTCCTTTGAATACAGCGGAACCTCTTGAGGAAAGGAGGTGGATTTCTTCCCCTTCTTTCAAGGCCACAAGACCTACTCCAGGGTGCTCAATTAAACCTTTGAGCAAGTTCGGATACAGCTTTGACAGCTGGCTGAGGGAAAGGCGTTCTCGCCAGGCATTGAAGTAAACGTGGGCCAGAGGGCCAGAACAGGAAACAATAATTTCTTCCTCAAGCGTTGGCATTTCTTCCGAAAACCAAGGGCTTAAAGTTCGGAAAGCCTTGAGCAACTTCCGCCACGGCCCCTTGTACTGACCCCTCTCAGGCCCAGAAATCTCCCTCAGGCTTTCCCCCCTCTCCACCAAACCCCTAATGAAATCACCAAGGCTTTGCCCAAAAGCCTCTCGGAAAGGAACCGAAGGGGTCAATCCGTGGTCAGACATGATGAAAATATCGTAGTGGTTGAACGGCTCTCGGGAGCACATCTTGAAAATTCGCCTTATCTGGGAATCAATCCCCTTTAGGACCCGGAGCGCTTCCGCTGCCGATGGGCCGGTTTGGTGGGCCACTTCATCGTACCCAAAGTAATTTACGTAAATAGCTGAAAGGCCCCTGTAGATATCCATCAGGCAAGCGTAAGTCTGCATCTCTCGGAAGAGGATGTTCACGGTTATGTTCAGGAAAGGCTTTGTAGTCCAGGGGAGTGGTGAAGAGAAGAAGGAGCGGAAGAGCCTTTTAGCCCACCATCGGGCATATTCCCATAGGGATAGAGCGAAGATGCGGAGGAACCGCATAGGATTTAGGAGGAAGACCAAAGCCCAGGTCACGCTCCTAAGGCTCTGCAGGAAATTGGATGAACTCATAGCTCCGAGAGTAAAGAGAGCTGTGGAAGCCCCTCCATCCAGCATAGAAAAATAAGCAGCTCCGCCTTCAAGGAGGGGAACATTGCCCCTGGCAAGCCGCTCCTGGATGACATGCATTGCTTGAGGATTTTTGCCCTCAACCGTGAAGTTTCTATCCTTTTCGTACCAGCGGAACCCGCAGACATCAAAGTTATCTCCGTAGAGAAGGCCTGCTTGGAAGGAAGGGGTAGCGCTCGGAAGGCCACAATCCCAAAGGGCCAGCTCGTAATCTCCCATCTCCAGAAGCCTGCGGACGAAAGGCATGTAGCCAAGCTGGATAGCCTTGACCAGGTAATCAAAGGCCAAGGCATCTATGTGGATGATTATGAAGCCCCGCTCGCTCCTCACCTGAGGCTCTCTTAAGCCCATTACTGCCGCCTTCCTTCTACATGATAGCACAAAGATGGGAGCTTACCAAAAGGGAATAGTAATTACCTGCTCAACCGCCTGCCGTTTTTAGGGCCTGTGGAGATGCTCAGAAGTGAAAAAGATAGTGGTTTTTGACCAATCTTTGGCTACAAAGATGATGTAATGAATAGTGCCCCCTTCAGGGGTTTGAAACCAAAGGGGGCAACCACGAAACGTTGCGTAAAGATGAAGGGTGTCGCCTTCGGAGAATTGGCTTAACCCTCACCCTCTTCCCTCGCAGGAAGGGGGTGACGGGGTTTTATTCCTTTACCCGCTTCAGGAAAGGGCTGGGAGTGAGGTCACCCATCCACGTTCACAAGGGGGGTCAAATAATTTTGGCCGCTTCTATGAGAGCACGGCGAACTAAAACCCTCACCATGTCCTTGCGGTATTCAGCTGAGCCACGCAAGAGGCTGGAGCGAGGCTGCGCTTCTTCCTGGGCCAAGCGAGAGGCTTCCTCTATGCTTTCCAGCGAAACCGGAGAACCCTTGAGGTATTCTTCTGCTTTCCGAGCCCGGAAAGGCACAGGAGCTACAGGCCCTATGGCAATGGCTGCCTTAGAAAACTTCCCCTCCTCCCAGCCCACTACTACTCCAACGTTCAAAATGGGCAGGATTAGCGCTTGACGCCGGGCAAGCCTTTGGAAGGATGAGCCTTCGTTCTCTCCCAGGGGACGGAAACGAACCCCTTTGACCAGCTCAAGGCACGGGTTTATGCAGCATTCACCAACATCTACATGGAATTGGGTGATTGGTATCCAGCGGCTGCCATCCTTGTTGGCTACTTCTACCTCCGCATCCAAGGCCACAAGGGCAATGACGGAATCGGCAGCAGGCATGGCGTTAACGAGATTGCCTCCAATAGTGCCCACGTTGCGGATTTGGAGGGAACCAACGCTGCGGCAAGCCTTGGCCAAAATGCTAGCCTTGGCTTGGATAAGGGGGGATTCAGCTACCTCCTGATGAGTAGTGGTTGCTCCGACCCAGATGAAGCCATCCTCTTCTTTTATCCCCTTAATCTCGGAGATGCGGGTTATGTCTATCAAAACCCGGGCTTTTACCTCCCCCCTCCTCAGCTGGAGGACGAGGTCGGTTCCACCGGCGATAATGCGGGCTTCTCCGCCGTAGCGCTCTAAAAGCTCTAAGGCCTCTTCTACACTTTGGGGGAAAAGGTACTCTTCTACCATGGCTACCTCCTCGTTCCAAGTTTCAAGTTTGGCACTACATCCAAGTCCCAGCCGCTCCGCAAGCCTTTTATCAGATTGAAATAGCCAGCTGCGGCTACCATAGCCGCATTATCGGTACAAAGTTCAGGAGGTGGCCAACGGACCGGCACAGGGACCGAAGATTTCATTTTTTCCCGGAGGAGTGAATTGGCAGCTACTCCGCCGGCCAGAAGCACTGCTTTAACTTGGTAATTTAAAGCCGCCTGCCGGGTCTTCTCCACTAAAACATCAACCACTGCCTCTTGGAAAGAGGCGGCCAAATCGGCCACAGGCACGCCTGGCGGGAGTTTAACCCCCGGCTTGAGAGAAATTCCATTGCCGTAGCGCTGGATTTCCCTTAAGACGGCGGTCTTAAGGCCGCTGAAGCTGAAATTGTAAGTGCCTTTGAGCCAAGCTCTTGGAAACTTGAAAGCCTCGGGGTTGCCATGCTGGGCTTCTCGTTCTATCGCCGGGCCCCCAGGAAAGTCAAGCCCCAGAAGCCTGGCGACTTTATCAAACGCTTCCCCGGCTGCATCGTCCAAAGTATGGCCAAGCTCCTCGTACTCTCCATGGTCCCTCATCAGGAAAAGGGAAGTATGCCCACCGGAGACCACAAGGCAGAGAAGCGGGAACTCTTCAGGGGGGTTGTCCACAAGCCAATTAGCGTAGATATGAGCTTCAATATGGTTTACTCCAATCAAAGGCAAGCCTTTGGCCCAAGCTATGGCTTTAGCCACATTCACCCCGACAAGGAGAGAGCCGGCCAACCCTGGGCCGTGGGTCACAGCTACTCCGCCTAAATCTCCCCAATCAACCTGAGCATCTTCCAAAGCCTTCTCTATCACCGGGATTATTGAGAGGATGTGCTGCCGGGAAGCGACTTCGGGGAAGACTCCTCCGTAGCGGCGGTGGATTTCTATTTGGGAAGCGACCACATTGGAAAGGATATAACGGCCGTCCTTTACCACCGCTGCTGAGGTTTCATCGCACGAGGTTTCAATGCCTAAAATCCTCATCCTTTCCTGCTCCTACAACAAAAGATAATACACCGATTTGGTAGCAAAAGCAAACCTGGGTATAATTTACCTAACTATCCGATGTCTGGAGGCAGAATGCATGGAACTTAGAACTTTGGCTGAGAGGGTGGCCGAAAAGTTCCCGGTAAGGGAGCGGGATTTGAGGCGCACCTTTGAAGCTTTACTCACCACTGATAACCTCTGGGAAGTCCTGGACTTAACGGATATCCCCATAATGGCTTTCTGCGAGATTTGGAAGGAGCTGGCTAAAGAAGGACTTGTAGAGGTTAAGGATTCTTCCCTAACGTTGACCCCAAAGGGCCGAGAACTGGCCGTCTCCCTTGAAATAACCCCACTCCGAGATTTCGCCTGTCCCCGTTGCAAAGGCCGAGGTATAGAGATAGAACCCCTCAGAGAAGTAGCCGAAAAATTTAAAGCCATAGCCCGCAACCGCCCTGAAGCTATAAGGGATTACGACCAAGGCTATGTCTTAGAGGAGGTAACCTTAGCAAGAGTAGCCTTAATGTGGCAGAAAGGGGACTTGGCCGGACTCAACCTCATGGTCCTTGGGGACGATGACTTGGTGAGCGTGGCTGCCTCCCTTACCAGGGCACCGAAAAAGGTCACGGTTATTGACATAGACGAGAGGCTTCTGGAATTCATCCAGAAAGTATCGGATAAAGAGGGGCTTAAAATCCAGGCCCTGAAGCATGACCTCCGTTATCCCTTGCCCAAAGAACTCCAAGGGGCTTTTGACACCTTCATCACTGATCCCACAGAATCTTTAAAAGGTATGAAGGCTTTCCTGAGCCGCAGCCTATCTTGCTTGAAAGGGCCAGGAAGCGCTGGCTATTTCGGGTTTACCCGGAGGGAAGCTTCCCTCAAAAAGTGGCAGGCTATCCAAAAGTTTCTCCTGGAGAAAGGAGCGGTCATCACCGATATCATAGATGACTTCAACGTTTATGCTAATTGGCCCTACATGGAATCAATGCGGGCTTGGAAGCATCTCCCAGCCCGCGCGCTGCCCCAGAAGGAGTGGTACAAATCGGCCCACTACCGAGTAGAACTTCTGGAGAAACCGGGGCCAGATACTGAGGTCTTCCCTGAGGACCTTTACGATGAAGAAACCGCTACGGTTTAGGGAGAGAGCCATGTTTGACCCGAAGTTCGCTTGCTTAGTATGCGGAGCTGCCGAAGGAGAAACGGAACTCAACGCCTTTGATAATGCGCTATTGGAGGCAGGCATTGGGGATATAAACCTGGTGAAGGTTTCAAGCATAATGCCTCCAAATGTAAAAGTTGTGGACAAATTGAACCCCTTGCCCAAAGGTGCTTTCCTCCCGGTTGTATATGCGGCAGTCTCCTCCTCCACTCCAGGGGCAATAATCTCGGTTGCAGTTGGCTTTGGCCGGTGCCAAGATGGATTCGGGGTAATAATGGAAGAAGGAGGTGTTGGAAAAAGCGAGGAAGAGGTGCGGAAGGAAGTGGAGAGAAAGATTGAATTTGCCTTGGCCCACAGAGGCCTCAAGCCCGATGAGATCCGTATAGTTTCAGCATCATGGCAGGTGAAAAAGTGCGCCTCGGTTGTGGCTGCGTGCGTTTTCTTTTAATAACAGGCAGAGGAGGTAAAAATTGTGAATAAAAGCTTGGTGATTGGAGCAATAGTCATCTTAGGAGCTTTGCTTTACCTGGTAATAACAGGGCTCGGTGGCTCATCGGTCTACTACATTACGGTGGGAGAGCTTAAAGCAAAAGGCCCCTCCATCTACGGCAAGACCGTGCGAGTGGCAGGAAAAGTTGTGGAAAATTCCATCCAATGGGACCCCCAAACTCTAACCCTCACTTTTGAAATAGCCGATGAAAGCGGCAAATTGCCGGTAATTTACCACGGACCCCGCCCCGATATGCTAAGGGATGGAGCCGAAGCAGTTGTGGAAGGGCAGTATACTCCGGAGGGAGTCTTCAAAGTTAACCCCAAAGGCTTGCTCCTCAAGTGCCCTTCTAAGTACCAGGAGGGAAACCAATAAGGGGGATTGATGGCTACCATAGGCTATTCGGCTATACTGTTAGCGTTTGTGGTTAGCCTCTACGCCGTTTTGGGCTTCGTAACGGCGCGTTCTCGTGGTTACCGGGAGCTTTCCGAAAGTGCCATAAGGGCGATCCGGGCAAACGCTGCTTTGGTCACCATCGCCTCTCTATCCTTGATTTACCTTTTGCTCAAGCGCGATTTTTCAGTAGAGTATGTATTCCGCTACACCAGCACAACTCTTCCACCCCTTTACACCTTTTCCGCCTTCTGGGCAGGACAAGAAGGCTCGCTCCTCCTTTGGCTGTGGCTGCTTTCCATCCTAACCTTGCTTGCTTCCCTGAACCTGGGCCGAGAGGATGAGGCTGTCCAAGATTATGCTTTGGCCACTCTGGCTGGGATAGAAGCGTTTTTCGCTCTGGCCCTGGCTCTATTGAGCAATCCTTTTGCTTTCTCCCCTCGCTTTCACACCGAAGGCTTGGGACTCAATCCCCTCTTAGAGAACTTCAGCATGGTAATACATCCTCCCACGATTTTCGTCGGTTACGCCGGTATAGCCATACCGTTTGCCTACGCCCTCGCTTATTTGCTTACCGGCAAACCTTTAGAGGATTGGATTAGAAAAGTAAGGCCTTGGGCCATTGTGGCTTGGGCTTTCTTAGGAGCAGGAATAATCATAGGAGGATGGTGGGCTTACATTGAGCTGGGATGGGGAGGATATTGGGCTTGGGACCCCGTGGAAAATTCTTCCCTTATCCCTTGGCTTACTGCTACCGCCTTCTTGCATTCGGCTGTAGTGGCCGAGCGGAGGCATTACCTCAAAGGGTGGAGTTTTCTGTTCATTACATTTGCGTTCCTCCTTTGCCTATTTGCCACTTTCGTGACCCGCTCGGGGATAATCAAATCGGTCCACGCCTTTGCCCAATCGCCTCTGGGCTTTTACTTTGTAGCTTTCATTGCTTTCTGGGCGCTTCTAACCGGCTTTGTAGCCTTTAGAAACCGCAATAGCTTTGCAAGCAAAAAAGTGGAAAGCGCCCTGCTTTCCAAGGATACGGCTTTCTATTACCTGAATTGGCTTTTATTCGGCGAGGCGTTGGTATTGCTTCTTGGTATACTTTTCCCAACCTTTAGCTCTACATTCCAAGGCCGAGAAGCAAGCATTGACGTTTCATTCTACCATCAAACCTTCATGCCTCTGGCATCAGTTACAGTGCTACTTTTAGGGCTATGCGCTGGTTTAGGTTGGGGAGCTACTTCAGACAAAGCCCTTCGCCGGGCACTTATCCCCGCTGGCGGTGCTCTCCTTGGGCTTGTAGTTCCCATCGCTTTAGGCGAAAGGAACCTGTTCCCTATCTTGAGCTGGGGCATTGTAGGCTTTGCTGCTTCCGGGGTAATCCAAGGGCTGGCCGGAGGAGTCCGAGAATTTATCCGCAAACGCCGCATTATCCCTCGGCCGTACGGTGGCTACCTCGTTCATGCCGGAATAGTTTTCCTGGCTCTCGGAGTAGTAGGTTCATCTTTCTATAAAGCAGAAACCTTGGTTTCCCTCAAGCTCGGAGAGACAACTGAAATCGGCAATTATGTTTTGAAATACGTGGATTTCCAGCATCAAAGCCTTCTTACCAAGGAGCGATTCTTGGCTCAAGTTGAAGTTTACAAAAACGGCCGCTTCTTAGGCGAAATCCGCCCTGAGAAAAACTTCCACTACAATGTTAGGCAATGGGTGAGTGAAATTGGCCTGAGGAGCACCCCTGCTGAGGATTTGTACTTAATCCTCATAGACCTTGATGAGGATGGCACGGCCAGTTTCCAAATACAAGTGAACCCGATGGTCTTTTGGATATGGGTTGGAGGGGGGTTAATGGTTTTAGGGGCTGTCCTTGCCCTCTGGCCTGAAGGAGGGAAAGGATGGAGAAGTTAGCGGTCATAGCCATGGCTTTGGTAACTTTGCTTTGGATTGCCTGGCCACTGATGAAAGGGATAGGCTCTGAAACAAGGCGCTGCCCATCTTGCGGGGCTCCATACAAGCCTGGGGATAAATACTGCTCCCGCTGTGGCCGAAAGCTTCAAAAACTTTCTAATTGAGTTGCGCTTGACTTTTGACAGAGGGGATTAACGAAGATGAGAAAATTAAGCTTAATCCTACTTCTCAGTGCTTTCCTGCTGGCTTTCTACGCCTCAGCTCAAAGCTCTGGCATTGTAGAAGGCGAAGTCCTAAATGGCTCAGCAGAGAATAAGCCTGTCTCAGGCATAACCGTTACCTTGCACATCTTTGACTCCAGCGGAGCAGAAAAGGGAACGCTAACGGCCCTTACGAATGAGCAAGGCTATTTTGCCTTCAAAGGATTGGACACTGGAAAGGACCTCTTTTATTTGACGGAAGTGAACTTTCAAGGCGTCCTTTACCATAGTTCGGCTCTTTCTTTCACCGAAGGTGAAGAGAAACTCCGCCTCCCGGTCGTGGTCTACGAGCCAACTGAGAGCGATGCCGAGATAGCAGTCCATAAGGCGCACTTTATCTTTGCGGTAGCTCCAGATAGGGGGAGCCTAGAGGTAATGGAAATGTATTCCGTGGTGAACAATGGCCGCAGGACTTTTGTGGCCAAAGATGGAAAAAGCCTTCGTTTCCCATTACCTCCAGAAACCCTGGCTTTCTTTTCCGATTTCCTTAACCTTGAAGGAGGGGAAGCTGTCTTTACCAATCCTGTCCTGCCCGGACCAATGCCCCAACCTCTGACCTTGGGATATGTGCTACCGGTCCAAGGGGATTCTTTGGAAATCCGGCGCACTGTCCTTTACCCTTTGGAAAGCTACAACGTCCTTGTGAAAGACATAGGCTTTGCGGTGGAGGTTCCTGGAACCAAGCGAGGGAGGAACGTAGAAACGGCTGGCGAGGTCTACTTGAACTTTGAGGGGGAAAACCTCCCGAAAGGGGGAGAAATAACTGTGAAACTTTCGGGCTTGAAGAAGGCAGGCAGGGCGCAAATGGGGGGAACAACCTGGGCTTTGGCTACAACTGTAGTGGTAGGAGTGGTTCTCCTTGGTTTAATCCTGATTTACATTCGGAGGAAGTGAAAAATGCGCCTGGAAAAAGTGCGGGAATTCCTTGCTTCCAAAGGACTTGATGGGCTTTTGGTAATCCAACCGGAGAACCGCCGTTACCTCTCAGGCTTCACCGGCTCCTTTGGTATCCTCCTAATCACACCCGATTCCGCCTACATCGCCACTGATTTCCGTTACTACGAGCAGGTTGAGCGAGAATGCCCCGATTTTACCCTGGTCAAAGTGGAAAAAGAATTTGCCGATGTCCTCCCGAAGCTTTTAGAGGAAGCGGGGGTCAAAACTTTGGGCTTTGAAAGCTTCTATCTAACTGTGGAAGAATACAAGAAATGGCGCAAAGCAGCCCGCAAAGTGAAATTTGTCCCTTGCCAGGACATCGTTGGAGAAATACGGAGCGTGAAAACACCGGAAGAAATCCAAGCGATACGCAAAGCCGTAGCTTTAACCGATGAAGCCTTCTCCCACGTCTGTCAAATCCTTCGCCCAGGGATGAGCGAGAAGGAAGCCGCTTGGGAGATTGAATCGTTCATGCGGACCCATGGGGCAGAGAAAATGGCCTTTGACCTGATAATAGCTTCGGGGCCTAATGGTGCTCTCCCCCACGCCAAAGCTTCCGATAAGCCAATAAAAGAGGGGGAGCCAATAGTGATTGATATCGGCTGCGTGGTAGGAGGGTATTGTTCGGACCTGACCCGAACAGTTGTGCTTGGTAAGCCCGATGAGCGCTTCTCCGAAATCTACTCCTTGGTCCTAAAAGCCCAAGAGAAAGCCGAAAAAGCCATAAAAGCTGGGATGCGAGCCCGCAAAGCTGATTCCATAGCCCGCAAAGTCATAGAAAAAGCTGGCTATGGCCCCCAGTTCGGTCATGGCCTTGGGCATGGCGTGGGTATGGCCGTGCACGAAAAGCCAAGGGTTGGGAAGCTTTCCAAAGACACCCTCCAAGCTGGGAACGTGATAACCGTAGAGCCCGGAATATACATATCCGGCTGGGGAGGAGTCCGCCTTGAAGACATCGTGGTAGTGCAAGAGGAAGGGGTTGAAGTTTTGACCCGCTCGCCGAAAGGCCTTAAGTTCGCAATCCTATGAAAGAAGAGAAGGCAAAACGACTGGAAAGGCTTTTGGAAATAAACCTTGAGCTAAGCTCCACCCTCAACCTGCAAGACCTTTTGAGCAAGATAGTTAATTTAGCCACCGAGCTTACCAATACTGAGGCCAGCTCAATACTGCTTTTGGACCGCAAGACCAAAACCCTCTACTTTGAAGCGGCTACGGGCGTGAGGGTGGATTCAATCCAGAAAATCCCGGTCCCACTTGAAGGAAGCATTGCTGGAAGGATAGTCCAAGAAGGTAGGCCCATCATTGTAGAAGATGTGCGGGCCGACCCCAATTTCTACGGCCTTGTGGATACTGTGACGCACTTCCAAACCCGCTCTATCTTGGGGGTTCCACTTAAGGTCAAAGACACAATCATAGGGGTATTAGAGGTGCTGAACAAGAGGGGAGGCGAGCCATTTGATGAAGAAGATGTTAAACTTCTGGAAATTCTGGCTGCTCAAGCGGCTGTGGCCATAGAAAACGCTCGCCTCTTCCAACAGAGCGACTTCATTTCCGATCTGGTCCACGAACTCCGCACTCCCTTGACCTCAATAATAGGCTATGCCAAGCTTATGCTTGAGCACAAACTTGAGCCTGCTACCGAAAGGCGCTTTTTGGAAACCATCCATCGGGAAGCGACAAGGCTTTCAGGTTTAATAAACGATTTCCTGGACCTTGTGCGGTTAGAGTCAGGGCGGGTTAAAATAACCAAGAAGCCAGTCCAGATTCGGCAACTGCTTGAGGAATGCATTGCCATTATGCGTCCCCAAGCTGAACCACGCAAAATCAAAATCAAGCTCTCCACCCCTCCAGGCCCTTTTTACATCCCAGCGGATGAGGACCGGCTCCGAAGGGTTATCCTGAACCTTTTGAGCAATGCCATAAAGTTCAACCGGGATGAAGGGCTTGTGGAAGTCAAAGCAGAATTGGTGGGGAAAGAGCTAAGGATTTCGGTTTCCGATACGGGGATTGGAATCCTGCCCGAGGAGCTTCCCCACATTTTTGAGAAATTCTACCGGGGGCGGGCCGAAGAAGAGGTTTCAGGTTCAGGCCTCGGCTTGAGCATAGCCAAGCAAATCGTGGAAGCCCACGGTGGTAAGATATGGGTTGAAAGCACTCCAGGCCAAGGCAGCACTTTTACCTTCACTCTTCCTGTGGAGAGTAGCTCTGGATGAAGCGCCTCATACTGGCAGCTATTTTGGCTTTGGTCTCTATAAGTTGCTCTCCAACGTCGCTTCCTTCACCGACCCCAGCCTTAACTCCTACCCCCACGCCCCAGCCTCTGGAGCTTGTAGTCCTTCACACTAACGACACCTGGGGCTACGTCTTCCCCTGCGGTTGAAGGCCACCGATAGGCGGGCTGGCTCGGCGAGCCTCCTTCGTCAAGGATATACGCAACAAATACGAAAACGTCCTTCTCCTTGATGGCGGGAACGCCTTCTGGAGCGATGTCCCTCTCACTCGCAAGACCGGAAGCCTGATAATCGTAGAAGCTATGAACCTGATGGGCTATTCGGCAGCAGTGCTTGGGGAAAAGGACCTCACTTTGCCTAATGAAGTGCTTGAAAGGATTATCTCCACTGCCAATTTCCCCATCCTTTCGGCCAATGTGCTTAAAGAAGATGGCAAGCCCTTGGCTTCCCCTTACGTCCTTTTGGAAGTTAAAGGTCACCGCATAGCCATCCTCGGCCTCACAGGGCTACCGATACCGCCAATTACAGGCTATCGGGTCCTTGACCCATTGGAGACAGGCCAGCACTACATCAGAAATTTGAGGAAGGAAGCGGATATAGTGATAGTTCTTGCTCACACCGGGGGCGAGATAGCCAAGAAGCTTGGGGCTGAGGAAGGGGTAGACCTTGTAGTATGGGGTGGGGTTAGCGGGCAAAACCTTGACCCCTTCTGGAACGAATCCAACGCTTCTTTAACCATCATAGCCGAAGCCCCTACTCCTGGCCACGCTGGGCGAGAAGTAGGCTTTGCCAGACTGAACATAGATTCAAAGGGCCGAATAACCCACTACGAATGGAACAAGATTTCACTCACCCCTTCCTTCCCAGATGACCCTGCTATCCTTGGTTTAATCCAACGCTATGTAGGGCCATAAGCCAGGGTAGCAAGCCCTTTTCTGGGGAACGTAGCTCCCCACGAAACCGAAATAGTAGGCGAGCTAAGAACCCCCTGTAACCCCCCTACGAGGGGGAAACCCCTGTAAACTTTTACTCCCTAAAGCCCTCAATTATACGGGCATACTTCTCAGCCGAACTCCTGGCCTCGGCACGAGAGCTCGCTTCAGCGTAAACGTGGAAAGAGGGCCTATCGGGGTCAGGATGTATGAGGACCCAAGTCCCTTCCCCAAGCCATATCCTTATGCCATCAATGTTATCGTGAGGGGTATCTTTGTATTGCTCGTTCAAAAGCCTCATTACTTGCCCTTTGGCTTCCCACGGACAAGGCACTTCCCGATGCTCCAGGTAATAGGGAGGGATTGAGTCTACCACATCAGAAAGCTTCACCTTCTGCAGGGCGAGGAATTCCAGCAAGGTAGCTAAAGCGAAGAGGGCATCAGGCGTAGGATGGAAGCGTGGCAAAATTATACTGCCGGTGCCATCGGCAGCAATTATAACCTTCTCTTTCTCCGCAGTCTCCATCAAGTGCCCAAGGTCAACCTTGGTCCGGATTACCTCCCCACCGTAACGGGAGGCAATTTTTTCAAAGATTAAAGGCAGATTTACAGGCACGGCGACCCTGCCCGACCCCCAAGCCCTGAAGGCCAACTCCACCATAACGGCGGCAAATACGGGGTCGGGAATAAGCCGGCCCCTATCGTCAACTACAAAGAGCTTTTCCCCTCCAACCTCCAGCCTAACCCCAAGGTCAGCTTTCACCGCCGAGCATATGGAGCGAAGCTGCTCCAATGATGCCTCAAACTCTTCCTTCAAAATGGCCAACTTGTTTTCATCCAAGCTGGCATTGAGAGTTACAGCGTTCACTTTAAGTTCGTTTAAGATATCAGGCAAGACAAAGGCATTAGGAGAGTTAGCGTAATCCACAACGATGCGGAACCCTCCAGCCCTTATAGCATCAACGTTGAGGGCAGCCAAGAAATTAGCGCGGTAACGTTCCACGGCGTCAGGGGCATATTCAATAAGGCCGATTTCGTTAAGGTAGGCTCGGCGGAAATCTTCCTGGAAGAAGGTGCGCTCCACATTGCGCGCCTCAGACCTAGAAAGGTCAAGGCCACGGTGGTCAAAGAATTTTATGTCCACAACCCTTTGGTCATAAGGCGAGAGGCGAACGTGTATTCCTCCGAGGGCATGGGTTATGCGGGTGTAATAGCGAGCTACCGGGATTGGGACTGTCCTTAAGTCAAGGACGTTGATTCCAGCGGAAGGGAGGCCAGAGATAATGGCTCTCTTTATCATCCTGGGACTGCGGTGGGGGTCCCGGTTTATAGTAACTGTTGAACCTTTGGGTAATGTTGCTCCATAAGCTGCACCCAGTTTAGAAGCGAACTCTGGAGTAAGGTCCACGTTGACCACCCCGGTTACCCCATACCTACCGAAGAGGGTTCGCCTAACAAGCCCTCCCCAGATGACCGTGCTTTTAACCGTTGCGCCGGCTTCCACTTCCTTCCCAGGCCAAAGTTTAACTTTGGGGTGGATAACTGCTCCCCTCTCCACAAGGCATTTATCGCCCAGGACAGCGCCTTCAAATATAGCCACACTGGATTTTATGGTGCATTGCCTACCGATAACTGCGCCCCTTATCTCAGAGTCTTCCCCTATGTAGCAGTTGCGCCAAATTATGCTCCGCTCCAAGAAAACCCTGTTATCTAACACTGTGTAATCCCTGACAACGGCTGGCCCTTGGATTACAACCCCACCTTTAACCTTGACCTCATTCCCCAAGTATACGGGGCCGTAAATTTTGGCATCGGGGGCAATTTCTACCCCTTCTCCCACCCATATTCCAGGAGCAAGCCTTTGGCCGGGTTCGGGGAGGTTAACCTTACCCTCCAGAAAATCAAAGGAGGCCCTTACGTATTCCTGGATATTTCCAACATCGCACCAATAGCCTGAGGCCTTGTAGCCAAAGAGAGGAGCTCCCTTCTTAAGGAGCATCGGGAAAAGGTCCTTGCTGAAGTCAAAAGGCTGGCCTTGGGGGATGTAATCCAAGACTTCCGGTTCCAAAACGTAAATTCCGGTATTGACCCAGTCGGATATTACCTCTGCCCAACCGGGTTTCTCCAGGAATTGGGTTATACGGCCTTCATCGTCGGTTATAACTACGCCGTACTCCAACGGGTTAGGTACGCGGTACAGAGCGATGGTGACCAAAGCTCCCTTCTCGCGGTGGAAGTTAATGAGAGCATTGAGGTCTATGTCAGTGACAGCATCGCCACTTATAACGACAAAAGGTTCGTCTAAAAAAGGCTGGGCATTCTTCACGCTCCCAGCTGTCCCCAAAGGCTCACCTTCAATGAAGTAGTTTAGCTCTACCTCAAAGGTGCTTCCATCTCCAAAGTAATCTTGGATATCGTTAGCCATGTATTGAAGGGTTGCAGCTATGCGGGTTAAATTGTGACGCTTAAGAAGGTCAAGGATGTGAGCCATAACAGGCTTATTTACCAAAGGTACCATGGGTTTGGGCCGGCCCATAGTGAGAGGGCGAAGCCTTGAGCCTGCCCCTCCAGCCATAACAACTGCTTTCATAATCCCTCCCTCACACCAATTTTTTGCCTTCCCTAAAGGCCCTAAGATTGAGTTCAAGGTACCGTTGGGGTACACGCCTCTCTATCACTTTTTGCCAGGTTTCATCAGGGACATCAAGTAGAGAGGACAGAGCCCCCAAAAGGACAATGTTTACGACCCTGGGCTCACCAAGTTCCTCAGCTTTGCGCAAAGCAGGGATGAAGATTACCTTCTCAGCCACCTTCCCGAGGGTGCTTTTAATCCTCTCGTCATCGGGATAAGAAGCGGCCCCGATGTTGACGGCCACAGGGGGTATTGCCTGGTCATTTACGAGAGCGACACCACCGGGGCGGAGGTAATCAATGTAGCGAAGGGCTTCCAGCTTCTCCAAGGCCAGCAAGAAATGGGCTTCTCCCTTGCCGATAAGTGGCGAATAAACTTTTTCCGCCCAGCGTATGTGGGTTATTACACTTCCTCCCCTCTGAGCCATCCCGTGGACTTCGGCCTTCTTGGCGTCGTAGCCAGCCTGAATGCCCACTTCTGTGAGGATATCGCTGGCCAGGATTGCACCTTGCCCTCCCACTCCTACCAGAACGAAGTTAAGAGGAGCCATTTGACTTTACCTCCAAATTGGACTGAAGCCACCAATTATTTTAACACAGGAGCAAAGTCAAAGCAATTTTCTCCA
>Ga0185307_1000576_pt1 | contig 22705 bp, 15 predicted proteins | sample LHCtaG_FD_128010 | JGI IMG/M metagenome (GOLD analysis project Ga0185307, IMG submission 128010) | Hot spring microbial communities from Little Hot Creek, USA to study Microbial Dark Matter (Phase II) - LHC4sed_matched (SPADES... | ecosystem: Environmental > Aquatic > Thermal springs > Hot... | reverse complement strand
TTGGGAACCAGAGGGGGACGGGGCACTTTGTTACCCCTTCGTTGCCAGCATGTGGTCGTGGGGACCCAGAGCTGAAGAGTCTATGATGTTAATCCTCGAGAAACTTAAGGGCGAAACGTGGTCTCTGGTCGAGAAGTATTACGAAAACTGGACTGATAGTTATCCCGCGATCGAGGCACTTAAGAGAGTCTTCTAGTGCTTTTTCCCGCTGGGACACTGCCAGATATTGGGTCCGGAAATGCTCACGTACATGTCTACGGGCTCCTCCTTCCCACTCGGAACCACAGCGTATTCTCCCCTGGCATCCACATACTCGCTTCTTAGCTGCGTCTCCACAACCACGCCATTCGAGCCGGTGACCCAGCCCGTGGCCTTCGCCTGGTAGGTTCCTCCCCAGGGCGTCTTGGTCTTGGCGAGGGTGGTGGGAGGATCTATTTTTGAAGCGTTCCAGAACTCATCGACGAATCCGTACGCGAAAAGCTCATACTTCCCAGTCTTCGGGTTGTAAACCGGGTAATAGCAGAGTTTGTAGTCAGAATTCCACTGATAGTTCCCGCTGGCTGTGAGCTGACGGGACTCGGAAACAGGACTGGTCGGCCACACAAAAAGCTTGGGGGTCTTGTCCCAGCTCAGCTGAACCCACCCCTCCCTCGGATCCAAGTAAGTCCATACGCTGATGACGCTACAGGTCATATTTTCCCAGCGGATCGAAACGGTGCCGGAGACCGTGAACTCCTGAGGGTGGTACCCGAGGGTGTCGACCTTTATCTTTGTTTTGAAGCGTCTTTCCCTAGGGGGATCGTTCTTTCCCACCGTCGCACCGAGGTCGAGGAAGATGTTGCCCAGGCCTGAGGAACTTATGCCCGCGGCTATGTTCTCGACGCTGGTGATCTTCACCTCGTTCCCGCTCACGGTCGGGATCTTTCTCAGGGTTTTGCTGTTGAGGAAGTACAGGGGGATGGAGACGCTGTGGGTGCGGCTCTCCGCCTGCCCCCCGCCTCCTCCCCCGCCACCGGTCGCCTCGATGCTCAGGGTGAGGGTGTAAGGGACATTCTCCACCAGCCTCCCCCCGTTGTCTCTGCCCAAGATGCGGACCTCGTATCTCCCGGCCCCCAGGCTCTCGGAGGGGAGGAGGGTGAGCTGGCAGGAGGTGGAGCCCGGCGGGAGGATCGGGGGGCTGAAGGAGGCGCTCACCCCCTGAGACTGGAGAGAGAACTCGATCTGGCCGGAGTAGCCGTTCTTCCTCTCGACCGCGACCGTCAGGGTTTTCGATCCCCAGCGCTCGCCGGACCTCTTGCTCAGGCTCCCGGAGTTCTCGGAGAGCGCGAGGTCGAAGGGATCGTACCGGAGCCCGACGGAAAGGAACTTGTATCCCCTGCTCTCTATGGTGAAGTTCTCCTCGTGGTTCTCGTAGCCAGGGAAAGTGAATCGGAGCGAGTAGGAACCTCCCGAGGGCAGAACGAGCTTGAAGCCCCCGTCCTCCCTCGCCGGGAGATTCTCCCCGATGCTGGCCGGGACCCCTTCCCCTGTCTCGAGGTCGAAAACCCTCCCCTCCACCACGGGGTAAAGCCTGACCACGTACTTGCACGGCTCCCACCTGTACTCGGCGAGGCAGGAGGGAAGCAGGAGGAGGGCGAAGACCAGCGGGACGAACCTCATAGGAGTATTGTCGAGGGTGGTTTTTAAGGGGGGAAAAGAAAGATAGGATTCTGAAGGTGTTCGATTTGAAACCAGAAGAAAAAATAAAAAAGTTTGGGGGAACGACCACCGTCGGTCTTCTCTGCAGCGACGGCGCGGTCCTGGCCTCTGACTCCAGGGCGACCGCAGGGTACCTGGTCGCCAGCAAGGAGGCCCAAAAGATTCTGAAGGTCACCGACAGGATAGCCGTCACCGTGGCGGGAGCGGTGGGGGATGCCGAGAAGCTGGTCGAGCTCCTGGCCGCGGAGGCCGGCCTGTACAGGTCGATGAACGGGAGGGAGATCGGCGTCCTCCAGCTCGCGCAGGTAGCCTCCCTGGTCCTGAACTCCCAGGTGCTCTTCCCCTACATCGTCAACCTGCTCATGGGGGGATACGACTCCAGGCCCAGGCTCGTCTTCATCGATCTGGACGGGACGGTTGTGGAGGAGAGGATGACCTCCACCGGGTCGGGCTCGCCCATCGCGTACGGCGTGCTGGAGAGGGGGTACAGGGAGGGGATGAGGACGGAAGAGGCCCTCCGGCTGGCGGTGGAGGCCATCAGGGCGGCCATGAAGAGGGACATCGCCACGGGGAACGAGGTGCAGGCCGCCGTCATAACCTCGGAGGGAGTGAGGTTCCTCACGCCCGAGGAAATAAAGAAGCTGGCCTGAGGCTCAACCATGTCCGCGGAGGAGATGCTGAAGGAGATAAAGCGGGTGCTAGAGGAGGAGACGCCCCTAGCCGGGGACATCTCCAAGGTTGACCTGGAGGGGCCCTCCATCGTCCTCTACTGCAGGGACTTCACGGACTTCGTGGAGGACGGGAACCTGGTGAGGGACCTGGCCAGGAGGCTGAGAAAGCGCATCATCCTGAGACCCGACCCCGAGCTCCTGACGGAGCCCCCCCGCGCGGAGGAGGAGATAAGGAAGATCGTCCCACCGGAGGCCGAGATCACCCGCATCACCTTCAACGAGGAGCTGGGGGAGGTGACCGTTGAGGCGGGGAAGCCCGGGATAGTGGTGGGGAAGGAGGGGGCGATCTTCCGGGAGATCCTGGGCCGGACGCACTGGTCCCCGAGGGTGGTGAGAACACCTCCCCTCAGGTCGGACTTCGTGGAGAGCCTTCGCCAGTCCCTCCTAAGCGACCTCTCGGCCAGGAGAACCATCCTGAGGAAGATAGGCAGGCGCATTTACCGAGGGAAGCTGGAGAGAGCGGAGGAGTGGGCTAGGCTGACCTTCCTCGGCGGCTGCAGAGAGGTGGGGAGGTCGGCCATCCTCCTCCAGACCCCCGAGAGCAGGGTGCTTCTGGACTGCGGGGTGAACGTGGCCTCGGAGGAAAGGGCCTACCCCCACATGGAGCTCCCCGAGGCCTCCCTCCAGCAGCTGGATGCCGTCCTCCTCTCCCACGCCCACCTGGATCATTCAGGCTTCGTGATGGCCCTCTACAAGTACGGGTACGAGGGGCCCGTCTACTGCACCCCTCCGACTAGGGACCTCGTCCTCCTGCTGGCGACCGACTACCTGAAGGTCTCGGAGGAGCAGGGGAGGACCCCGCCCTTCGGGAAGGACGAGATGAGGGCCTTCCTGCAGCACTGCATCACGCTGAACTACGGGGAGGTGACGGATCTCTCCCCCGACCTGAAGATGACCTTCCACAACGCCGGGCACATCCTGGGGAGCTGCGTCATCCACCTGCACGTCGGGGAGGGGCTACACAACCTGGTTTACACCGGGGACATAAAGTTCGAGAAGACGCGCATGTTCTGGCCGGCCGTGAGGACCTTCCCCAGGGTGGAGACCCTCCTCATGGAGAGCACCTACGGGGGGCCGGAAGATGTCCACCCTCCCCGAGAGCAGGCGGAGGAGGAGCTGGTCAGGATCGTGAACTCCACCCTCGAGCGGAGGGGGAAGGTGATCGTGCCCGTTTTCGCCGTGGGACGCTCGCAGGAGATCATGATCGTGCTGGCCGATGCCTACAGGAGGGGGGTTTTCCAAGGCACCGTTTACCTAGACGGGATGATCTGGGAGGCCACGGCCGTCCACGCCCTTTACCCCGAGTACCTCTCCCCCGAGATGAGGGAGCTCATCCTGGCGAAGGACGAGAACCCCTTCCTCTGTCCCATCTTCCAGAGGGTGGACACCGCGGACCAGCGCAAGGCCGTGATAGAGAGCCCCGAGCCCTGCGTGATCCTGACCACCTCAGGCATGATGACGGGGGGCCCGGTGATGGAGTACTTCAAGGAGCTGGCGCAGGACGAGAGGAACTCCCTCATCTTCGTGGGATACCAGGCCGAGGGCTCTCTGGGGAGCAGGATACAGAAGGGCTGCACGGAGATCCCGCTGCCGGAGCCGGGGGGGAAGACCAGGCTGGTGAAGGTCAAACTAGAGGTTAAAACGGTGGAGGGCTTCAGCGGGCACTCCGACCGCCACCACCTGCTGAGCTACGTGAGGAGACTCTCCCCCACGCCCTCGAGGGTGATCTGCTGTCACGGGGAGGAGAGCAAGTGCCTCAGCCTAGCCTCCTCCATCCACAGGATGCTCTCGGTGGAAACCAGGGCCCCCTACAACCTGGAGGGCATAAGACTCAGGTGACTACTCCTTTACCTGAATCAGAATGTGCTGGGGGGTGGCGATGATCTTCTCCTCGTCCAGCCTCCCCACATCCCCCCCGATGGCCTGGGTGACGCCCTTCAGCTGCTCTATGGCCTCCTTGAGCTCCTCCGGATCCTTGTTCAGGAGCGGGGTGATGTTTATGACCAGGATGTTTCCCCTCCTCAGCTCCTCGGAGATCACCTGGACATCGGGCAGGGCCGTCAGGTCGAACCTCTTGACGTAAATGGGCTCTATCCCCCTCACCCTCTCCTCCAGGCTCGTCTGGACCACTTCCACTCCTTCCAGGCTCACCGGTTTCTTCTCCCCCACGAGCTTCCTGAACAGCTTCATCAAAAACTGCCCCGCCATATTTAACCCGCTACGCGGACCTGCTCGCGGGAACGTTCAGGCGGCCAAGGAGCAAGCCAGGCCCGCCAGAAGGGAGACCGAGAGCACCGCTACCATCTCCTTGAAGATCCTCTCGCTGGAGGGGGCGGGCATCCCCCGCAGCCTCTCGAGCAGGTAAAACGATCTCTCCGCGCCCAGCACGAGGGCCCAGAGAAAGAAGGGGGAATTGCCGGTCAGGACCAGCACCTTGAACATGGCCCGCTCCGGCAGCTCGAGGTTCATGAGGCCCGCGAGGTCGAGGAGCAGGGGCGCGTCGGCCAGACCCCTCAGGAAGGAGAAAACGCCGGCCGTGACCCCGAACCCTATCTGGGAGAGGAAGAAGGCTGCCAGGACGGTGAGGGCGAAGTAGAGGGGGGGCTTCCAGGAGGGGGAGGTGCCGGGGACGGTCAGGTTCCTCGAGAGTTCCGGAAGAGCACCGACCCCACGGTAGCAGAAAACGGCCAGCACCCAACCGAAAGCCACCAGGAAGAGGAGGAGGTACCTCAGCCTTTCTGGTCGCATCCGAGCTTCCTCTCCACCACCTCGCCGCCCGGGCTGAGCTCACTGAACACCTGGGCGGTGAAGCGGCTTATCCTGACCTCTTTGGTGAGCCACATGTCCGGGGGAAGACCCGCCTTCATGCAGCACTGGGAGAGGAACTCCTCGGCGTCCCACTTCCACTCCACCGCCACCTGGGGAAGGAGGAGGCCGCTGGTCCCCAGACCCTCGACTATCAGCCCGTGCTCCCCCACCCTCACCGCCCTAGGGTACTCGCGCGGATCCTTCACCCGGATGAGCTCGGGAGGGCTTAGCACGCTAACCTCCACCAGAACCCTCTCCAGCTCCTCGCGGCGCAGGGGCGGAAAGCGGGGGTCCTCGAAGGCCGCGCTGAGAGCGGCCTTAACCGTGGCCTCGGCCAGCGGGAAGAGGGGGAGGGGAAAGCCTATGCAGCCCCTGAGTTCCTCTCCCTCCGTCAGGGTGACGAAGACCCCCCTCTTCTCCCTCAGGTTCCCGCCCACCTCCGGCACCTTTGGCTCCTCACCCCGGAGGGAGGCCTCAATGCTCTCCCTCGCCAGCCTGACCAGGAACCTTCCCTCCTCAAGCGCGAGCTTCAACCCTTCTCCTCCTGAACTCCTCCAGGGTCTCTAAAATTCTCTTCCAGTGCGTCCCCCGCCAGTAGATCTTCCCGCAGCTCGTGCACCTCCAGAAGACCTCCTGGCTCTCGCGCACGCTCGCGGGCACGCTTCCCTCCACCTCCTCCGGGCTGGCCTCCCGGAGCTCCCCGTTGCACACCGGGCACCTCGAGTTCTCCAGATCGATCTCCAGAGTGGGCACCGCCCTGAAGAGCTCCAGCAGTTGCGCCGGCAGGTCCCCGGGCTGGATGAGTGCAGCCATGAAACCCCTCCTCCTCGACTTCTGGTAGAGCCTCCGGTCCGAGGTCAGGAGGATGTAACCCTCCGCCGCCCGGGCAAGCAAAAACTCGTCCTGCTCCTCGTTGGAGAGGGGAAGCTCGCTCACGTAGACCGCATCGTGCCCCGTCAGCCTCAGCCACCTAGCGAGCCTGCCCAGCATCCCGTCGACTACAAACCTCACACTGAGTTACGCCGCGGGCCTTATCACCCCGACGGCGGTTTACTTACCGTCCACTCTCTCCCCTTTTTTGGGGTAAGGAAAACCGCAGGTGAGCTGATGTGGGGCGAAAACCTGGGGGTCCGGCTTAAAAAGAGAGAGGGGAAAATTTTCCTCCCTGAAATTTTTAAACCGGGCAATATTTTTCCCATAGAATTTAAGCGAAAATCAAAAAATTCTCCAAAAAATCTTAACCCCGCCCCGCCTACCGAGAGGAGGGGAAGAACTTGGAGGAAAAGCTGAGGGAAAAGCTCAACGACTTTCTTCACCGGCGCGAGGTGAGAAGCCAGGCGAGGGCCGCCGCAACCAAGGGGCAGAAATCGGTGGTGGTCGAGTTCAGGCAACTCCTCGAGCACGACGAGGAGCTGGCGAGGTACCTGCTGGAGCGGCCCGAGGATTTCCTCCAGACGGCAGCCCAGGAGCTCCTGGGGATGACCGGGGCCCCCCTTCAGCTGAGGGTACGCGCGCTGGGAAAGGACAACACGGTCGAGATAAGGAACCTTCGGGAGAGCCACCTCAGAAAATTCATCCAGGTGGAGGGAATCGTGACCAAGGCCAGCGAGGTGAGGCCGGAAGTGCTCGTCGCCGCTTGGAGGTGCAGGTGGTGCGGGTATCTCCACGAGGTGCCGCAGGAGGGCGAAGTCCTGACCAAGCCCACCCTCTGCGAGAACCCCAACTGCACCCAGAGAACGGGACCGTTTGAGCTGGACATAGAAAATTCGAAGTTCCGGGACTGGCAGCACCTGAGCCTGCAGGAGAGACCCGAGCAGCTGGGGAGGGGGAGGATGCCCCGGAGGCTGGAATGCATCGTGAGGGAGGACTTGACCGAAAAGGCCGTGCCCGGGAACCATGTGGAGGTGACGGGCTTCCTGCAGGCCCTGCCGGAGAGGACCAGGGAGGGGCAGAAGAGGACCGTTTTCAGGAAGATCTTCATGGTGAACTACCTGGAGGTAAGGCAGAAGGGGGTGGAGGAAATAGATCTCTCGGAGGAGGAAATCCAGAAGATCAAGGAGCTCTCCAAGGATCCCCACCTGAGGGAAAAGCTCATCAGGTCGATCGCCCCGAACATCTACGGGCACGAGCAGGTGAAGGAGGGGATACTGCTCCAGCTCATGGGCTCCGATCCCGTCGAGCTCGACGAGGCGAGGATAAGAGGGGACCTTCACCTTTTGCTCGTGGGGGACCCCGGATGCCTGGTCGCCGACGAGCGCATAGTGCTGGGGGACGGGGCCATAGTGAAGATCGGGGAACTCGGCTCGCAGCACCTTCAGCCGTTGAACACGCAGGTTCTAACGGGAGAAGGATATCGGAGGGCTCTGGCAACCCGCTTCCACATCTACCGCGACCAGCCCGTCTTGGAAATCGTGACCGAAACGGGAAAGTCGATCAAGGGGACCTACAACCACCCCATCCTCTGTCTAGAAAGACGAGGCCGCTGCACGGTTCAGGTGTGGAAGCGGCTGGATGAGATACAACCGGGGGACCGTGTGGTAACGGTTCCTTGGATACCATGCACCATTACTGCCCCTGTCAAGACCGGATGGCGCCCGCTAGAAAGGAAGCATGGGCCGCGGCCGAAGTGCAAGCTCCCCGCCGAGCTGGATGAGGAGGTCGCCGCACTTCTCGGTTACCTGCTGGGGAACGGCTGGGTCCGGCGGTGCCGCGTGGGGTTCAACATCAACCGTGAAGAGGAGGACCTCCTCCCGGTGCTTTCCTCCATTGTAGAGAGGAAGTTTGGTTTGCCCCTAAGAGTTCGAGAAAAAAAGCCAGCGCCCGGCCGGGTAGGGCAGAGGGAGGTGCGAAGGAGAACCCCCATCTTCATAGCCGAACTCTGCAGCATCGACGTCGCTGCCAACCTGAGCTTTCTCAGGGAGAAACGGGTCCCCGCGCTGATCATGAGATCGGGGAACAAGGTGGTTGCCGAGTTTCTGGCATGGCTCTTTGAGGCCAACGGTTGCGTTTTCTTCAAGGGGAGGGGGGGGATCCAGCTCGAGTCCGAGTCTCTCGAACTGTTGCGGGATGTACAGATGCTCCTGCTGCGCTTCGGGATTCATTCTCGGATAGTTGGCAGTAATCTGAGGATATGCCGGGCGGAATCCATTCTCAAGTTCTCGGAGAGTATAGGCTTCCGGTCGAAGAAGAAAACCGCGAGGCTGGCCAAGCTTGCGGGGGGCCGCCGGGAACTCCCCAGACGCCCGAGGAAACAGCTCAGCGAGCGAGTGATCATGGTGCTTCCCGCCGGTCGCGCGGACGTCTATGATATAGAGGTCCCGGACGGGCACCGCTTCATTGCGAATGGGATTATTTCACACAACACCGCCAAATCTGCTCTCCTGAAATGGGTCTCGAACGTCGCGCCCCGCGGCCTCTACACCTCCGCCGTCAAATCGACAGCGGCTGGCCTCACCGCAACCGCCGTGAGGGACGAGCTCACTGGAGGGTGGAGCCTGGAGGCCGGGGCGCTCGTGATCGCGGACGGGGGGGTGGCGTGCGTGGACGAGTTCGAGAAAATGGACGAGAGGGAGGCCAACGCGATTCTCGAGTCCCTGGAGCAGCAGACCATCAGCGTCTCAAAGGGGGGAATCGTGGCGACCCTCAACACACGAACCTCCGTGCTGGCGGCGGCGAACCCGAAGGGGGGGAGGATCGACCCCAACCTCTCCGTGGCGGAGCAGATCAAGATTCCGCCCGTCCTCCTGAGCAGGTTCGACCTCATCTTCCCCGTGAGGGATGCCCCCGATCCCCAAACGGACGACAAAATCTCTAGCCACATGATCGGGCTCCACTCGAGGGCGGGGAAGGTGGTCAAGCCTCCGATCTCCCCGGAGCTCCTCAAGAAGTACATCGTGTATGCCAAGAAGAACATCCACCCGCAGATCAAGTCCAAAGAGGTGGAGGAGAAGATCAAGCAGTTCTACATCAACTGGAGGTCCGTGGCCGCCAATCCAGGCAATCCCCTCCCCATAACCCCGAGGCAGCTTGAGTCCATCATCAGGCTCGCCAAGGCCAACGCTAGAGCGAGGCTGAGCGAGGAGGTGACGGAGGAGGACGTGGGCTGCGCCATAAGGCTTGTGGAGTACATGCTGAAGGAGGTTGGGGTGGACTACCGTACGGGGAAGGTGGACATAGACACCATCATGACCGGACAGCCCAAGTCCCAGAGAGACCGGATGGTCAAGTTCATGGAGGTGCTCAAGGAACTCGAGAAGCGGTACCCTGAGGGGATTCCGGAGAGCGAGATCTTCCGGGAGGCGGCGAGGAGGGGGCTCACCGACCCCAACTTCGTCAGGGGGCTGCTGGATGAGGAGGTCACGCGCGGCTGGGTGTTCGTGGTGAAGGAGGAAAAAGGCGAGACCTACTACGCGAGGGTCATCAAGAAATGAAGGTGAAAGTCCGCCTGATGCGGGGAAACCTCGAGCTGGAGGGGCTGAGGGAGCTGGCCGAGGGGGAGGAGGTCGAGGTGGAGGAGTGGACAGCCAGGACCCTGCTCGAAAGGGGGCTTGCCGAGCTGGCGGAACCCTTAGACCTCGCCGAGCTCCGGAGGATGGTCCTCGCGGAGGAGCGGGAGCGTGGCCTCAGAAAGCTACCGGAGGACTTCCTCGTGCGCCTCTCCCTCTCCCTCCTGAAGGCGGGGGAAGCCGGGGCCCAGATGAGGGAGGCAGCGGAGGAACTCTTGGAGGTGAGGATCCAGAAGATGCTTGCCAACCTCCCCAACAGGGATGAGAACATGCTTCCCGAGGAGACTTCCCTCGTCAATCTCCTCTCGGCCGACCTCGAGAGATGGAAGGAGGAGCTGAAGCGGGGGATGGGAATATGAGCCTGTTCGAATCCTTCTCGCGCGAGAGCAGGATCTTCACCAACCGGGAGTACCTGAGGCACACCTACACGCCCGACAGACTCCTCCACCGGGAGGAGCAGATCCGGCTGCTGGCTCGGGTGCTGGCGGCCCCGCTGAGGGGTGAGGCCCCCTCCAACGTGCTGATTTACGGCAAGACCGGGACGGGCAAGACGGCGGTGGTCCGGTTCCTCCTCAGGGAGCTGGAGAGGACCCCCACCCCGCTCAGGGTGATGGGGGTTTACATGAACTGCGAGAACGTCAACACCCAGTACAGGGTTCTGGCCAGGATCACTTCCCACCTTCTCCAAGAGCTTAGGGAGAGGCTCGGGCCCTTCGAGTTTCAGAGGGCCGGCCTCCCGGAGAGGATTCCGACCACCGGCTGGCCCACCGATCAGGTCCTGGAGGTGCTGGTGAGGGTGCTGGAGCACGAGCGCAAGCTGGTGATCATTGCCCTAGACGAGATAGACAAGCTGCTCGGGAGCGGGGACGAAATCCTCTACAAGCTCTCCCGCCTGAACTGCGACCTGACCTCTTCCAGGATAAGCTTCATCGGCATCTCCAACAGCGCCGACTTCCTCGACTCCCTGGACCCGCGGGTGAGGAGCAGCCTTGGGGAGGTGCAGGTGGTTTTTCCACCTTACAACGCCCCCCAGCTCAAGGACATCCTCGAGGAGCGGGCCAAGCTGGGATTCAGGAAAGGGGTACTGGCGGAGGGAGTCACCGGACTCTGCGCCGCCCTGTCCGCCAGCGAGCACGGCGACGCCAGGAAGGCCCTCGACCTCCTCAGAACAGCGGGGGAGGTGGCGGAGGAGAGGGGCTCGGAGAGGGTGGAGCTAGACCACGTCAGGGAGGCCTCAAGCAGGCTCCAGAGAGCCGCGATCGAGGAGGTGCTCCAGACTCTCCCCCTCCACCAGAAGCTCGTCCTGCTCGCAATCGTCGTCCTGAAGCAGAACGGCTGCCACCTCTCCTTCGGGGAGATCTACAGGTACTACAAGAGGATATGCGAGCACAATCCCAACCTCTCGCCCGTCTCCCCCAGAGCGGTCAAGAACTACCTGGACGAGCTCGACATGCTAGGGGTCCTCTCCACGGCGGTGGTCAGCAGGGGTAGGGGCGGAAGGACCACTGAGGTTCAGGAGGTGAATCCCCAGGCCAGGGAGCTCCTCAGCAGTGAGGCCTTGCGCTTCGAATTCCCCCCGCCCGCGGAAGCCAAGCTCTGCAGGTTCTTCTCTTGAAGCCCGAACTCCTCCTCCAGAAGGTCACAGAGGCCGGGGTCTGCCTGAGCTCGGAGGCCTTTGAGATCCTGCAGGGGCTGCCGGAGGGGGAGGTGGAGAGGATCCTCGAACTGCTCAGGGAGGAGCTGATCATCACCCCGGAGGCCATCTCTCGGCTCAGGGAGGGGCCTAGGGAGAGCCGGGAGGAGGTGCCGCCCCCCCAGCCACCTGAACCCAAGGAACGCGAACCCGGGACCACAAAGGTGAGAGTTCTCAGGGACATAACGGGCCAGAGCAACTGCAAGGGCGAGCTGAAGGATTTCGTGAACCTCTTCAGGAGCCGCTTCCAGAGCCTCAGCACGATACTGAAAAGCAGGCCCAACCTGAGCTCCTGCGTGCCACTCTCCGCCCTCCCCAGAATAGAGCCGGGGGAGGAGGTCCGGGTGGTGGGGATGGTGGCCGAGAAGAGAGAGACCCCAAAGGGGCACTTGGTGATAGAGCTGGAGGATCCCGCGGGGAGGGCCCTGGTATGGGCCTTCAAGTCGGGGGAGGTGATGAGCCAGGCCAGAGAGGTGATCCCCGACGAGGTCATCGGAGTAGTGGGAAGACTCAGCGAAAGAAGCGGGAGGTTGCCCTCCATCTTCGCCAAGGAGATCCTCTGGCCCGAGTTCCCCCAGAGGGAGTGGAGGGGGGCGGAAGAGCCCGTCTGCGCGGCCTTCATCTCCGACCTCCACATCGGGAGCCAGATGTTCCTGGAGGAGATGTTCAAGAGGTTCGTGAGCTGGCTCAGGGGAGAGGGGACGGGGGAGAAGAGGGAGCTGGCCGAAAGGGTGCGCTACCTCTTCATCGCGGGGGACATCGTGGACGGCATCGGGATCTACCCCTCCCAAGAGAAGGAGCTGGCCATACCGGACATCTTCAAGCAGTACGAGTACGCCGCCGAGCTCCTCTCCCAGATACCCGAGCGCATAACGGTGGTGATCTCCCCGGGAAACCACGATGCCGTAAGGGCGGCGGAGCCCCAGCCCGCCATCCCGAGGGAGGTGGCTGGAAGGTTCTACGAGCTGGGCTACCAGATGGTTGGCAACCCCTGCCTGCTGGAGGTGGAGGGCATCAGGGTGTTGATGTACCACGGGAGGAGCTTTGACGACCTGGCGACCGTCTTGGGGATGGACAGGCACAAGCCGGTAGCCATGATGAGGGCCCTCTTGAGGAGGAGGCACCTCAGCCCCTTTTACGGGGGGAGAACGGCGCTCGCCCCCGAGAACCCGGATCTCATGGTGGTGGAGGAACCTCCGGACATCTTCCACTGCGGCCACCTCCACGTTTTCGAGCAGGCCACCTACAGGGGGGTTCTCTTCCTGAACTCGGGGACCTTCCAAGGGATGACGGCCTACATGAAGAAGCAGGGGATAAACCCCACCCCGGGCTATGTCCCCGTGGTGGACCTCCAAACGGGAAAACTCACGGTGATGCACTTTGCTTGAAGGTATTTCGTCCCTGATCATCGATCTGGACGGCGTGGTCTGGCTGGAAGGGAAGCCGATAAAAGGGGCGGCGGAGGCCTTGCGGGCACTGGAGGAGAGGGGAAAGAGGCTGGCCTTCCTCACCAACAACTCGGTCGTCTCGAGGAGGGACTGCATAAGGAGATTGAAGAAGATGGGCATACGCACAGAAAGGGTGATAACCTCCTCCTACGGAGCGGCCCTCTGGCTGAAAAGGGAGGGGAGAGCGAGGGTTTACGCCATCGGGGAGAGGGGCCTGAGGGAGGAGCTGAAGCTCGCCGGGCACGAGCTGGTAGGGGAGAGGGAGGCGGAGAGAGCCACGCATGTGGTGGTGGGGCTGGACAGGAGGCTGAACTACCAGAAGCTGGCAGCCGGTATGAGGGCCATCCTGGCGGGTGCCAAGTTCATCGCCACCAACAGGGACTGCTCTTTCCCCACCGAGGGGGGGCTCCTGCCTGGGGCCGGGGCGGTGGTTTCCTTCCTGGAGGTCGCGGCCTCGAAGCCGCCGGATGTGGTGATAGGCAAGCCCGAACCCTTCCTGCTGGAGCTGGCCCTGAAGGAGCTGCACTCCAGGCCGGGGGAGACCGCCCTGATAGGGGATAGGATGGACACCGATGTCGCAGCGGGAAAGAGGATGGGGCTCATGACCGTCCTCGTCCTCACGGGCGTGAGCAGGGAGCCGCGCGGGCGCCAGCGGCCGGACCTGGTCGTCAAAAATCTTTCCGATCTCCTATGAAGCCCGGAAAGATGGAGGAGTATTTCGGGGACTTGGAGGCCGGCGTTGAGAGAGCACTGGAACTGGCCAAAAAAGCCAGGGAGCAGGGATACGACCCGGAGCTTGAGCCCGAGATCCCCCTGACCAAGGACTTTGCGGAGAGGGTGGAGAGGCTCCTGGAACTTCCGGGCATCGCCGAGGAAATCCGCAGACTGGAGAAGAAGCTCCCGAGGGAGGAACTCGCCATCCAAGTGGCCGAGAGGGTGGCCACCGGGGACCTAGAGCTGGACGAGCGGGCCGTCGCCGAGCGCGCCCTGAGGGTCGCCCTCGCCATCTTGACGGAGGCCGTCCCGGGGGCCGCCGTCCTCGAGGGCATAACCAAGGTGGAGATAAAGAGAAACCCCAACGGCAGCAGGTACCTCTCCATTCACTTCGCCAGCCCCATTAGGGCGGCGGGGGGGACGGCTGCGGCCCTTAGCATCCTCATTGGGGACCTCATAAGGAGAAGGCTTCACCTAGAGCGGTTCATCCCCACCCCAGAGGAGGTGGAGAGGTACGTGGAGGAGGCGGAGATCTATGCCGAGGTTGAGCACCTGCAGTTCACACCCTCTCCCGACGACATCAGGCTGGCCGTCCGGAACCTTCCCGTGGAGGTCACCGGGGAGCCCAGCAGCAGGGAAGCGGTGGTGGCCGTTCACCGAAACCTGCCGAGGGTGGGACACAACTTCGTGAGGGGAGGAGCCATCCTCGCCCTGGTGGAGGGGGTTCTCCAGAAGGCACCCAAGCTGCTGAAGTACGCGGAAAAGCTGGGGCTGGACGGATGGGAGTGGCTGCAGAAAGTGGCGGAAAAACTGCAGAGCACCGGTGCCGGGGGGGAGCCGGTGGAGGAAGAGGAAGGAGAGGAAGGTGAGGAGGGTGAGGAGGAGGAAGAGGAGGGGGGAGAGAGGTACTTGGAGGAGGTCATAGGGGGGAGGCCGGTATTCTGCCACCCGCATTCCCCCGGAGGCTTCCGGCTCAGGTACGGAAGGGCCAGGAACACGGGCTACGCCACAGTGGGCATGCACCCGGCCACCATGTACATTTTGGAGGAGTTCCCGGCGGTGGGCACCCAGCTCAAAACCGAGTTTCCCGGGAAGGCGGCCACGGTTGCCCCCGTCGACACCATCGAGGGTCCCACCGTCAGGCTCAGAGACGGATCGGTCGTGAGGATAAATTCGGTCGAGCATGCCAAAAAGATAAAGGGAGAGATAGAGGAGATCCTCTTCCTAGGGGATCTGCTTGTGAGTTTTGGGGAGTTCCTCGAAAACAACCATCCCCTGCTTCCCCCGGCCTGGTGCGAGGAGTGGTGGGCGAAGGAAGTAACCGCCAAGGTTCCTCCCGAGAAACTTGAGAAAATCAAACCCCACCTTTCTCCCCCCTTCCCGCCCCCGTCCCCAGAGGTGGCCGTGAGCCTCTCGGAGGAGTTCAAGGTCCCCCTCCATCCGGCCTACACATATGCCTTCGAGGAGGTTTCCGGCCAGCAGCTTTACGAGCTCGCGGAGTGGCTGGAAAGGGGAGAGCCCTCCTTTGAGAACGGGGCGCTGAGGTGTCTGAGGGTTCCGAAGGGGGCGCCCAAGAGGACTCTGGAGTTGCTGGGAGTCCCGCACGCGGTAGAGGGAGAGGAGGTGATTCTCACCGATCACGCTCTGCCTCTGGCGAAGTGCCTCGCCCTGTTCCAGAAGAAGGACAGGAAGATCCTGCTCTCGGAGGAACCCCTTCGAGCCCTCCAAGAGCTGGCCGGCTTTCCCATCCGCAGGAAAGCCCCCACCATCGTTGGGGCGAGGATGGGGAGGCCGGAAAAGGCCAGCCCAAGAAGGATGAAACCGCCGCCGCACGTGCTCTTCCCCGTTTCCACCGCCGGGGGTCCCACCAGAAACTTGGTGAAGGCCTCGGCCAAGCTGGACGAAGACGGAGGGGAGCTTTTCGTGGAGGTGGTGAGGATGGTCTGTCAGAACTGCGGGCAAGTCACCATAAGGAGGAAGTGCGAGCGGTGCGGTGCTAAGACGGAGTACGTCAAGATCTTTCCCTGTTGCAATAGGGAAGCGAAGGGGGAGCGCTGCCCAGCTCACGGTGGGAGGGCCTCGTACGCCGACGTCAGGGCTGTGCCCCTCAAAGAGCTCCTCCAGCAGGCGACCCAGAAACTCGGGGAGAAGCTGCCGGAGGAGGTGAAGGGGGTGAAGGGCCTCACCAGCGCCTACAAGTTCCCAGAGCCGTTGGAGAAGGGCATCCTGAGGGCCAAGCATGGAGTTTACGTCTTCAAGGACGGGACGGTCAGGTTCGACCTCACCAACATGCCCCTTACACACTTCAGGCCTAGGGAGGTGGGCGTGAGCGTGGAGAAGCTGAGGGAGCTCGGCTACACCCATGACGTCACGGGGGCCCCGCTCCAGGATGAGAACCAGCTTCTGGAGCTGAAGGTCCAGGATGTGATAATCTCCAGAGAATGCGCCAAGTATCTTCTCTCCGCCGCCGGGTTCGTGGACGACCTGCTGGAGAAGTTTTACAACCTCCCCCGCTTCTACCACTGTAAAAGACCGGAGGATCTCGTGGGGCACCTCCTCATCGCCATCGCCCCCCACACCTCCGTGGGAGTGGTCGCCAGAATCGTGGGGTTCACCGATGCAAGCGTTTGCTTCGCCCATCCCTTCTTCCACGCCGCCAAGAGGAGGGATTGTTTTGCTTCCGAAACGGTTGTACCTCTTCTGATAGAGGGAAAAGGATGGAGACTCGTGAAGCTTGGGGATTTTGTAGAAGACCTTATTAGACGATCCGACCCAGAACAAACGGAGTTTGGAGATCTCGTCGTGAAAACTACGGGAATATACACCCTCGCACTAGATCGCGATTTTAAATACAAGCTCAGACCTGTGGTGGCCTTCTCGAAGCATCCAGCTCAAAACCATCTGGTGAGGCTCAAGGCGAGGGGGAGAACTCTCCTAGTAAGTGGGCTTCACCCGATTCTTGATCGCAACCTGAGGAAAGTGGAAGCCTACAGAGCCTCCCACCTTTTGCTTCCAGCTAGGATAGAGATCCCAGAGAAGGATGTAGTCCAGATAGATCTACTCGAGTTCGCAGAGGAGAGAAGCACAGCAGTAGTCGGGGTGAGAGAAGCCCTTGAAAAATTCTGGAGGGAGAGAGGACTTACGAAGGCGGAGGGGCTAAGGATCGCTGCACAACTCACGGGGAGGAACTGGAGAACGTTGAGAAACTACTTTTACACGTACCGAAGCATGCCCCTAGACGTTTTGAAGGCTCTGGGAGTTCCCATACCTGAAAAGGTTCTCCTCAAGCAAATCCGTACCAGACGAACCGTTCCAAGGTTCATCAAGGTCGACCGCTACTTTCTGAGGTTGCTCGGGTTCTATGTGGCGGAGGGGTATTTAAGGAGAAAAAAGAATTCCCTCAGCCAAGTGATCCTCGCCGTCTGCGATCGGGCGAGAATCCGTGAACTCAAAAGAATGGTCGAAAGATGCTTCGGCATTTCACCAACCCTCTCCGGTAACGCACTTACGGTCAGCTCGAGAATCATCCACGATCTCTTCGAGGGGCTAGGGGCTGGAAGCAGGGCTCTATCAAAGCGCGTTCCGTCCTTCGTTCTCTCGTTGCCCCTGAAGAAGGCGAGATACTTCCTACAAGGGTACTTCGAGGGGGATGGAGGGGTCAGCTACAGCAAAGGTCGGGTGGAAGTTTCATGCACATCCGCAAACGAAATGCTGATAAAGGATATAGAATTTCTCCTCCTCAGATTCGGTATTCCTTGCGTCATCCAGAGAGAGGACAGAATCCAGCTCACAAGCAGAGCTGGCAAGTTCCGTTTGAAGAAGAGGCAGATTCCAAGGTTTGTCACGTATGCGTTGAGGATTTATGGAAACGCCGCGCTTGAATTCTGCAAGAAGATAGGCTTCATGGGAAAACAAAAGAACTTGAAAGCTCGAAAAATTCTCCTTGGCTGCAAGACGCGGAAACCCAAGGTGAGATTTCTGAGTGAGGAGGTGTTTGAGACTTCGGTGAAGAGGGAGATAATCCGGGAGCCTCAACCTCTGTACAGTTTCACTGTTGAAGGGCTTCACAACGCCATCGCCTCCGGATTTTCAGTAGGGCAGTGCGACGGGGATCAGGACGCCGTCATGCTCCTCCTCGATGGGCTCCTGAACTTCAGCAGGAGGTTCCTTCCGGAGAAGAGGGGGGGAAGCATGGACGCGCCCCTCATGCTCATCACCAGGATCAGCCCTCTGGAGGTGGACAAGGAGGCCCACCACGTGGAGGTCTCCAAGGACCTGCCCCTGGAGTTCTACCTGGAGGCGGCGGGCAAAACCCCGGCCGAGCTGCTCAAGCTGGTGGAGGTGGTGGAGTCGAGGCTGGGGACTGGGAGGGAGTATGAGTTCGGCTTCGAGTTCGACACCTCCGACATCTCGGGAGGGCCCCCCCTCTCAAGGTACAAGACCCTAGGCAGCATGGAAGAGAAAATCACCTCCCAGCTCCAGCTCGCTGAGAGGATAAGGGCGGTGGACGAGAGGGACGTGGCCCAGAGGCTGATCGAGCACCACTTCATCCCCGACATCAAGGGGAACCTCAGGACCTTCGCGAGCCAGAAGTTCAGGTGCACGTCATGCAACAAGAAGTACAGGAGGGTTCCCCTCTCCGGGGTCTGCCTCGCGTGCGGGGGGAACCTCATCCTGACGGTCAGCCGGGGGGGGATTGAGAAGTACGTGAAGGTGGCGGGGCAGATAGCGGAGAAATACGGGGTGAGCGATTACCTCAAGCAGAGGCTGAAGCTGGTGGAGGTGGAGATAAAGAGCCTCTTCGAGAGCGACTCCTCCAGGCAGCTGAGCCTGGCAGATTTTCTGTAGCTCAATTTTTCCCGCCTAGATATTGATGGCTAACCTCATCTACCTCCTCGGCCCAGCAGGCTCGGGGAAGTCCACGCTCACCCTCGGCCTCCTCGACACCTTTGAGTCCATGGATCTCGATTGCATCACCGTCAACCTGGACCCGGGCGCCGAGTGGCTTCCCTACACACCGGACGTGGACATAAGGAAGGACATCTCCCTGACGGAGGTCATGAGGATATACAGGCTGGGGCCGAACGGGGGGCTGGTGGCCGCCATCGACATGCTGGCCAACCATCTCCCCAAGCTCAGGGAGATCATCGGGGGGATGAACCCAGACTACGTGCTGGTGGACACGCCTGGGCAGATGGAGCTCTTTGCCTTCAGGGAGACGGGACCGGCCATCGTCAAGGGGCTGGGGGAACCCCGGCTCACCCTCTTCCTGGCGGACTCCTTCCTCTCCCGCTCGCCCTGCTCCTTCGTCTCCCTGCTGATGCTCTCCACCTCCGTCTTCGTCCGCTTCAGAACCCCCCAGATCATCGTCCTGTCCAAGACCGACCTCCTGCCACCCGACGAGCTGGAAAGGATCCTGGGGTGGTGGGAGGAGAGGGAAAATCTGGTGGAGGCCCTTCAGGAGGAGCCGCAACCCCTGAGCAGGGAAACCTCTCTCTCGCTCCTGCAGGCGCTCCAGGGTTCCGGCCTCCCGGGCGAGCTCGTTCCCGTCTCATGCAACACGGGACAGGGGCTGACAGAACTGGTTTCAGTGATAGAGAGGGCCTTCTCGACGGAAACTGAACTCGACCTGGGAAAAGAGACGGAGATCGTCTGATGGATCTTCTGGAGAAGTTTAAGGGCTGCCTCCTCGGGGTTGCGGTGGGGGATGCTCTGGGGAGACCTTTCGAGGGATCTGGACCGGTCGAGCCGGGAGAGGTCGCCGGGCTCGCCCAAGTGGCCGAAATACTCAGGTACACCGATGACACCGAGATGACGCTCAACCTAGCCAGATCCATTGTGGAGAGGGAAGGGGTGGATCCGGGGCATGCGGCCCGCACCTTCGCCCAAAACTTTGATCCGGCTAGGGGCTACGGTCCCAACACCCTCTGGGTCCTCCAGCAGATCCGGGAGGGGAAGGCCTGGGAGCTTCCGGCTAGGGAGGTGATGGGCGGGGAGGGCTCCTTTGGGAACGGCGCCGCCATGAGGGTGGCCCCGCTGGCCCTGCTCCTCAAGGGGGAGGAGATGCTCCAGGCTGTTCGCGAGTGCAGCCGGATCACGCACTCCCACCCCCTGGGAATCGAGGGGGCCGTCCTCCAGGCCAAGGCCATCAATCTGGCGCTCTACTCAAGTCCCCAAGAGTTCGAGCCGTCGGGGTGCCTGGAAGAGCTTTTGAAAACCGCCGAGTCCGAAATCTTCAGGGAGAAGCTCCAGACGGTGGGGAAGCTTCTGAGGGAGCCCCCCCTCCAGTCCTCCCTCATCAAAGAGCTGGGAAACGGGGTGGAGGCCCCCAACTCCGTCCCCACCGCCCTCTACTGCTTCCTCTGCTCGCCGGCGGACTTCGGGAGGGCGGTGCTGACGGCGATCTCGCTTGGAGGGGATGCCGACACCCTGGGCTCCATGACGGGCGCTCTGTGCGGGGCCCTGAACGGAAAAGCCTCCATTCCTCCTGAGTGGATCGGGAAGCTGGAAAATGAAAAGGAAGCGGAAAGTCTCGCCGAGCGGCTCTTCCTCCTCTTCGCCCGAAAGGAACTTGGAGGGAGATGCGAACTCTGCCTGGATACAAAGGATCTGCGGATCGTGAAAGTGGATGAGAAGGGGGATTTCTCCCTTGAGAACTTGATGCTCCTCTGCCGGCAGTGCAGGAGAGAGATAGCGGAGGGGGTCAAGCCGGCTCCCAGAAGGAAAACGGGAAAGTACCGGGCGGTCTACAGGAAAAGCTACAAGCGCGGGCTTTAGGTGTAAAACTTTCCAAACCAAATTTTTTAATGCCGGGGTAGCCTAGCCAGGTCCAAGGCGCCAGACTCGAGATCTGGTTCCCCTTTCGGGGGAGCAGGGGTTCAAATCCCCTCCCCGGCGCTCCACTGCTCGAGGAGAAATTCTGACTTCTAGGCGCACACCCTTCGTTAGACCAGGTAGATAACTAAAAGAAAAAATCAGTACTTTCGAAACGTCGCCTACGGATCGAAGTACTCGAGGTACAGCTGTGGCTTATAGGTTCCCTGCCTAGAGTAGAACTCCGCCCAGATGCCGTAGGCCCACTGGGCCTCGTCGCCCTCCCTGAGCATGAAGGAGACCGTCTTGTCGTTGTTGAAGGCATCGATCGCCGCGCCCAGCACGTTCCAAGCCACCCAGAAGTTGGTGGAGTGCTCCTCCGATCCACCTCCGATCTTCTTGACGTCCATGATGCCGGTGTTCGGGTTGGCGCCCGTACCCATGGGCTGGTTGTTCCAAGTTATCCCGCCCTCGCTCCAAGAATCGTTCGTGTAGTGGCAGACCACCGTCACCTCCCCGCTGATGGCCCCTCCGTCGGCCTTGTAGGTGTAGAGCTTGAGCTCGGCCTTGGTGATGATGGCGTCGGAGGGTAGAGAGCTCAGGCTGAACTTGAGGTAGCTCCTCCAGTCGCTGCGGGTGAGCAACCAGTCGTAGGTCTCGATCCTCAGCTTGGAGTCGCTGCCGTAGTTGCTGGACGGGTTGAGCTGGGAGACCGCCGCATCCTCGGTCGGGTTGAGGGTGGCCGTCTTGAACTCTCCGGCCCTGGAGAACTGGATCTTGAAGGCGTCGAAGGCCATTCCGCACTCCTCACCGCCCAGCAGCCCTTCGTAGTCGCGCACCATCATGTAGACCCTAATCTTGGTCACGGTGCCGGTCGTCACGTAGGTCCCGCTGAAGCCCTGCCAGCTGTTCACATCCACCGCGTGCGAACCGTCAATCTTCCTCTCTGCCACCGTCTTCCAGACCCCGTCCTCATAGACCTCAAACCTCAGGAACTCCGCATCCAGCTCCCCGTCCCCGTAGTACCTGTACAGCCCGTTGAAGGCCATCTTGATTCCGGGCGGGATGGGGCCGTCGTTCTTGCCCAGAGCCGACTCGGCCGGCCTCTCCCAATAAGCCCTATGCTCATCCGTGGAGTTGTAAGCCGGCTCTGCGTAGACGTACATCATCCTCCCGTCGCCGTCCGCGTCGGAGTAGGAGGGAGCCTTCAGGTTTCTGCTCGGGTCCTCCTCCACGTAAGTCCAGCCCGACGGGTACTGGACCGTCCAAGCCGGGGCCGTGTACATCACCTGGTGGTTGTGGAACTTGATGGCGTCCCAGACCTTTATCCAGCCGTTGCTGAGGGCCTCGTTCAGGCTTATCCAGCCGTTGTTGATGGCCTGGCTGACGTTGTAGAGTCCTTGGGCCACCATCTGTCTGATGGTGTTGCTCACCGCGCTCTGCCAGCCGCTCACGTTCTTCACCACGTCGTTCGCCCACTTGTACAGGAACTCCTGAACACCCTGCCTGAACCCGGCCCCGGCACTGTCCACCGCGTCCGAGAGCGAGGCCGCGAACTGGCTGACGTTCCAGCTGTAGGTTCCGCCGCCCCAGAGGGTGTAGCTCCAGGACGGAACGTTTATGGTTGCCACCTGCACGCCCAGGACCTTGATCACCAGGCTCACTGTGGTTATGTCGAGCGTTCCCGTCTTGACCGAGAGCACCCACCCCGAGGTACTGTGGGAGACCGAGAGGGCCGGATTGCTGAAGCCTATGGCGATGCCGCCGCTAACCGAGGCGACGGAGTACCCGACCACGCTCACGCCCACGCCCGGACTCGCCCCGACAAAGCTGAAGCCGACGGAGGCGTTCAGCTGCTGCTGGGTGAGGTCGGGACCTAGGGTGATGGTTACGGTCGGCTTGGAGATGCGCAGGCTGGCGTAGACATTCAGCTCCACCGGCACGCCCACCACCTCGAACGGAACCACCACCACGGGGACATCGTAGGTCCAGTCCTTGGAGAGCACGGTGGTGGAGCCGGTGTAGGAGACGGTGGTGGAGCTGTCGGAGATCTGGAATCCGACGCTGGCGTTCACCTGCACCTGCCCGCTGCCCAGCCCCACGCTCACGCTGTCGAACTGGATCCTGACCGTTAGCCCGCTGGGGGCGATGGTCAAGCCACTCACCGGGCTGATGCTCCAGTCCGCAAAGCGCAGGTACAGCACCAGCCTCCCACCCTCCACCTTGAACTCCGCCGTCACCGTCGGACCCTCAGAGCCGGAACCGCCTCCAGGCGTGTTGTTCAGGATCTCGCTG
>Ga0185307_1000575_pt1 | contig 22794 bp, 22 predicted proteins | sample LHCtaG_FD_128010 | JGI IMG/M metagenome (GOLD analysis project Ga0185307, IMG submission 128010) | Hot spring microbial communities from Little Hot Creek, USA to study Microbial Dark Matter (Phase II) - LHC4sed_matched (SPADES... | ecosystem: Environmental > Aquatic > Thermal springs > Hot... | reverse complement strand
CATTAAAGCTTTCTTTAGCCTTTTCGGCGAGGCAAGCGAACTTTTCCGCTTCCCTTGTTTCTTTAAACTTTCTAGCCAATAGCTCAAGGGTTTTGAGGGCGTTAAACCATAATGCTTGAACCTCAACAGCCTTACCTCCTCTTGGGGTTACTGGTTTACCGTCAACTACAGCGTCCATCCACGTCATCTGTGGACCGTGCAGAAGAAGTCCGTCGTCATCCGCCCGAATGTTGGCATACACTCCCCTAACAAGGTTTTCGGCGGCCATTTTCATGCTTTCCCAAAGGTTTCTCTGGACAAACGCAAAATCTCCGGTATATTTTAAATATTGGAGGACAGCGTTCACGTACCATAGAGTTGCGTCCACAGAGTTGTATGCGGGTTGCATATCCAAGTCTGAAATGAAGTTTGGAATCAAACCATCCGAAGAATATTCTTTAAACGTTAGAAACGTCCGCCTAGCCTCTTCAAACCTTCCAGCCACAAGCATGAGCCCCGGCAAGGAGACGAAAGCGTCTCTGCCCCAGTCCTCAAACCAATGGTAACCAGCAACAACGGACACTCCAGCCCTTTGCGTTTTATTACTGGCTTCGACGATGAAAGCATCCGTAGCAGAGACAAGCCAGCTAAGCCAGTCTTTCATTACCATAGCCTCAATAGCCTTGTGTTCTTCGTAAAATTTTTCAAGAAACCTTTGGCGGCGTTCAATTTCAGCAGCATATAGATTTTCAGCATCATAAACGGTTATAGGCATTTTTTCAGCCTCCTCTTCCACAAAGGCTTCAGCCTCACCGGCAACCATCACCAGTGCGAACTTTTCACGGGCTCTGCCCTCAACTTTAAAAGCGAAACAGCCGGGTTGATACCAGTCGTCCAGATAGCTTTCTCCACGGGCGTGTTCTTCGCGGAAATAAACCCTTTCAAGCCACCTTTCTGAGGGGCAATAAACGCCTTGCACGGCTTCGATAATCACTGTTGACTGGGGAGCCTCAACATTTACCTCCACCCTACTTCTCCAATTTTTCTGGGTGAACCTCGGAGGGTTTCGCCACCTATCCACAACGGAGTGGAAATGCCTACACGCCAAAAGGGGAAAAACATGAATTTCAATGTTGGAGACACCGCCATTAATAACCTCATAGAGAACTATTGTTGCGTTTCTTAGCCTGGGCATAAAAATGGTTTTTGAAACCTTAACGTCATGCGCGCTGTAAACGTACTTTGGAAAGGGCGAAATAGAAAACTCATCTAAGAACTGGAAGCCTTTAGGGTAAATTCCGCCTTGAAACTCGTTGGCGTAAAGCGGATAAAAGGCGTTTCCAAGCCTTAACTCCTCGTCCAGCTTTGCAATACAAACTCTGCGGCTCCTCGGCGGGTGGAAAGCAGCCACCAACAGCCCATGATATTTCCGCGTGTTCACTCCTAAAACTGTTGAAGAGGCGTATCCGCCTAAACCATTGGTTACAAGCCACTCTTTTTCAAGAAGCTCCTCAACTCTTGAAAGCTCTTCGCCGGCTATGCGCATATGAGGTAATTTTAACATTTACGGCATCAGCTTCGCAATATTCTTATTTCTAGGAGCGGCGAAAAAGTTTGCTACAGGCTCGCATTTCGTCCTGAACAACAGTGCATGGGGCTTTTCCAACTTACACTCTGTTAGGGTTTCTGCGTAGCCCATGCCCTTGGCAAAAACCATGTCGACAGAATTATAAACGCTTAGAAATTCGGGTGAAACCTCCTTTGAAGCCAAACCAACAGCATCCGTTCCCGTCGTTATCACCCTGTCTGCAATCTTTGTCATGCCGGACATTTCCGCATCCTCCATGGTTGCATCATTAATGACCGGCCCGCCCTTAACTGCCACAATAACGGTTAAGCCCATTTCCTTAAGCTGTTCCACAAGCAGAGTGTCAAAGACTATCTCTCCAGCGTTGTCCGTCAAATATAGAATTTTGCTTGAATTTTTCGCCGCTTCGTAGATTTTGCCAACGTCGTCAACAACAAGGTCTTTGCTGGCTTCCCTAAGGCTTTTTCTCAGCCCATTAAAAGTGAACCTATGTCCTGGAATATCGAATTCCATGGTGTTCCCAACCATGGCGCAGAGACAAGCCCTCTTAAACCTGTCCTGCTGTGTGTAGCCCTCTTCAACAAGTTTTCTCGCATAGGGCAAAAGCTTCAAAGCGTTTTCATTGCATAGGCGTTTGCTTCGCTTATAAGGGTCATTGTTGCCCGTCACCCTTTTTACGAGGCGATCTCTCTTTGTGCCGAGGTCTGCTGGAACAGCTGAAGGCTTAAACTCTTTGCTCAGCATGTGGAGCAGCTCCATCATAGCCCTGAAACGCAAAGCCGGATTTGTTGTCGCCTCTTGGATTTCAGCTGCGCCTCTGCTGATAATGCATGCCGCACATTCTGCTTCAACCTTCAACCGGCTGGGCGCTCCTAAACTCTCATTTTTTCAGCAAATTCCCGCAAAATCCTATATGGGTCTTTCGCCTTCACAACGGCGCTGGCCACCAAAACTCCCTGGGTTCCAAGCCTTAAGGCAGCCGCCACATCTTCCCCATGGCTTATTCCAGCCCCACATAAAGTTGTTATTGTTGGATTTACTTTCCTCACAAGCTTTATTGTGGCTGTTACAACTTCTGGCTTAGCCTTTGAAACCGATATACCTGTGCCTATAAGCTCCGGAGGCTCCACAGCCACCATGTCCGGTTTTAGGGCTGCAACAGCCGCGCTTATGCTTTGATTGTTTGCGCAGACAACTGAAACAAGCTTTTTCTCGCGGGCTATCTTTATGGCGGCGTCTATCTCAGAAAGCCTAAGCTGCCTCTCAGAATGGTTGATTATGGCTCCCACGGCTCCTGCCTCTTTCACGGCGTCTGCAAGCACATATCCAGTGTAGCTTCCAGGCTCTATGGGGTCTATGTGTTGAGCGAAAACTGGAATCTCCGTTTCCTTGGCCACCGCGGCTATATCCGTAAATTGGGGAGCCACACAAATGGAAACTCGGGTTTCACGGCTCACCCTTTCAGCTTTTTTAGCCAGCTCAACAGCTTTTCTGCCAGTTGCCTCCAAATAAGCCTTAAAATTAACGAGAATAAGTGGAGTTTGTAGCTTTAGGGACAAGGGTTTCACCTAACAGTTTCTGGTTTAACACTAATCGCCTATATGTTTTTGGATAAAAAGGCGGGTGGTGGCTTATTTTACCTCTTCCCAGGGACGAAGACAGCCGCCGCAATAACGGTGGTCCACAAACCGTTTTTGTCGCCTGTGGCTGACTGAGTTATATTTGTTGTCTTAATTATTAGTCCGCTTGCCCTGAACTGTTGTTTTCGCTCGTCCCACGCGGTTTCCGGGTCGAAGGGAATACCCATCGTGGTGGCCAGCATGGTTGCCGCCAAATCCTCAGCGTAGTCTCCCGCCACCTCGTCCGTCTGCCCAAAGGAGTGGTGCTCCGACAAATAGCCATAATTATGTTTCCCGGAGGGAATTGCCACACCTATTGAGGCAGCGATAAGCCTATGGGGTTCGTTGGTTTGGTTTCTAGCTAGGACAACGAAGGTTATTTCGCCTGGCTTAAGCATTTTCAATCCCTTCTCCCGCGAGATAAGCTTGCAGCCTGGCGGAATTATGCTGGAAACATTAACTATGTTGCAGTGCTGTATGCCAGCGTTTCTCAATGCCAATTCGAAGGATTGGAGTTGCTCCTTGTGTTTTCCGACACCCTTTGTTAGAAAGAAATATTTTGGTATCATTTTGCCATCAAAATTACAACATTCACCTTAAAAACTTTATCCCTCAGCCAGCATCACGAAAAACACTTCAGTCTTTAAGTTTTTTGAACAGAAACTTGTTTAGTATGTGGAAGACAAGGGCTAGTGTGGGGCAAGGTGTCGCCGCTCCAAACACGCCATAGTTAAAGTATTTTCTCTCGAAAAACAGATGTCCCGTGCATGCTCGTAAATTAATGGGCACGGCTTGCGTTGCGTGTTCTTTAATTTCAAACTTGTATGTTCCAAACGAATCAATATCAGCACTCCACTCTTTGCTTGCCCCAGGCGATAAAGTAAACATCATATGAGATGTAATGCTTCCCTGGGGATCATAGCTTGTAAACTCTAGATCAACTGTCTCATTTGTTTCAAAAATTAAACTAAACTTTATAATCTCCCATCTAATCAAACTTGGCGCGCTTAAAATTTCCGTCCAATTGCAAGAAGCGTAGTCTTCATCGTAGATTAATCCCCCAGGGGGTAAACTCTCCTGTACGTGTAAATAAAGCGTGTAAGTTTTGTAACCACGTCTAAATATTGGTCCATCACTCCTTAAAGCTTCAGGGATACTGTGTTCCGTGTAGTTGATGAGCTGTAAGCCCATGGCAATTATGGCTACAGCGGTTATTAAGAGATAGAAATTCAAAATGAATGGTAATGGTTGTTTACTAAAACCTCTTACGGCCATTATCCTCAAGTATTATACGTGGAGGGAACTGCTTTTAAGTTTTCGGTAAAACTTAGAGAAGAGAAAAGCATAACAAAGGTTAAACATATTTTTCAATGAGGCTTGAAAGTGCCAGCCCAGGCGTACCGCAGCGTGTTCAAGGACGAATCGAAACTTGACTTGAATTATGTTCCAAGGAGACTTGTCCACAGAGAGGCGGAAATGCGTCTTTTAGCCGAGTTTTTCAATTTCCTTTTAACAACTCCTGAGAAGATGGCTCAAAGAGTCCTCATCGTTGGGGATGTGGGAACGGGCAAGACGGCGCTTTCTCAACGTTTCGGGTTAGACCTAGCCCAACAAGCGAGACAGCGAGGCGTAAATCTTCACTATGTTCATGTGAACTGCCGTCAGTATCGTGGAAGCCTCTTCCTAATACTTCACCATGCAGTTTCAGTTTTTCATCCGAACTTTCCTAAAAGGGGGTTCTCGGCAGAGGAGCTCCTAAACATTTTCCTTCAAGTTTTAGATGAAAACAACGCCCATGTCCTTTTAACCCTAGACGAGTTTGAAAGCCTAATCGAGAGGGAAGGCTCCGAAGCTGTTTACAAGCTTACCCGCCTGCAAGAGGCTAGGTTGGGTAAGCCTCAAAGAGTTTCGCTTATAGGCATCTTGAAAAGCCTAAAAACCATCGAGGACTTGGACGCCAGCACAAGGAGCACTCTTCAATCTAACATTGTAAGGCTGGAGAAATACTCTAAAGAACAGCTTGTGGACATCGTAAACGACAGGGTTGAATTAGCCTTCAAGCCTTTAACGGTTCCAGAGGAAACCATTGATCTCATCGCTGAACTTGCCAGCGTGGAAGGCGGAAACGCCCGTTTCGCCATGGAACTCCTATGGCGGGCTGGAAAATATGCGGACGCTGAAGATTTAGACGTTGTATTGCCAGAATGCGTTAGAAAAGCCGTTTCAAGCGTATTCGCCGTGGTAAAGAAAAGCGATTTGGCAACCCTAAGCCTCCATGAGAAGCTCTTTCTCCTAGGCATAGCAAGGTTTTTCAAGGAAAACACGGACAGAGCCTACGCGTCTCTAACGGAAGCTGAAAAGGCGTACGCTGTTGTATGTGAAGAGTTTGATGTTCACCCTCATACACATACCCAGTTATGGAAGTACCTCCAAACCTTTTCAACGCTGGGCATCATTAAAAAAGCTGTTTCAACTGCGGGGCAGCGTGGAAGAACAACGCTTATCTATCTGCCGGGAGTGCCTGCCCAAGAACTGGAAAGAGAGCTTTCCTCAATTCTCGAAAGAGAGGGTTGACCAGAACCGTTCAGTGCAATAAAGCACATATGCATCTTTCCCATCATATTTAGTGGAGACAAAAGGTTGGCTAACTGTCCCCTATGCAGCTTGGACTTGCAGAGGGAAAAAATCTTCTATCAAGACAGCTCCTTCGTTGTTTTGAGGACGAAGAATCTTAAAGGTCATAGGGAGCGAATAATGATAATTTACAAGCGACATCAACACACCATACCTTACAAGGCTTTTGAACGCGCCCTAAACATCCTCACCCAAATAGGAAGGGAAGTCTTCAAGCACACCTCAAAGTTTGTAATTTTGGACAGCACCTTCGCCACAATAAACGACCATTAGCATCTGGTGGCTTCAGATCTAGACCCCAAAAGCGAGGATTTCGACCTAATGCTTGCCACAAGATGGATTAAAGTTGTAGACAACATGTATCCAGACCAAACTTAAAATATCCAGAAGAGCTAAACCTTCAAAATATGCAAATAGAAGAGGTTCTTGGAAACAAACTGCGTCTAAAAATTTTGAGGATTCTTTCCCAAATAATGGAGCTGAACGTTTCTGAAATTGCCAGAAGACTAGGTGTAAACCACAAAACCACCATGAAACATTTGAAAATCTTGGAAGACGCGGGATTCCTTCAACACAAAAAGTTTGGGAGAATCCACCTATACAGGTTTAATGAGGAATCAGCGAGGGCTAGGGCTGTGCGAAGGCTTATAGAAGCCTGGGAAAACATGAAAAGGGGCTGAAGCCTTTCAGAACCATTAAATAACCAATTTTCATCCTAAACTATGAGGAGAAGCAATTTCATGGCTATGGTGGACGTAACTGGAAAGCCGAAAGCATTCCGTGAGGCAACAGCCGCCGGAAGGATTAGGCTTAAACCAGAAACTATACGCTTAATCCAAAGCGGTAAGATCGAAAAGGGAGACCCCATTTATACGGCGAAGATTGCTGGAACATTAGCCGCGAAAGAAACAAGCATTCTTATACCGTTTTGTCATCCACTGCCCTTAACAAATGTGAAGGTGGATATTGAAATAGTGGATGACACTACCGTTAAAGTTTCATCTACTGTTAAGACTGAGGCGCAGACGGGTGTTGAAATGGAAGCCTTGGTGGCGACAGCCGTAAGCCTCTTAACAATTTGGGACATGGTTAAGCAGTATGAGAAGGACGCGGATGGGCAATATCCGTCCACGGTTATTGAGGAAATCCGCGTTGTGAGAAAGGTTAAGGAAGAAAAGCCGAAATGAGCGAAAGCACGCTTAGGCATAAAGCTGAAGCACCCAAAAAACTGGGTTTCGGCATTATTGTTTGCAGCACATCCCGCTACAACCAACTGAAACGCGGCGAAAAAATTACGGACGAATCCGGCGACCTAATAGAGAAGCTGGTTAAGGAGCATGGCCATTCAGTTGTTTTCCGCAAAATCATACCAGACGACAGAGAGGCAATAGCGAAAGAAGTTAAAAACGTCCTAGACTCGCCAAGCGTGGACGTCGCCGTTTTCTGCGGTGGAACTGGCATAACCGCCACAGACGTAACAATTGAAACAGTTTCACCCTTTATGGAAAAAACTTTACCCGGCTTCGGAGAACTCTTCAGACTTCTGAGCTACGAGAGAATAGGTTCAGCTGCAATTTTGTCCCGCGCCTTTGCAGGAGTCGCTAAAGGCAAGGTTTTCTTTTGTGTTCCAGGTTCAACGGATGCCGTTAGGCTTTGCTTTGAAAAGCTTATATTGCCGGAAGCTGCACACATCGTTAAGCACGTGCGGGAATAACGATGGTGCTGGTAGACAACTATGGACGCCCACTGCTAAACCTAAGAATGGCCATTACAAGGCCATGTAATCTCCACTGTAGTTTCTGCCACGCAGAAGGCGAAGAAAGGCGGGCTGAAAACCCAACGGAAATGACGGCTGAAGAGATTGTGCGCATAGCAAAAATAGCCGTCAGCCTCGGCATTTCAAGGATTAAGCTTACCGGCGGCGAGCCCCTAATGCGAAAGGACATACTGCAAATAGTCAAGGGCATATCAGCTTTACCCGACTTAGAGGAGCTTTCCATGACGACTAATGGAACACTACTTGAGCCAATAGCCAACGAGCTACGCTCAAACGGCTTGAAACGTATAAACATAAACCTTCCAACAATTGATGGAGAAACCTACTGCAAACTGACTGGCGGCGAGCTGGAAAATGCTTTAAGGGGCGTCAAAGCAGCTGTTGAAGCGGGATTAAACCCCGTAAAACTTAACATGCTGGTTCTGAGGGGCATTAACGATTCGCAAGTATCGGAAATGATTAACTTTGCAAGGGAAACAGGCACTGTGCTGCAGCTTATTGAACTTGAACCCATAAACATAAGCAGCGAATACTATGCTACCCATCATAAACCCTTAGATGAGTACGAGGAAATGTTAAGACAGAGAGCCCTAAAAGTCGAAACCCGAAGATACATGCAAAACCGTCGCATCTACCACTTGCCAGACGTAAAAGTTGAGGTAGTCCATCCTATTGAAAACACGGAATTCTGCATGCACTGCACGCGTTTAAGAGTTACAAGCGATGGAAAACTTAAGCCATGTCTCATGAAAAACAACAACACAGTTGACATTTTAACACCCATGAGAAACGGCGCAAAAGACGAAGAGTTAACAGCGCTTTTCAGACAAGCAAACCAAAGAAGACAACCATACAACAAAGTAACTAATCATAGCCAAAATTAGAAAATCTAGAGAGGCTAGTGTTTTTGTTAAAGCCAAACAGCCACAAATATGACCCTCCTTCTTTGTCAAAGACAAAACTCCGTTCTTAAGCTTACCGAACCCGTTAACCAATTGTGTGGCTGAGCGGAAAACATAATAAAGGATACGTTAAACAAAATTTCGACCTTTATGAAAAGCAAGAACTTGAAAAATGCCATAAGAAAGGTTTGTGTTGCAGGCGCTGGAACAATGGGTAGACGAATAGCGTTACAGTGCGCCGTACATGGCTTTGAAGTCAACCTTTGGTCGCGTACAATGAAAACGCTTCAAGAGGCACAGGAATGGCAGAAAAGGGCTTTAGACAAACGGGCAAAGAAGGGTGAATTTTCCGAAGGGGATGTTGAAAAGATTCTTTCGAGAATAAAATGCACCACAGACCTAAAAGAAGCTGCGAAAGACGTTGACTTCGTTTTCGAAGCTGTAGCTGAAGATATTGAGGTTAAAAGAGAAATCTTCGCCAAGCTTGACGAAATATACCCCTCACATACAATCCTCTCCACAAACAGCTCAACAATCAGAAGCTCCCTAATAGCCGACGCAACAAAACGCCCGGACAAAGTCTTAAACGTACACTTCGCCCTGCGAATAGAAGATAACGGCCTATTCGAAATCATGGGAAACCAGTGGACATCAAAGGAAACATTAAAAAAGGCTGAAGAACTCGGCAAAACACTAAACATGGTTGTCGTCCGCGCCAAAAAAGAAACTACAGGCATAATCCTCAACAGATTGTTAAGAGGACTCCTAAACACAGCCCTAGACACAGTCGAAAGAGGCATCGCAGACCCCGAAGAAGTTGACAAAACATGGAGCGCCGCCACCGGAATGCTCGGACCCTTCGCAATAATGGACCTAATAGGGTTGGACGTAGTTTTAGCCGCCGAAAACTTCTGGTACAAGGAAACCGGAGACCCAAACGACAAACCCCGCAAAATCCTAATTGAAAAAGTGACTAAGGGCGAACTAGGCTTAAAAACAGGGAAAGGCTTCTACACATACCAAAAGAAATGAAAATCTCAATCAGGGCTAAGGCACCATATGTGGGGCCGAGGCCGGGATTTGAACCCGGGCGCCGGGCTCCACAGGCCCGTAGGCTTCCAGGCTACCTCACCTCGGCCACTTTCATGGACTTTTCCTTAACCTCTGTCGCTTTTCCTTAATTTGGATGTTTCCTCAGCCTATTTTCCTTTACGGTAAAACTTGCAATCCTTGCCGTGTTAAAAGTTCAAATCCAAAATCGATTGAACATATTGCTGTTTCTCTGATCGGTCGCTAAAAATTTATACGCTTACTACAAGATGATAATGATAACGCTGAAGAAAAAGAGATTGGAGAGAAAATGCATAGAGCCAGATTTTCAGGTTTAATGCTTTTGCTCGCATTAGTACTTACAGTCAGCGCGATTCCTATGACAACTGCGTGTGGACCACCATTTCGACCAAGACCACCCCTAGGCATTAGGCCAATAGTCTTCGTTCATGGCGGTGCAGGTTCTGGAGGTCAATTCGAGTCTCAAGCCATGCGATTTACAAGTAACGGCTATCCGGCTAATTACATTATAGCTTTCGACTATGATTCCTCTCATTACATAGAAAATAGAACTAAAGTTTTGGCGCGCCTCGATCTGCTCATCGATGACGTTTTAGAAGAAACAGGTGCAGATAAAGTTGACCTTATCGGACATTCCTATGACGGCCTTATAGTATTGCTTTACCTCAACGAAATAGGACACTCCGCAAAAGTTGCCCATTGCGTTATCGTAGACAGTCACTCAAGTATAGGTAAAACCGCTCCAGATGGAGTACCCACCCTAGCTTTATGGGGAGAGCCCCCTTCCGGTGAAATACCCGGAGCAACAAACCTTTACTTCCCTGACAAAGCTCACGTTGAAATGTGCACCTGCGCTGATTCATTCGTAGAAATGTATAAGTTTTTCACGGGCCAAGAGCCGTTGACTAAAGACATTGTACCTGAACCACCAGGGCAGATTAGGCTAAGCGGAAAAGTTGTATACTTCCCATGGAATATTGGGGTTGCAGGTGCCACTCTAGAAATTTGGGAAGTAGATGGTGACACCGGGTTTAGGATTCATAAGAAGCCAAAGGCCGTTTATACTATTCATGAAGATGGAGCATGGGGGCCTTTCAAGGCCAAAGCAGGCGTGCACTATGAATTTGCCGTTATATTTCAGGGTCCGAATGGCATGGAAACCATCCATTACTATCGTGAACCCTTCATTAGAAGTGACCACTTGATCCGTATACTTGTGTCTCCACCTGGTGGTGTTGCTTATTACGCTGATAGAAGCCCAAATCACTGCAACCTGCTTATTTTGAGATATAAAGAGTTCTGGGGCGACCGAGGCGTTAACAACGACATTCTCGCGATAAACGGTGTCAACGTGGTTAATGCTGCCACATGTCCAGGAGCTAAAAGGGTAAATGGAATTTGGGTTTACGATAAAGACAAGGATGGCGTAAGCAACCCCACTATACCTATCGATTATTACTTTAAGCAGCCATTCCAGACCGGGGTCGACCTATTTGTTCCTGCGGCTGATCCTCCAAACGCCACCATATCACTTGTGCTTACAACCCGAGGCGGAGGCGGCAAAATACAAGTTGTAAACGTTCCAAACTGGGCGTCCTTAACGGAAAACGTGCTGCACAGAATAGTGGTTCAATTCAACGACTACCTTCAAGACATTAACTCTTTCCAAGAATATATGTGCATGTGGCGGCCTAAACAAAACTTTTAACCCCCTTTTCCTATCTATTTTCGGAAGAACATAAGCCTCTATAATTTTCGGGCATTTTGTTCAGCGAGTGAGAATGGGTGCGTTGTGTTGCGTTTAGGACGTATCTGAATTTGGAATATTGATATTGATTATGAAAACAAAATATGCCTATTGTTATGGTGGTCGGGGTTTCCGTTTGGATAAGCATCAGCTGCGCAGAATGTCGAAGAGGATGGGTTATTCCAAGTTTGTATTTATGTTGTTTTCTTTTCGCCGATTATTTCTATCAAAAATTCTTTGACTGGCTTTGTGAATGTTTCTCGCACTTTTCTGAGGAGTTCTTCACCGTTTTTTGTTAGGGCGTAGTGTCTAATTTTGCGTTTGCCTTTGATGGCCCATTGGCTGCTTGCAAACCCCTCCTTTTCAAGTTTATGGAGAAATGGGTAGACTATGCTTGGTTTGAGGGTTCTTCCGGTAAGCCTCTTAAACTCTGCTATAAGCTCGTATCCGTGTCTTGGCTTATGGTATAAAAGCCAGAGGATTATGGGCTTTTCGAGGCTGCGGATGAAGGCGTCGCCGATTTTAACCATAGGCTTTCATGAAAATGTTTTAAATTATGATATATGAATTTTCCGTTTGGGCAATAGCGCTTATATTCCTGTTAAGTGTAAAGCCTAGCGTTTAAAATGGTTTAACGGTGAAAGATTCATCGATGGTTGAGCTTGAAAAAGACCTAATAAAAGCCACTGTTAGAGGCTTCAGCAGAGTTGTAATCCTTTGGCTTTTGAACCAGAAACCTATGTCTGGATACAGCACCTTCAAAGAGTTGAGGAGGCTTACCGGGTGGAGTTTCCATTCAGGAGTTGTTTACCCTCTTCTTTATGAGCTTGAAGAGAACGGGCTGATAGAAGGAAAATGGGTGGAAAAGGGGAGGCGGCGCATTAAATATTACTCAACGACAAAAAATGGAGTTGAAATTTTAAACCGTGTTAAAAAACTTCTAGAAGCACCCGTTAAAGAGGTTTTAAAAGACCTAATATCCTAATTTGGTTTGAGCCTCCGCTTAGATTCGCGGTTTTATGGTTTTCGCTTAGAAAACTGTATATGGCGGTGTTACTAATTTTGAGAAGTCTATGGAGAGTTAAGCCTTGAAAAAAATGATTGAAGTTAGGTGGCATGGAAGAGGCGGTCAAGGCGCGTGGACAGCCAGCGAGTTGCTTGCAAGAGCCGCTGTCTATGAGGGTAAATACATTCAGTCCTTTCCAGAGTTTGGCCCTGAAAGGATGGGAGCGCCCGTTGCAGCCTTTACCAGAATAAGCACTGAGCCCATCAAAATTCACTGTGCTGTTTACAATCCAGATGTTGTCGTTGTTTTAGACCCGACGTTAGTGAAGGCGGTGCCTGTGACGGAGGGTCTTGGCGAAAAAGGGAAGCTTATAATTAACTCAAAAGATAGCCCAGCTGGGGTTAAGCAGAAGCTTAACGGGGATAATATAGAGGTTTGGACTGTCCCGGCTACTGAAATAGCCATAAAAATTTTGGGTTTGCCCATAACAAGCACAGCCATGCTCGGCGCGGTTGCCCGTGCAACTGGGGTGGTCAGTCTAGAAAGCATAAAGAAGACTGTTAAGGAACGTTTTAGGAGCGACATAGCGGAGAAAAACTTCGCAGTTATAGAAGAAGCTTATAGGGAGGCGCGTTCCGCATGACATCCCAAGAGAAGGGTTGGAAGGAAATCTCCATAGCTGCGGTGTGCTGGAAGCCGAACATCGAATTCCTAACGGGAGACTGGAAAACCTATAAGCCTGTAAGGGATTTGGAGAAGTGCACTCGATGCCTCTTATGCGTTATTTTCTGTCCGGATGGAGCAATACGCTGGAAGGCGGATAAGGGCGACATAGAATTCGACTATAACTATTGCAAGGGTTGTGGGGTGTGCGCCAACGAGTGCCCCGTCAAGGCGATTGAAATGAAACTTGAATAGTGGGAGGCTTGGTTGATGAAAAGTGTTGTTGAACAGAAGGTTTTGGCTTTAAACGGCGATGAGGCTGTTGCCTACGCGGTTAAACAGTGCGACGTGGATGTTGTGGCTGCTTACCCCATTACGCCACAAACAATTATTGTTGAAAGGTTTAGCGAGTATGTGGCTGACGGCGAGGTGGAAACAGCCTTCGTCTGCACGGAATCTGAGCACAGCGCCTTAACAGCGTGTCTTGCAGCATCGCTAACCGGCGCAAGAACCTTCACGGCTTCGGCTTCTGCAGGCTTAGCTCTAATGCATGAAATGCTTTTCGTGACTTCTGGCTGTCGTGCGCCAGTGGTTATGGCCATTGCAAACCGCGCCCTGTCCGCGCCCATAAACATTCACGGCGACCATTCAGACACCATGGCCCAGAGGGATAGCGGTTGGATACAGATTTACGCTGAAAACGCCCAGGAAGTTTACGACTCGGTTATACAGGCTTTTCGGATAGCTGAGCATCCAGAGGTCTTATTGCCCGCCATGGTTTGCCTCGACGGCTTCCAATTAAGCCACTCCGTGGAAAACGTGAACGTGCTGCCAGACGAAACTGTTAAAAACTTTGTTGGAATCCGCCAATTTCCAAAGGTGCTCACCCATGAGGGTAAGCAAGCGCCTCTTAGGCTTGACCCTGAAAACCCCATGACCCTTGGACCGCTGGCTTTCCCAAACTACTACTTCGAGTTTAAACGGCAACAGGAGGAAGCCATGAAAAAGGCGCTTAAGATTATTAGGCAAGTGCACGACGAGTATGCCCAGATAAGCGGGAGAAGCTACGGCGACGGACTGCTCGACGCCTACTTCCTCGAGGATGCCGAAATTGCCACAGTCTGCTTAGGCTCCACAGCTGGCACGGTTAAAACCGTTGTAGATGAGTTAAGGGCTGAAGGCGTTAAGGCGGGGCTGCTGCGAATACGTGCTTTCAGACCGCTGCCAGTGGAAGGCATTCGAAAAGCATTGGAAAACGTGAAAGCCATAGCCGTCATGGATAGAAGCATGAGTTTTGGCGGCCATGGCGGGGCGGTCTTCCACGAGGTTCGCCACGCGCTTTATGATTCTGGCAGGAGGCCCTTCGTTGTCAACTACATTTACGGGCTTGGCGGAAGGGACACCAGCCCCATGCAGATACACGCCATCTACAAAGACCTTCAAGAAATTGTCGAGGAAAACCGTGTTGAAACGCCCATACGTTATGTTGGTTTAAGAGGGTAAGGAGGGATAGGCAAATGCAAAGCGAAGAGTGGAAGTTTACGGCAAAAGACATAGCCGAAAAGCCAGACCTCTTCATGTCTGGGCATAGGGCATGCGCAGGCTGTGCTCCAGCAACGGTTATGAGGCTTATATTGAAGGCTGTTAGAGGACCCACCATAGTGACCATGGCGACGGGATGCATGGAAGTGGTCTCAACCATTTATCCCTACACTTCTTGGGCTGTGCCGTGGCTTCATACGGCCTTCGAAAATGCAGCTGCTAATGCCTCGGGAATAGAGACAGCCATCAAAATAATGCGGAAAAAGGGACGCATAAAAGACGAGCATGTGGACGTTATCGCCATAGCTGGAGATGGAGGCACTTACGATATAGGCATTCAAGCCCTCTCCGGCGCTGTTGAAAGAGGCCACGACTTCCTATTCGTGCTTTACGATAATGAGGCGTATATGAATACTGGCATCCAGAGAAGCGGCGGCACACCCCTAGGCGCATCCACAACAACATCGCCCGCCGGCGAAGTTATTCCTGGCAAGCTTGAACCCAAAAAGCCCATAGCCGACATCATGGTGGCCCATGAAATTCCATACGTGGCTACAGCCGCGCCCTACTACTGGCGGGACTTAATAACAAAAGTGCGCAAGGGCCTAGAAGTGGAAGGCCCAGCATTCTTACACGTTTTTGCGCCTTGCCCCCGTGGGTGGAGAAGCGACCCGGCCAAATCCATAGAGCTTTCCCGCCTAGCGGTGGAAACATGTGTCTTCCCCCTATGGGAGTGCGTAAACGGCGAATACCAGCTTTCAGCGCCCAGCAAAGTCATCGCTATGGCACCCCAAAAGAAGAAGCTAGTTAAAGAATATTTGGCAGTGCAGGGGCGGTTTAGACACTTGTTCACTCCAAAATATGCGAAACTGCTTGACGAAATCCAGCGGATAACCGACTTGAGATGGCAAAAACTTCTTAAGAAATGTGGAATGGTATAAAAGCTAGGACGTGTTTTTTAGGAATTTTTCTATTTCTTTTTCTGCGTTGTCCGCTTTGATGAATATGGGAACGTTTTCTATGCCTGTGGCTATGTAGCTGGATAAGAGCCATTCGCCCGGTGCGAATTCTAGGGTTTTCTCCAGTATGCCTTTGTCTATCATGAAGGTGTCGCTTATTAACGCGCGGTCGTATGGGCGGGGCAGTGTGCCTACAAAGTATGTGTGCAGCTGCTGTAAAGCGTTAGTGTTTAGGTAGGCTATGCGTTGGGTTGCTATGCAAACGCCTAAACCATATTTGCGGCCTTGGCGGAGAAGCGTTTCTACTTGTTTGCTGCATTTTTTGTCTATGCCCGCCGCGCTTGAGAGTTCTGGGATGAATTCTTGGGCTTCGTCGAAGACTAGGAGGATGTAGGGTTTCACTTGGAACATGCGTTTTCTGCGGATGAGCAAGTCATGTGTTAAAGTTATGACCAGTTCTTTTATGGTTGTTGGGTCTGATATGGAGATGCACACGAGCCTCGTGTCGCCTTCGAGGAGCTCCCTTATTTTTTCAGCTGTGAGTCCGCCTGTCTCCTCTTTCATTTCTTCTTGGCGTTTTCTTATTTGGTCTAGTATGGTGGTTCTTGTGGTTGCCCAAGCGTATAGGGCGCTTTTATCGTGGACTCTGAACTCCTCCATTGTTTCCACACAGAACTTGTCGATGTATTTGACGAAGTCTTCGCTTACCTCTTGGTTTTCGCTGAGTCCATGGGTCTCCACATAATCTAGTATGGCGTCGTGGATTCTGTCAATGGCGTTTAAATAGTGGGGTTTGTCTGCGTTGCCCTTCCGCTGCTCGCTTAACTCGTCTAAAAACTGGGTGTAGGTGGGAATCTTCTGCTTGGGCCTCGTGTAGAAAGCCACTTTGGCCTGCTCCATTATGCACTTTAATCCAGCCTTTATGCGTTCGTCCATCTCGTATTCGCGGGGCTTGACAACGGAGTTGAAAAACTGTTCTATGGAGTCGATTCTATGCTCCAGAATAACCTTTGCTGGAATCGCCTCATCTGCAAGCAGGTCTAGGAGGAGGAATATGTATTCGCAGCTTATGTCGAAAACCACAACTTTAACGTCGCTTGTGTGTAGTAAAATGCGCCTCAAAATGTTGGACATGAGGTTGCTTTTTCCACCACCCGTGAAGGCAAAAACCCCAAAATGGTAGCGGACAAGCTTTTCAAAATCCACATATATGGGGATGACGGTGTTGCTTGTCTGAAACATTTTGACAACTCCAAGCCTTGGGTCAAGCCTCGCATCCTCCACCGTTTTAGAAGGGTCTATGCCCAGCTTTTCGGTTATTTTCTGGTTATACATGCGGTTTATCATTTCACCGTTTAAAATGTAAACGGGGCTGCCTACCACGGGATAGGAGAAGCCCTTAACAAACTTGTAATCGCAGTTTCCGCCTATAACCAGGTCGTAGTTTATGGGGATGGCGTCTATCTGAATCATCATGGTTGAACGGTCGTCTGTAAGCCAATCCGCCTCCGACTGCTCTATGATTTCAAACTGCATGGGATAATAGCCATGGTCTGATAGGCCCCTCAAGCCGAAGTGTTCAGGCCAAACACGGCTTATCTCCATAAGCGTGTAGCGTTCCTCGCCTAAAAGCGCTTGCTTAAAGTTTTTCACGGCTAGGAGCATGCCCTCCTCCAATAGTCCCATCAAGTCTTTTTGGTATTCCACTTTTATGCGGCACTGGTAGCGGGCACTTGTCCCCGCCAGTTTGGACTCTTCCGCTCCGCCGAAGAAGCGGGGCATCACGGCGGCTAGCCTAGCGCGGAATTTTCCGTTGAAGTCTGTGAAGCATAGGCTGTTAAATTTGTTCTCTTCTTGCGGCTTCAATGGCTGTTCGCCTCTCTCTAAAGGTGCTCATATAGAATATGAATCTTCTCAATTTATGGTTGTTGAGGATCCATTCGGCGGTGGTGTCCACAACACGTTTAAATTGGCTATAATTCCATTTGGCAATTTTGTCAGCGATAAAAAGCGGCGTGTTGTGGCCGAAAGCTTCTGGAATATTCGATGGCGCCATAGCCACTAAAATGCTCATGGTTAAGTTTTGAAGCTTGTTTGGCACGTCCTTATCCATGAAGAGGATTACTTCAACGGGTTCTTTTGTGCCGTCGCTAAGCTCGTTCCAAAACTCCACGGTGGTTTCAGGCTTATAATCATATTCTGGGTAGACGAGGCGGTCTACGAGGAGAACGTTGCTTCGCAGCATCGGATCGGTTTTAGCTTGGCTTAGCTGCACATAGGTTTTTAGGAAAACCCTTTCCAAGCCTATCTTGTTTTTTATGGCTCCCGAAACGTAGCCCTTCCTGTTCTGCTTGTCCAAAACCATGGTTCTGAAGGCTGAATCATACTCTATAAGGCTCCAAGGCGGCGCGATTTTATCTGCGTTTAAAATGCTTGCCGACTGGAGGATCATGCGATCCGTGTTTGGAAGCTTCTCCAACTCCTCTTGGGAAATTTTCGCCTTTAACAGGTCGTTGTTGCACATTATTGGGATAAGCTGGCGCTTGAAGTCTCTTGCCGCTGTGTCCTTGGTCAAACCTATAAGCAGTATGCGCCTATTCCAGCACTCTTCCATGAGCATGTGTAGGGTGAAAAGCGTTAAGAAAGCTATGTCGAGGGTTGTAAGCCAATGTTCTTTTCCGCCTTTCACAATTTTCATAAGGTTGCTGGTTTCGGGGTTTTCCGCGAAAAAGAATCTGTCGCCTATGCTAGTAACCAGTTTTTTGATGCGCTCCCAAGTTCTCGCATACTTTTGGTTTAAGACGTAAACTTCGCCTTTTTCATTTAAAAAGCCGTTTTTCAAAAGGTTCTTTAAGGCACGTTCAACTCTTTTGGCTCTCTTCTCGTCTTTTATGTCAAATTCTGCTAGAATCTGTTTTTTGGTCAGCGCGCCTTTCCGTTTAAGAAGCTCTATTATGGCGTAGCGCAGATAGTCTGCTCTTGGAGGAGGCAAGCCTAAACGCTGATTGCATACATACTGCCTTGCAATCGTCAAATCGTTGACGTCTATGGGTTCTCCCTCAACCTCGTAGCCCAATATGTTGCTTTTCACCTCCCACAAAGCCCGCTTCGAAGTATCGTAGAGGAGGCTTGCCCGCTCAATGGAGAGACTCCTATCCAAAAGGATTATTCGAACATTCCTCTCGACGTCCACAGCCAGCTTATAAGCCAAATAATATTCAGCGAAGGTCATAATCCAATTGGCAACCGTCGCATTATTGATAATCGACTCTTCTGTGAGCGGTTTTGAAGGGCTCACCTCATCTGGCTGGGAAACCTCGAAAAAGGCTTGATCCACATCTGGAATTTCATTCACGTATATGGGCACCACGCTGGATATTCCAGCACCATGGTGGACTGTTCTCTCGTCATACTTTACGGTTGGAGGCTTATCCTCATGAAAGGTTAATGTTCCAGTGGAGGCGTAGGCGCCGCCGAAGAAAACCACAAGGTCGAAAAGGGGCCGCGAATACATGGTTCCATCTATGCCTGCAAAACGTACGGAAGAACTGCCAAAAAATTGGATAACCGTTTCATAAGCTTCCTTAACATTGAATCCCATTCTAACAAGATTTGAAAGCAAATCTTCGTAAAAACTCTTCAAAGAGGAGAAACGCTGCTCGTAGTCTAAAACCTGCATGGAAGCCCCAATCTTAAGCACATTGCACGTCCGTCTAACCGCTTCGCTTAAAGGTGAAAGCTGCACTGGATTCACCAGTCAACAATTAAGCGTTTAACGGGGTAAAAACATTTTTTGAAGCACAAAACAACCAATAGGAATAGCCCCCTCTAGATTTTGCTCGCCCACTAGCTGTTTAACAAGCCTTTTCTGTCCTCCTTTTATTGGGATTAATGAAAGCGACAGAAAAAGGTGAGGTTAGTTGGTTTTTCTGTAGGTCGTTTCTTTATTGAGGCTGAGGTTGCTAACAGCATGAGCAGTATTGGTATTAGGGCTGATTGGAATTCTGGAATTATTACCACTTCTTTAGTTGAGTGTTGTTATTGGAAGTAGATGTAGGTTGTGGCGCCCGACATCCAGTTTTTGGAAATCGTCAGCTGGTTATGTTATATCACAAAGCCTCCAAAATACATTTAAACATTGAAAACCGTTCCATCGATGTCTATTAAATGTTTTATAGCATTGCTTTCTAAAATAAAGGGTTGAATGATCCCCTTTGACTGGAAAATCCAATCGAAAGAGTAAACGTGCAAAAAAGCGTAAGGGCGAGATTGAGATTAGGCAGATGACCCTAGAGGATTTGCCTGAAGTCTGGCACTTAAGCGAGAAAATTTTCACGCCTTCACAATTGCAATTTACATATCGCACATGGAACATGAACGAGTTGCTTTCACTTTTCCAAGAAAACCCAGAACTATGCCTAGTCGCCGAAGACGCTAACACAAAAAAGATTGTTGGATTCGCATTAGGCACCATATTGAAGAGGCCCTTCAGCCCATGGACCTACGGCTACTTTGTCTGGGCCGGCGTTAAGAAAATGCGGCGACGGCAAGGCGTAGGCAAAAGGCTTTACCGAGAACTGGAAAAGCGTTTCAAGGAGAAGGGCGCCCGCATAGCCATTGTCGACGTGGAAGGCACAAACCAGGCGGGCATGCACTTTATGGAAAAGCTCGGCTTCAAACAGAGCCAAACCTACATATGGTACAGCAAACTCATCGAATAGTGGCGGTTATCGTCAAAGCTTATATAGAGAGTTTAATTTTAAATTACAATGACCAAAGTTGGATAAAAAAATCCTTGTTTGGCGTATTCTTTCTGGTTCAACTGCTCCTATCTGCCGTTTTGATATCCAACGCTGGCGCATATCAACAGTTTGACCTATCACAAGCCGCCTATTTCAATAGGGTTAAAGAGGTTCTTAAGTTGAAGCCAGAGCATGAGGCCATGTTGGCGCAGTAGGGCTTCGTCTCCGTCAACATTTCCGGGCCAAGCGACGATGATTGGGCGCTACAGCCCGCATTGCGCATGGAAGATTTTTATTATGCTCTGGTTTATCACAACGATTTACCAGTTTTCATAACAACCGACTCGATTTTACATTTGTTCCACGTGGTTTTCGACTGTTCCGTAAGGATTTTGGAGGAAAAAACCTTCTACGCCATCATCGAAAACATAACCCGTTTCGGGTTTGAGAAATCTTTAAGCGACTATAATAGTATGCAGAAGGATGGTTCAATTAAGCATTGGGCATTTAGAAACTCCACAGTATACTTTGCCGTGGCGCTTTCACTTCTCCAAAACCAGACAGCAACTGTTCCCGAAGAACTCAGCGATGATGTAAACTTCTTCCTAAACAACATATGGACAGAAAACCCAGAATTCGTCAGCGCTTGTTTTTGGATTCCGCCAGAAATCCCAGAGGGCGTTGAAATAAAATACGATTTCACCCAGTTTAAACCACGTGGACATTATTTGGGAAGTCCCGTCCATGAACGGTACTTCCAAACCATGATGTGGTATGGCTACCTCCCCATCTTTATCCCAAGCAACAACGAAACATTCGTGTGGGGTGCCCCCTACTTCAACGAAACCTCAGTGGTTTACATGCTTGACATTTTAAGATCCAACCCACTGCACTATGATAGTTGGATGAAACTGTATAATGTTACTGGAAAGCTTGTCGGCGAAAGCGACTCTATAAACCCGTTGAAGCTGGAAAAAGCCCTGAAAAACGTGTTCGGTGATTCCGACAGCTACTTGGACGCGATATCAGAGAATGGAGGGTTATACGCCCTTAGAGAGGAGTTAAGCAAGCCGGAATATTGGCAACGCATATTATCTCAACCCCTTGTTGTTCAAGAGTTATGGTCCGTTCTGCCGCGTTATCCGCTGGTCTTCCAGTTTATGGGACAACGCTATGTCCCAGACTCTTATATTTTCCAGAAGCTTTGCTGGGACAGAGTCGGACGAGACAACGAGGGAAAGAGGCGAATTCTGCCTAAAGGCATAGACCTTTTCGCTGTTTTGGGCTCTGAAAGAGCATTTCAGCTTTTGATTCCAGATTATGCCTTTGAAAATTTCTCAAGCAACCTGCACTCTTTGAAAGTTGAATTTCAAAACTTAACGGAAGAAGATTGGACAAAATCCTCCTATACTTCGTGGATTTACGCTCTCCAAAGCCTTGTGGAAGGAAGGGAAAACGAGACTTATCCAGCTTTCATGCAAAGCCTACCATGGAAAGACGAGAAACTCAACACAGCACTTGGAAGCTGGGCTCAACTTAGACATGACACGCTATTATACGCGAAACAAACATACATCCCAGCCATGGTGTGCAGCTACCCAGAAGCCTTCGTCGAGCCCTACCCAGAATTTTACAGGAGGCTGTACACGCTTGTCCAACGAACACTAGAAGCCATACAAACACTGAACCCAAATGAAATACCAGAAGTAATACTCTCTTCGCTGGAAACGCTGAAGACGGTGGCTGAAAAACTTGAAACAATCTCCAACAAAGAACTTCGGAGAGAACCCCTCACCACCGAAGAGGTTGAATTCCTCAAACAGGTGGCTTGGAAATGCGGTTCAGGAGGCTTTGTTGGATGGTACGCTGACACTGTGCATGAAATTACATTGGCCGCCAACTACACTTCAATACTGGAAACGCTTGTAATAGCGGATGTTGCCACATTTCCACCAGGCGACATCTTCGACCCACCCCAAATATTGCACGTTGGCACCGGCTACGTCAACGCTTTAGTTGTACTTTTCCCGTTGCCAAATGGAACAATGGTAGCTGCAGTTGGCCCCATATTCACCTATTACGAATTCAAACTCGTCGGAACAAAACGCTTAAACGACAATGAGTGGAAGCAAATGCTAACATACGATAACAGAACAACCTACTTGCCAGAATGGCTAAAGGATATTTACGGTGCAGGAACACCATGGCCAACCCCAGAATTCTCCCGCAGCCACATGATTCTCGTGTTGGCAATAACCGGCACAACAGCTATGGCACTATTGAAGAGGGCGAAAACCAAGAAAATTCAGCTCAATTCCAAATAGTAGCGCTCCCCAGCAATCAAAAGACTTATGGAAACGTTTCCGATAATAAGCATAAACCAGCTTAAAGTATAGAGAGGAACCATGTGCGGTTGGGCGATTTCAAAACCCTTGGAATTGCCTCGAGCATATATTTCCTTTCCAGCAATTTGACAAGCATGTTTCTTCCAGTTTACTACATAAGGCTTGGACTTGGCATAAGCGACATAGCAATCCTGCTTCTAATCACATTTATGATAATAGG
>Ga0185307_1000574_pt1 | contig 22818 bp, 21 predicted proteins | sample LHCtaG_FD_128010 | JGI IMG/M metagenome (GOLD analysis project Ga0185307, IMG submission 128010) | Hot spring microbial communities from Little Hot Creek, USA to study Microbial Dark Matter (Phase II) - LHC4sed_matched (SPADES... | ecosystem: Environmental > Aquatic > Thermal springs > Hot... | reverse complement strand
CGGCCATGAATACGTTCTGGTCTCTCGCGAAGTCTGGGTACCTCAGAGAGCTGAACAGCTGGACCGCCAACGTCGCTCCTTCCGTCGACCGCTTCAACACGTCGCGGAGCTTCTCGAGCTCCGAGGGGGACGGGACCCTGGTGTAGCCGCCGGGCTTGACCGTGCAACCGTGGACCGACCTGCCGGCCAGGGCCTCCTTTATCGCGTTCCCTGCCCTCTTGAGCTCGAGCCCCGCCTTGACCTCTCGCCCATACTTGTCGAGCATGCTCAGGGCATCTGGATAGCCCAAGTAGTCCGGCAGGGCCAACAAGTAGAGGTGTAGCGCGTGGCTAGCTATCGTATCGGCTAGTAGCTGGAGCTCGCGGAGCATCTTAGTCTGCCAGTCAACTGAAACCCCAAAGGCCTTCTCTATTGCCTCGACGGCAGCTATCTGGTGCGGGTCAGGACATATCGAGCATATCCTCGCAACTACGTCGGGCACCTCGTAGTACATCCTTCCCACTAGGACCCTCTCTATGAACCGCGGTCCCTCGAAGATCTCAAACTTCACTTCCCTGACCTTTCCGTCCTCTATTACGACCTTTATGTTGCCGTGACCTTCTACCCTCGCTATGTGCTCCACGACTACTTCCTTAACCATTCACACACCCCTTTATGAGCTTAGAGATGTCCTTATACCTGGCCGCGAAGAGCTTCAGTCTATTCACGACGTCCTCCTTCTTCCACCCCTTCTCCAAGAGCATTGACAGCTCTCCGGCTACGTTCGCTTCGTCCTTTATCGGGCCCCTGCACCCTATGCAGGGGGCGTTGTAGTAGGGGCAACGGGCCTTGCAACCGCCAACGGTTATCGGCCCTAGACACGCCTCTCCTCTCTCGATTATGAGGCACGGCACCTCCCTTATCTTGCACTCCACGCAAACCGGGTAGTCCTTGAACTCCGGGAGGACCCCCCTTAGGATGTCTATGAGCAACTCGATGAACTCCTCAGCCTCGATAGGGCAACCTGGAAGCTCGTAGTCGACCTCGACGACCTCGGAGACTGCTTTGTGCTCGCCCAAGAAGCCGTAGTAGTTCTCCTCCGTGTTGTACACGGACTTCATGAGCTCCTTGACGTCTAGATCCGTGAGGGACGCTTGGACCCCTCCCCAAACAGCGCAGTCGCCTAGTGCGACGAGCACGCCGCATTTCTCCCTTACGCTCTTGATGGTCTCGAGGTCCTTTCGAGTACTCACTGAACCCTCTACGAACGCCACGTCCACCTTGCCGTGCGCCTTCTTGCTACTCGCTAGGGCAAAGTCCATGACCTCTATTTTGTCAAATATCTCAAGCAACTTGTCCTCAGCGCTCAAGATCGCGAGGTACTCGCCCGCACAGCCCGTCAGCGAGTAGAACCCAGCTTTCAACTTGGCCCTAACCATCACACAAGCCCCCTAACAGCCAATACGTCCGAATAGGTGAAGACAGGGCCGTCCTTGCATATGTACTTGATGGCCGTCGCTCCCCCAACGACGCAGTGGCCGCACTTCCCTATGCCACACTTCATCCTCCTCTCTAGGGTCAAGTATATCCTCTCAGGCGGTACGTCTCTCTTTACGAGCTCCTTCAACACGAATCTGTACATCACCGGCGGGCCGCAGACGACCGCACAGACCTTGTCTGGCTTTATGTAGGGATCGGCGCACTCAAACAGGACGGTCACAACCCCCTTCCTCACGTTCTGCGGGTGCTCTTCCATCAGCTTCGAGAAAACGGGGTCTTCTCTCTCAAACGACAGGAAGGTCTTGATGCCAGCCTTCTCGGGGTTCTCTATCAGGTCAACGGCCATGTCCCTGAATAGCGCCTCTTGGTAGCTCCTGACACCGTAGAGCAATACGACGTCGCCGTATTCTTCGCGCTTGTCGATTACGTATTGAAGGACCGACATCAGGGGCGCTATCCCCAGACCTCCAGCTATTAGCAACACGTCGTAGCCCTTCATCTCCTCCATGGGGAAGCCGTTGCCAAGCGGACCGCGAATTCCGACTACGTCGCCCAGCTTTAGATTATGGATGGCGTTCGTGACCCTCCCGACTCTCCTTATCAGCAGCTCTAAAGGGCCTGGTCTAGTAGGGGACCTACATATCGATATAGGCGACTCGCCCACTCCTGGAACGCTCACAGTGACGAACTGGCCTGGCTTGTAGGAGAAGGACTTGGCGTCTTCTTCGTTGACGAACTCGAACCTGAACAGCTTCTCTATTGCCGTCATCTCGAGGGCTTCGATTAGCTTGGCAGGCTTGGGCAAGTACGGGTTGCCGCTCACTCAACTAACCCCCACAAGGAGTTCAGGACGTCGACGTGGTCTATCCCAGCTGGGCAGAAGGCACTACACCTCCCGCAACCGACGCAGAAGAACGTGTTGGTCTTTGGCTCTATAGAGCTCTTGCAGTTGTACCTGTGCCTGAACCTGTCGAGCCTCGTAGGCCTGAAGTTTAGCCCTCCGGCTACGAGGGCGTGGCTCTTCATGAAGCACGAGTCCCAACGCCTTAGCCTCACGCCATCTTCGAGGTTTAGTTCCACCTTCTCGATGGTGTCATAGCACCTACATGTCGGGCAGACCAAATTGCATGAGCCGCAGGCGAGGCACTTGTCGGAGAACTTCGCCCAGACCTCGCTTTCGTAGAGCGAGTCCGCGATGTCCGGCAGAAGGGACTTGTTAATCTCCCTCTTAAACATCTTCGACCTCTTGAGCTCAAGATCTCGAAGCCTTACGAAATCCTCTCTAGTCGGTTCGTTGATGACCTTCTTGATCGACTCCACCACGGCTTCTCCCCTAGCACTGCCAATTCTTATTAAATATGCCTCGCCTATGTCATGGAGGAAGAGGTCAAAACCAGTCCACGCATAATCGGCACCCATGGACTTGCAAAAGCAGTACTCGTCAGGCTCGCAGGACACACCCACGATAAAGGTATTACTCCTTCGAGAGCGGTAGTAGGGGTCCTCGGGCTCGTCGAGGTAAACGCTGTCCAAGATTCTCAGGGCATTGATGTCGCAGGCATGGAGGCCTAGCAACACCATCTTCTTTGGCTCCTCGACCACTGGCTCGTAGCCCTTGCCGACTTTGACCTTGAGTATTTCCTCGAGAGGCCTCAGGAAATACTTCTTCGGAGGTATCATCGTTCTATTGTAGTTCAAAGAGGCCTCGCTGAGGGATGTCACCTTGGCGAAGACGAAGGTCTTGCCCCTCTTCACTGGTGCGTGAACTTCGCCGAAGCCCTCCAAGGCCTCAAATAGCTCAGCAAGCCTCTCCTTCGGTAGCTTCGAGTATCTCAAGCGACCCACCTTTAATGCACTTAAGGCAGACCCTTACACAAGTCCATTGGGTCGCCTTATAACTATCTATGGAGCGGTCGTGATGGCTTCACGCAGCGCCGCAAAAAGGCCCCTAGTGGCAGTAGACGGAGTCGTAGTCAGGGAGAGGGGGAGCATAGTCTTAGTCAAGAGGAGGAAGCCGCCATACAAGGGCTACTGGGCTCTGCCCGGCGGGCTGGTCGAGTACGGCGAAACCGTCGAAGAGGCCGTCGTGAGAGAAGTGAAAGAGGAGACGGGCCTCGACGTTGAGATCAAGGGCCTCGTGGGCGTGTACTCGAGGCCGGACCGAGACCCCAGGGGCCACGTGATATCAATAGCCTTCTTAGTCGTCGAGGTCGGCGGAGAGCTTAGGGGGTCGAGAGAGACCGAGGTCGGCGAGTTCTACGCGATTCCTCGAGAACTTGCATTTGATCACAGGGAAATACTTAGAGATGGCTTAGAGCTCGCGAAGAGGCTGGGCATAGACGTTAAGGCGACGTTTCTTGACGAAGACCTCGACGAGTGCTGAGGGCCGCGATTTGAGGTAACGCTTATATGTCATGATCCCTCCACGTCTCTGCTACCCGTGAGGGAGTACCATGGGCTCCTACAGGATTGCCGTCATAAGGGGGGACGGCATAGGCCCTGAGGTCGTAGACGCCACGATAGAGGTCCTAGAGAGCCTTCAAGACGTTGTCAAGGGGTTGAGCCTTTCCTTCGACTTCGTCGAGGCCGGCGATGGCTGTCTAAGGACCAGAGGATCTGCCTTGCCCCAAGAAACCATTGACGCTATCTTGAGGGCACACGCCACGCTGAAGGGGCCTGTGGGGGAGAGCGCCGCAGACGTGATCGTGAGGCTCAGGATTATGTTGGATCTCTACGCCAACGTAAGGCCCTTCAAGTCCTACCTAGGGGTCCCCTGCCTTCGCGAGGGCGTGGACTTCGTCATAGTCAGGGAGAACACGGAAGACCTGTACAAGAGGTATGAGTTCTTGCTGGACGAGGGCAACACGGCAGTGGCCCTCAGGGTCATCACGAGGAGGTGTTGTGAGAGGATAGCCAGGAAGGCCTTCGAGCTCGCGTCGAGGAGGCCCAAGAAACTGGTCACGATAGTCCACAAGTCCAATGTGATGAGCTTGACCTGCGGGTTATTCGCCAAGGTCTGCAAGGAGGTCGCGAAGGAGTATCCGGGCGTTTCTTACGAGGAGATGTACGTGGACGCCTGCGCCTACAACTTGGTCGTGAGGCCTGAGAGGTTCGACGTAATAGTCACGACCAACATGTTCGGAGACATACTGTCCGACGAGGCCGCAGCGATTACTGGGAGCCTCGGCATAGCCCCCGGCGCCAACATAGGCGACAAGCACGCGATATTCGAGCCCATTCACGGGGCAGCCTTAGACATAGCTGGCAAGGGCATCGCGAACCCCTGCGCTACCATGCTTTCAGCAAAGATGATGTTGGAGTGGCTCGGAGAGCTCAGAGCCGCCGAGGTCTTGGAAAGGGCTTTGGTAAGAGCCCTAAGCGACAAGAAGAACTTGACCCCCGACTTGGGCGGCAAGGCGACTACCAGGGACTTCACTAAGGCAGTTAAGGAAGCCATCGTAGAGCTCTGCTAAAAAATCAGTTAAAGACTAGAACGAGCGGTCAACAAGCTTCCTTTGACCTTCTCCACTATCTCTATGAACTCTTTGTCGCTCAGAGGAGACCTCCTCTCTTCGCTTATCGACTTCACGAACTCGACGATCTTCAAGACCTCTTCTTCCGTAGCCGATATGCCGAGCTCGGTTAGCTTGGCCTTTATAGCGTGCTTCCCGGATAGCTTCCCTATGACCATCCTCCTTGTCTGGCCGACCATCTCGGGCGGATAGGGCTCGTAGCATATCGGGTTCTCTAGGACTGCGTGCTGGTGTATGCCGCTCGCGTGAGCGAAGGCGTTTGCGCCCGCGACGGGCTTGTGAGGCGGTATTGCGAGGCCAGTTATCCTCTCGACCTCCTTACAGAGCTTATAGAGCTTCTCGGTCCTGAAGTTCCCCAGCCCGTACAAGTTCTTGAGGGCCACTATCACTTCCTCGGTGGGGGCTAGGCCGCACCTCTCGCCCAAGCCCAGGACCGACGTCGATAGCACCTCGGCTCCTGCCTCTACGGCGGCCAAGGTATTGGCGACGGCCAGCCCGTGGTCGTTGTGACAATGTACCTCTATGGGGACCTTCTTCTTCAGCGATTCCCTTATCTTCTTTATTAGGAACTTCATGGCCGTCGGGTGAACGCAACCGAGTGTATCGACGACCCTCAATCTATCACAGCCAGCCTCTACTATGCCGTTAAACACCTTTATCAAGAAGTCGAGGTCGGCTCGCGTGGAGTCCTCGGCGCTGAAGGTTATGTAGAGGCCGTGGCTCTTGGCGTACTCGACGAGCTCCACCGCTCTGATGTAGTACTCCTCTCGACTGATCTTGAGCTTGTACTTTAGCTGTATGTCTGATGGAGGGAAAGACATGACCAATCCGTAAGCGCCCACATCAGCGACAGCGTCTATGTCCGACTTGACCGCTCGAGCGAACCCGAATATTTTGGCGTTGAGCCCTTCTCTGACTATCATCTTCAAGGCCTCACGCTCGCCCTTAGAAGCCGCCGGGAAGCCAGCCTCTATTTGCTGAATTCCGACCTCGTCGAGCAACTTAGCTATATAGAGCTTGTCCTCGGGCCCGTAGACGACTCCCGCTGCTTGCTCACCCTCTCTGAGCGTCGTGTCGTGGATTATTACGTCGCTTGGAAGCTCCATCAACTCTCTCACTTCTGGTAAGAAGTTGTAGTAGCTCACGGACAACTCCACGTACTTCATCGAACCACCTTTGACTTCAACGACACCCTCACTTCTACAATTGGCCCCTTTAAAAAGGTTTCTCAGACCCCTTTAAAACAACTTGTCAAAGTTTGAGAGAGATGTGCTTGGATGCTGAGGAGGCTTAAACGATATTGATAATTAAACTGAGGACTTCTTCACGCAAGCCCGCAAAACAACAACGATGATATCACGGCCAGCCCGTAGCCCGTGAGCCCTAAGTCCCTAAACTTCTGGACGGCCTTGTAGACTAGGGTCTCTATGTTCTTGTAGGCGGAGTCTCCAAGGACCCGCGCCTCGACCGTGACCTCCTCGAGAGCTACGTCGACTTCAGAGAGGTTCTTCTCGGCTTCGGCTATTGCCGCCTTCAAGGCGCTGAGAATGGCTTCGATGTCTGCCTTCTCTCCGAGGACGTAGTACCCCCGACCCGACCTCACGCCCCTTAAATGCACCACTGCGTGGTTGTCCGTCGTGAAGAGCTCGCACTCTTCGTAACCCATCGACTTCACGATGGATCTGATGGCGTCCCTGAATCCCTTGCTCGCATTATTCGCATCCACGACAATGTAACAGGACTTCGATCCCTGGAACTCCACCACCAAGGCCCTGACGCCCGAAGATCCTACGCCTCGAACTTCGCTGAGGTCGGCGCTCCTTGACGCACCGATACCGATTTTAACAGGCTCATAAGATGCGTTCTCGAAGGCCACGTCCACCGCCTTCAGTATTTCTCTTTCTAATTTCTTGAAGTCTATGTCGGGGTATTCTTCGTACGAGTTGTGCGCGTTTATCAGCAAGGGCTTGATGCCGTGGGCCTCCTTCACCGCTCGCTCGACGCTCGTTCTGACGCTCTCGGGCACATCATTGATGCCCTTCTTGTCGCCAGAGACGAACACTATTGGAATGCCATTAACCAACTGGCATCCCACTGACAGCCCGTCGACCTCAACCCTCACCAAGCGGCTCGAGGGGCCTCGAAACACCGTGCTAGGCCGTCGCAATGCCGCCTTCTTCACTAACTCCAAGAGGTTTCGGTAGTCCTTAGATGAGATTATGTCAGAGGCGTGCGTCACGAAACCATGAAACGCGACGGCCCTTGCGTTAAGCGACGGCTCAAGGGCTAGGACTACGTCCGATGGCAAGGAGCTACTGCCGACGTTCTTAAGGGGGCCAGGGTGTACTTGGGATACGACAACTACGCCCCTCACTCCTCCGGGACCTAGCAGGAAGAGTAAATCGCATGACACTTTGGAATCAACGCTTAGGCTATTGAAGAAGGACTCAAGTTCTTCCCTAACCCCCATAAACCAGTTCGTCGCGTAGGCCCTGAAGGCCTTCTTGGAGCTCACTCCGACGAGTCTCTCACTCAACTCGTCTATGCTCTTTGAGATTATGACCGCGGGCAAGAGCATGATGGAGAAGACGAGTAAAAGCTTGGCGTAGTCTACTTCAACGATCTCGACACGCAACACAGCAGAAACGACAACTAACGTCAGGAGCGGCCATAATATGGAAATAGTCCCTGTCATCGCTATGCTCCTACTAGTGATGTATCGATGCACTAAGGCGTTGAGAGAGGCGGCCAAGGACGTCCCTATGAGCGCTAGTTCCTTGGCAGAGAGCTTGACACCGATTAAGTGGACCACGTAGCCGAGGATGTAGACCAAGAGGGCAAGGCTCACGAGGGCGGAGAAGTTGTTGAGCCCTCTCCTAAAGTTCATCACTTCGCCGCCCAACAGAGAGATTTGAAGGAGAGAGAAGGCTAGAGCTGGAAGCCAAAGACCGATTATACCGAGCATTAGAGCTTCTAAGGCGTTAAAGCGTCCCTCCATGGCTACGAGTAGGAGGGCCGAGAGCGTCGACGAGACGAGCCCTGCAGAGCACACCACTGCCGTCCTCGGCCAACCTGACGCTAAGACCCCTGCCCTTGAGCCCTTCGTGGCGCCCACCAGCCTAGGTGACTCGTCTATCGAGAGCCCTAATCAAGTTTACTTAACGAGTTGTCACGCAGGAGAGCTCATCCACGTGAGCCTCAAGCTCTAGCAAGAAGTTGTTGAACTTGTATATGGGCACGATGCACACACCGTTCAAAGACCCTTTAAAGCCTAAGTCCATCAACGTCACTATGACTGGGACGACATACGAGCCTTTGCGGACCTCCAAGCCAGCCCTCCTGAGCAGGTCGGCCGATAGAGCGAGCTTCGCGCACTTGTCGAAGTGGCTCGTCGTAGCGTCCTTGACCTTGCTCTTCTGGCCTCGCTTCATCTTCCAATGCTTGCAGTCGATGCATAGCAAAACCCCCTTTCTATGCGCTACTACGTCTACTTCGTACCTCTTGTCCTCGACCTTAAACCTGAAGGGAGCTACGACCTCGTAGCCGTGGCTTCTCAGGGCCTCCACGCAAAGGCCTTCGAAGTCCCTCCAAGTGAGTAGCTCAGAGGCGACCTCTACGTCGGCGCCCAGCTTCACGGCCTCGATGGCCAAGCGTACGGGATCGACCACGCGGAGGGCCCCGTGGTCTAGGTGTACTATGTTCTGTCGGCGCAGGTGGTCTAACAAGTCTTGGCTCAATCCGAGGCCCGACAGATGTTCAACCTTAAGCGACCTGAGCTCCAAAACTCTGAGGAGCGCCCTAGACGCGATGTCGTACATCTACGTCATTCCTCTTGCAACTCACCTCGAGCCAGCTCCTTCATCTCCTCGACGTCCTCGTCCCTGCCCTTGACCACCAATACGTCGCCGGGGTAGAGCTTCACATCGTCTCCTGGATTCAGCATCCAGCTCCCTCCCCTCCTTATCGCTATGATCGTCACGGGCGGGCACTCGTCTTCGAGCTCCGATAGGCTCTTGCCAGCAAGGCGCGAGCCCTCTTTGACCTCGATTTTGCGCAGGGCCTCCTCGGCCTCGCTCATGACCAGCGCAAGAACCTCGTGAGGTCTGTCCCCCCTCAGTATTGGCTCGACGATCCTCCTAGCAGCGTCTGCCAAGGCCTCGACTACTAATCCGACCCTCAGGGTCCCCAAGAACTCAGACGGGTTTTCGCTCTGCTTCGCCAGCTCCAAGACCGCTGCCTCATAGCGTGCGTGTAGCTCATCTATATACGCTTCGAGCCTGTCGACTTCTTCGGCCAGCTCCCTGCTATTGGTCAGCAATGCCGTATACGCTAGGTCGACCATAAACTCCGAGATGTTCTTCAGCTCCTTGAGCATGTCCCTGATCTGAGAGGGCAGGTCTTTGCTCACTGACACATGCCCTCCTCGAGCTTCTCAGCGACCTCTTTGCTGGCCTTGATTATCACTACGTCGCCGGGCTCCAGTACTAGGTCCTCTGGAGGGTTTATCAGGCGCCTCCTCCCCCTGCAAACGATTAAGGGGGTCACGGGCTCGCCGAGCTCCTCGCAAATGTCTGCCAGCTTCTTGCCTGCCAGTCTAGAGCCCTCTCCTATCTTGGCAGAGACGACTCTCTCCTCCACTTCCTTCAGCGACTCGTGGACTATTGGGTGGAGCCTGAAGCCCTTGAGGAATATCTTGGCCAAGTCGCCAGCCGCGTCGGCTATGCTGTCCATCGCCGAGGCTATGAATAGTAGCGGAGCGAGCCTCTCTACGTCGTAGGCAGTCTCTGAAGCCATCAAGACCCTCACGTACAACGAATAGAGCAGGTCATCTATGCGCTCCTCGAGCCTCAGCACCTCGTGAGCCACGTCCTCTAAATTAAACATAAATGAGGAGAACGCTAGGTCTACTATCCTCTCCGTCACGTTCTTTATCTCAATCAACAGCTCTCTAACAGACTTGGGCTCCTCCAACTCAAATCGAGTCCTCCATATTGGTTGCGAGCACAGGATATATTAATGCATACTCAAAGCTAGGGATAAAGCTTAAGGTCCGTCGTTATCGGGGTGATCATATTATGTTCAAGCGGACGGTACGGGAAGGCTTCTTGTCGCAAGTAGTTATACAAACCTTCGGCGTCGTGGCGGGGATAGGCCTGGCATCGATGAGGGGGGCGCTGGAGGAGCTCCCGGGCATGTTAATAATGGTCCCGGCGTTCCTTCAGATGAGGGGGGCCGTAGGTGGCACGCTGGCTTCGAGACTTAGCTCGGCACTGCACATGGGCATCATAGAACCGAGGCTCAAGCTCTCGAGGGAGCTCTCTCAGAACCTCGTCGGCACCTTCGTGCTGAACGTCATATTATCAGGGCTCATAGGCTGTTTAGCGCACTTCATGTGCCTGCTCTTCGGGTTCAAGTCCTCAGGCCTCTTGACACTATTCTTGCTAGCGTTGATAGCTGGCATGATATCGAACTTGGTCGTAATGTTTGTCACGACGACGATGACAATTAAAATATATCAGAGGGGCTTGGACCCTGACGTGATAATGGCCCCCTTCGTGACGACCCTCGGGGACGTGATCAGCATACCCTGCCTCTTCTTGGCTGCCCTAATACTTATGGCCGCGGGGATCTGATATGACCTACTACAAGGCTAAGGACATAGTGAAGCAAGGGAGCGTGGCGATAACGACTTCCGTGATAGTCGACAGCTTCGCAGGGGTCTTGCTTAATGCCAAGATGGAGGCCCTGCTCTCGATGCCGATCCTCTTGGTCTTACTACCTAGCTTAATGGACATGACCGGTGACATAGGTTGCATGGTCGGGTCCAAGATAGCGACATTCCTGCACTTAGGCGTCGTGAGGCCCAAGTTTGAGAAAAACCCCTACCTGGTGAAGTACGTTGCCGCAGTAATGACGGTTGCCGTGCTGACGTCTCTTTACCTGACCTTCTTGGTAGTAGCCGCCTCTTACCCCTTAGGTCTGAGCACCGTGGAGCCCTTGAAGATCTTAGCCGTAGTGCTGGCGTGCAGCGTCTCGATCTCGATAATCGCCTTCCTAGTGGGCATTGCGGCTGGCTTCGTGACCTTTAAGCACGGCTGGGATCCGGACAACACAACGATACCGATAGTGACGGCCGTGTGCGACATCATAGGGGCCATGCTCTTGCTCTTAGCGGCTTCGCTCATGGGGATAATCTGACTTGGGGGTGACTAAACGTGAAAGAGGCCTTCAGACGTAAATGAGCTTTTCGTCCTTCAAGTGTATCTCCACTCGCGGCTCGTCTATGACCTCGCCTATTCGCATGGCCCTAAATCCATTAGCTTCGAATACCTTGATCACCTTGTCGATCTCGTGCTCGGGGGTCACTATGCAGAAGCCCACGCCCATGTTGAAGGTCCTGTACATCTCCCAGCTCGACACGTTTCCGAGTCTCTGGATCAACTTGAATATAGCGTGGGGCTCGGGCATTCGGTCGAGCTTAAAGCCTAAACCCCGAGGGGCTATCCTCATGAGCTTAGTGAAGGAGCCTCCGGTTATGTGTGCTAGTCCGTGGACCTCCACGCCCCTGCGCAAGATCTCTAGCACGGGCTTTACGTATATGTGAGTGGGCTTCAGGAGCTCCTCTCCTAAAGTGCACTGGAGCTCGTCCACGTAGCTCTCGACTCTGAGGCCGGCGTGCTCCAATAAGACCCTCCTCGCGAGCGTCAGCCCGTTGCTGTGTATCCCCGAGCTCTCGACCCCTACAACCGCGTCTCCAAGTCGTATCTTGTCACCTAGGATTACCTTGTCGAGGTCGACGACCCCTATGCTCAGGCCGGCCAAATCGAAGCCCTTGCCCTCGACTGCCCCTTTTATCACGTCGGGCATTACTGCGGTCTCGCCGCCTATGATGGCAATGCCCGCCATTTCTGCCCCTTTGACTAGCCCTTTAATTATCTCTGCTACCATTTCGTCGTCGCTCTTCTCCATTGCCAAGTAGTCTATCATTGCCACGGGCTCGGCGCCGACACATACTAAGTCATTCACGTTCATGGCTACGCAATCTATTCCAACTGTGTCGTATCTGTCCATCAGCTGGGCTATCAGCACCTTGGTTCCGACGCCGTCAGCGTGAAGAGCTAGCGCCTTACCCCCGCCCACGTCTATCAAAGCAGCGTAGTGTCCAGCCCCCCTCAGCACGCGGCCGAAGAGCCCTTCCCTAAACTTGTACGTAAACTCTATTAGCTTGAGAATCGACCTGTGAGCCCTCTTGATCTTATCGAGGTCGACCCCCGCCTTACTATAGCTCCACGCCATAACTCACCATCCGGCAGAAGGTTGGGGCTTAATGCGACACCTCAATTTCTTACCGCTGTAGATGATGATAAAAAGCTTTGCTCGAAAGCTTATAGGACGCACGGTCTGAGTCGACCGGCGACGCGGTGGACCCCATCCTTCATCGCTTTCGCGCTCGCGTTCGTAGCGTCCCTAGCTCTTCTGACCTCCTCCCGCCCTAAAGGGCGAGGGTTCCCGATAAGGTGGGGAGGTTTGGGGCTACATCCCCTCTTCTCGGAGGTTCAACCCCGGGCCGGGCCTGCGGCCCATTACCCCTACCCCTAACGGGGCTCGGGGTAACCAAGGTTGCAGGGCTCATCTTAATTCTCCTAGGTATCTCGTGCTTGATGGTGTGCACTACTACACGGTGCTCAGCTGATGGCTGTGCAGATCTCGATGGACGGTCCCGCGGCACTTTCCATGGACTTAGCCGAGGGCGATCTCATGAGCTCCGCTCATCAAGAGGCAAGCTCAAGACCTCCTTCGACTCAGCGTGCAACTATCGTGCTCCTTACAACTCAACCCCGGATTGTTGAGTAGCTCTTTACGCCCTTTGCGTTATTGAGTGTTTAGAGTCGAAGTCGAGTAAATTATAGGAGTGTCTCGATGAAGGCGTTTATCTTCATTATAGCCCTTTCGAGCGGCATCCCCCTTGGGTCGCACTGAGGGGCCTCGACTATCACGCTGGGCACCCCCAGTTCCTGCTGGAGCAACTCTTTGAAGGCTCGCAGGCCGAGCGATATGGGTCTACAGCCAGTGTTCTCGAACAGTATGGCTCCGTCTACGTCGGCTTGCTTTATGCGTCTCATGACGGACTCTATCCACGTATCGAGCTCGCAATTCAGGGGGAGCATGCTGCGTCTAACGAGGCTTTCGAATGGCTTCGACGCCTCTATGAGGTAGAACGTGCCCTCGACATATAGGTTTACAGGGAAGACCACGCCTCTCTCCTCATAGTACTTGTAGAGCTCGCTGTACCACGGGATTATGCCTTGAGATGCGAGCCTGACCTTCTCCTCCTCTACGACTCCCTCCCTCCTCTTCACCCTCTCTTTGATCATTGCGAGGCTCTTCTCGGTGAAGTCGAGGGCATAGTCGGCCGCCGTGACGAAGAAGCCCACAGCCGGGAAGTCTCTATAGTCCATCTGGCTCATGGGCACCGGTTTCGACATCATGAGGTTGGCTATCTCTATTAAGTTTCTCGACGTCTTCTCAGAGACCTCGAAGACCTCCCTCATGCGCTCCTCGTCCAACCTATCGCCCGTCAGCCTTTCGAGGAAGTGTATGAGGTCCCACAGCTGAGCGACCACGAAGTTGAGATCGTCCTCGTCAATCCTCTCAGGGACCTTCGTCAGGAAGTCCACCTTCCCGACCTTCTCTACCGTCCAATACGGCGTGTCTATCGTGAACTTCTTCACGTCACTGTAGAGGTTCGCGAATATCTCCGACATTGCGTGGTGCCCATAACAGCACATGCGAGAGTCGAGCACGAAGTCCGGCTTCATGCCGCAGTGACCCCCCAGAGGGGCGGCCTCGCTGTTCAAAATGGAGCCCACTGAGCACTTCAGGTAGTCACACGTGAACCCCCCGTATTGGTACTCGATGGCCGCGTCTATCAGACTATCGCTCTTCCCTCGAGAGGCGCAGAAGGCCGAGTACTGTTCTGGGAATACGTTTATGACTTCGAAGACGTAGGCGAGCTCGACGGGAGAGGCTGCCCAGAACCACCCCACTGGCCTCCCCTTAGCTTGAAGTTGCAACGCCCTCATTATGTGGCTCTGGAACATCTTCCTGAAGAGCTTTTGCGCCTCCTTCAAAGGATTCCAGGATTGAACCTTTAACTCTTCGACCACGCTCTTCGGGCCTCCACGAAAGTTCACAACTGCGGCGTGCTCTTCTCGATTTCGCCGACTCAAAATAAAAAATCAATGGAGAATGTTAATGTTTAGGAGGTTTGTTGCTTCGCTTGGGTCTCCATCTTCTTGATCTCCTGCTCTCTCAGCACTCTCCTCAATACCTTGCCCACGGCCGATATCGGCAATTCGCTGACTATCTCCAGCTCTCTTATCGCCTTATAGGGAGCGACCCTCTCGTTTACGAACTTCATCAGCTCCTCAGGAGTGGCCTTCGCGCCCTCCTTCAGCACGACGAAGGCCTTGGGTATCTCGCCAGCCGTGGGATCTGGCTTCCCTATCACGGCGCAGAGCTTCACAGCTGGGTGCTCGTACAAGATGTCCTCTAGCTCCCTTGGGTAGACGCTGTGACCCTTGTACTTTATCATGTCCTTCTTCCTGTCGACTATGTAGAAATAGCCGTCCTCGTCCATCTTGGCGATGTCTCCGGTGTAGAGCCAGCCGTCTTTGAGTGTCTCGGCCGTCTCCTCAGGCCTGTTCCAATAGCCCTTCATGACCTGGGGGCCCTTCACCACGAGCTCGCCCACTTCTCCCGGCGGCAACTCTCTGCCCGTTTCCACGTCTACTATCTTCGCGTCAGTGTTGGGGAAGGGTATCCCTATGGAGCCTATCTTGACGAACTTCAGGGTCTTGTCGAGGGGGTTTCCGTGCGTGACCGGCGAGGCCTCAGAGAGGCCGTAGCCCTCGACAAGCACGCCGCCAGTTATCTCCATGAACTTCCTCTGGACTTCTGGCGGTAGTGGCGCCGCGCCAGATATGCAGAACTTTATGGACCTTAAGTCGTACTCCTTGATCTTAGGGTGATTTATCAACATCGCGTAGAGCGTCGGTACCCCCGGAAAGAGCGTCACGCGGTACTTTTGAATCGTGCGCATGACCTCTTCAGGGTCGAAACGTGGCAATATGACTCCGGTCACGCCCGCGGCAGGCCCTATGTTCAGAGTGACTGTCATGCCGTAGCTATGGAACCACGGGAGGAGAGACAGACCTACTTCTTCGCCTTCCTTAAGCCCAACAGCCCTCATCCACTCGTAGCACTGATAAGCGTTGGCCACTAAGTTCATGTGAGTGAGCATGGCGCCTTTGGGCAACCCTGTCGTCCCCCCGGTGTACTGGAAGACGGCCACGTCCTCTCTCGGGTTTATCTCGACCTTTGGCGGATTGGGCGGGTACTTGGCAATAAGCTCCTTGAAGAAGTAAAGGCATGGCCTAGGCTTTACCTCGTGTACAGGAAGCCGTTTCAATAACTTGCCGAAGAAGGCCAAGGCCCTGGGCATGTAATCGGCTATGTTCGTTACTATGACGTTGCGCAATTTGGTCCTGCCCCAGACGCTCTCGACTGTGGGGTAAAACACGTCTAGAGCTACAAGGGTTTTAGCACCTGAGTCGCTCACCTGATACTCAACCTCACGTTCCTTCGCGAGGGGGCTTATGGCCGTCACTATAGCACCGAGCCTCATAGCGCCGTAGTACGCTATTGCGAACTGAGGGCAGTTCGGAAGGTACAGCGCGACCACATCCCCTTTCTTTACCCCCAGATCTGCCAATGCCGTCGCAAACTTCTTCGTGAGAACTGCTAGCTCCTTGAAGGTTATTCTCTTGCCATAAAATATTAGAGCGGCTCTATCGGGCCACTTCTCAGCGGCTCTGTCTGTGAGCTCTGGAAGCGACACTTCGGGAATGTCAATGTGCTTCCTGATACCGAGCTTCTCGTACACTCTAAACCACGGCCTGTCTTCAGGCACTTTTTCTACAATAGCATTCTTTTCAAGAGACATGTCTCTCCATGATAGTAGTATGATTGAAAGATATATAAAGAAATTTGCGGAAGGTTTAAGAATTAAATGAAGTGCTTCGTCGATTTAGTCCTAGACCTGAGGCCTAATCCTAGAAGAGGTTCCTTACGGACTCGCAAGCATAACGGCACCTCTTCAAAGTTGACGCAACGTTTAGTCGATTGCCTCCTCAAAATGATGAGAGCGCCCTCTTCACCAGATTGACTACTGCCGGGAGGACCTCTCCGGCCTTTGCGCGTATAACTACGTCGGCGTTGTCGTCAAAAGGCGTTGGCTCTTCATTTATTATCACGACTTTCGCACCTCTCAATTTGGCGTATTCGGGCAGACTCGCCGCTGGGTACACCTGCAAGGAGGATCCAACGACCAACATCAAGTCGCAACTCCTGCTCTCCGAGATCGCCCTCTCAAGCGCTTCTTGCGGCAGGGGTTCATTGAACAAGACGACGTTCAGCTTTATAGGGCCTCCGCACTTCTTGCAATACGGGCGGAGGCAACTCCTCTTGGCCTTCTTCAAGGCCTCTTTCAAGGGGATCACGGTGCCGCAGCTCAGGCAAACGGCCTCCCTCATGTTGCCGTGGAGCTCCACGACGCTCTTGGAGCCCGCCTTCGAGTGGAGGCCGTCCACGTTCTGCGTTATGACGCAGCTCAGCTTGCCGAGCCTCTCGAGCTCGGCGAGGGCGTAGTGGGCCCTGTTGGGCTTTGCCTTCAGAATTAGGTTTGCAGTCTTGATCATGAAGTACCAGAAGGCCTCGGGGAAAAGCCTAAAAGATTGAATTGTCGCCAAGCTCGGATCTACTTGCTTCCATAGCCCGCTAGGGCCTCTGAAATCAGGTATACCGCTCTCGGTCGATATTCCGGCGCCCGTCAGCGCCACTACCTTCTTAGAGGTAAGGATCATCTTCGCTAAGCGTTGAGCTTCGCTTATAAGGCTCGAGCTCTGGGACATCTAGCCAAGATAAAGAGATGGTATTTCGACTTATCTCTTTTCCTCCGGTCCTAAGTCAAGTGATACGGCGACCTCCCACCTACTTACAACTGAAAGCCTCGCCCTTCAGGGCGGGGAGGAGGTCGCCTGCACGAGCCTTCTGATAATGATAATCATAGCTCCATGGTCACGGTGATCTAGCGAGGCTCCATCCAGCCGAACTTCTCCTTCCTCCACTGCTTCAGGCGCTGAGCTAGCTCTTTGTCGCTCGTCGCCAGTATTTGGGCCGCGAGTATCGCCGCGTTGGCCCCCATGTCTATGCCGACGGTCGCTACTGGGAAGCCTCTCGGCATCTGCACCATCGACAGGAGCGCGTCCAGCCCTTGGAGCTTGCTACTCACGGGCACGCCTATCACAGGCTTTTCGGTTATCGAGGCTATGAAGCCTGGCAGATGGGCTGCCATCCCAGCTATCGCTATGAAGACCTTAGCCTCGCTCTTCTTGACGTACTCCTCCAGCTGGGGGTGGTTCCTGTGGGCCGATAGATACTGCACTTCGTGCTCTATGCCGAGCTCTCTCAGCGTCGAGACGACTTCCTCTACGATCTTCTCGTCAGATTTGCTCCCCGCTACAACAGCCACTAGGGGCCTAGCCATACCTTATCGCCCCCTCAACGGTGTGGGCCGCCCTCATGGCCTTGGACCTCGCCTCGTTCACGGAGTCCGCTATGGCTAAGGCTATCCCCATCCTCCTGTCCACGTACGTAACCGGCTTGCCGAAGAGCCTTAGCTGGACCCCTGGTATCTTCAGCGCTTCGCTGACCCCTCGGTATCTGGGCGCCCACGCGCCTCCGACCTTAGCTAGTATGACGTGGCTCGCCCCGCAGGTCAAGACCTTGACCTCCGGTATCGGGAGGCCTAAGATTGCCCTGACGTGCAGTGCCATCTCTGACTGATCTTGAGTAACCAAGGTGACCATGCCGGTGTCGTGGGGCCGAGGCGAGACCTCGTTGAAGAACACCTGCGGCTTCTCGCCCTCGTCGCCGAGCTTGACGAATATCTCGCAACCGAAGATCCCCAACCCCCTCAGCCCCTCTTTGGTCTCTAGGAGCTTCGTGACGACCTTCTTAGCGGTCTCCGACAACATCTCTTTGACTACCTTGGCCCTTTCAGCGTCGATCCTCTTGCCGTTCCACCCGGACCTCCACCTAAGCCCGTCTACCGGCGGGTCCTCCATCAAGTGCATGGGCCCTCCGTAGCCCTCGAAGGGCGACTTCGACAGGCCGGTGCTCGAGTCTATGTCGAAGAGCGGTTGCCAGCTCACGTGGTAGTGGCCAGTCGACCTCACGTGGCCCACGGGCTCCAGCGGCGTCACGGTCACCTTACCGCTCGAGTCCAAGTGAGCCAAGGTCAAGACGGTCACCTCGACGTCGAAGTTTATCAATCGCTCGACTATCACTTGCCTACTAAAGCCCCTCGCCTCCTTCAGGGCCCTCTCGTAGGCCGTTCTGACCATGCTCTTGCTGGTGACCACGGTCGAGCCCAGGCCACCACTGCTCATCTGGGCCTTGACCAAGCAGGGATAGCCCAGCTTCTCGCAACACTCCTCGAGCTCCTCGAGGCTCTCAGCGAACATGTACTTAGATGTAGGGACCCCTGCCTCCTCGGCCGCGAGCTTCCTGAGCAGTATCCTGTCCATCGTTATTTTGACGGCTCTAGCGTTCGGCACGACGAAGAAGCCCTCTTCTTCCAGCTCGAGGAGCGCGTCTGTGTTTATCGCCTCTATCTCGGGGACTATGGCGTCGGGCCTCTCCCTCCTGACTATGGCCTTTAAGGCCTTGCCGTCTAACATGTTGACAGTGTAGTGCCTGTGGGCCACGTGACTAGCAGGGGGCATGTCGTACCTGTCCACCGTCACGACCTCTACCCCCAGCCTCTGGGCCTCAATGGCTATCTCCTTGCCGAGCTCGCCAGCGCCTAAGAGCAGGATCTTGGTCGCGCCCTCGAATAGCGGGGTTCCTATTTCTTCTCTAAAGCGCAAAAGGGACCACCTAGCTCTACTACTCTGCACTACGAGCTTAAGAAGCTGACACCGCGCCCGAAAGTGTCGGCTCGCGACCTGAGCAGGTCCTCAAGGAAAAATCTTAAATCGACCTTGGCCTTTTGAGTAGCTGTGAGGGCCTTCAAAGTGAGGCTCTGTGGTCTCTAGGGCTAGGGATTGGATGAGGCAAGCCCTCAAGGACTTAGCGCGCAGAGCGCTCTCTGGAAAGGGACTACGAGTGAGCCTGTTTTGCAGCCCAACGAGCTACTGAGAAAGCCGTCAAGGCACTTTACGAAGGCAGGGACATGGAGGTGGGGCACTCCATATCAAGAATGCTGGAGGGCCTCTCAATAGACCCCAAGCCCGATGGCGACCTCATAGACGGGGCCGAGGAGCTCGACAGGCACTACGTCCTGACGAGGTACCCGAACTTACACGGCAAGGTGCTCACTGGATTGCTACACTAAAAAGCGATGCCGAGAGGGCGGCGAGATGTGCGAGAGATGGCCGCTCTTTGCAATCCATCGTTCGTTGAAGTCGAGGCTCTTGCACGTTGAGGACCTGTTGGAGAGAAGACGCTGACCGCTGATTGCGCTGTGCACCGCGAATCGCATCCGTGGCCTGTTAGAATTCGTACTCTATCTTGCCCCTCCCTGGTATCCAGTCTATCGTCCTCCCTATCAGCCCCTTGCTCAGCCTGTAGTGGTATATCTCCCTTATGAGCTGGGCCTGCTCTATCCTCTTCTTCAGGAGGACCTCAGATCCTATGTCGCTTCTGTGGAATACGCCCCAGCCGTCCAAGAGCTTCACGTACTGCACGCAACTCTCGGCGAGCTCGCCAGCCTCCGGTATCGTGGGCGCTGCGGCCACTACCTCAGCTATCCTGGACCCTGCGGTGACGAGCGTCCCGTCGGGCCTCTCCTCGACGGAGCCGTAGTAGACTATGCACCCTCTCCTCCTAATCGCCTCCTCGTCTATGAAGACTGGATGCCCCTTGGCCAAGTCTCGGTGGTCGGGGTAGCCTCTAGGGGCGACGGCTTTCACGACAGTGGCCACTTCTGGAAATCTCATCTTGATCGTGTTCAGCCTCTCGTCTATTATCGCCTCCGAGATCTCGACTATGTCCGCCTCCATGAATGGGAGCACGTTGCACGCTTCGGGATCCCCGAACCGGCTGTAGAACTCGATCATCGTCGGTCCCCAGAGGGCCGTCAGCATCATCTGACCGGAGACGACGCCCTTGTATCTAACGCCTGTCTCCTTCCATAGGGCCTCCACAACCGACTGTATTATCTCGACTGATCGCTTGTACTCCTCCTCCGTGATGAAGGGCAAGAGCCACCCCGGGCCGGCTATGGACCCCATGCCCCCGGTCTCGGGCCCTATGTCCATTTCGTACGCGTTCTTGTTGTCTTGGACCGCTGGCAAAGGCAGGACCGTCCTACCGTCAGTGAAGGTCTGGAGAGTGTACTCGGGGCCCTCGACCCTCTCCTCTATGAGGACCTTGTCGTCTATGTCGTCATAGACTGCCATGTGCTTCTCGTAGACCGTCTTAACGTGTTCGGCCTTGACCTCTCGCTTCTCCTTGCTCAAGTAGACTTGGAGGTCGGCTATCACCTTGACCCCCTTGCCGCCCGCCTGCCTGGCGGGCTTTATCGCCACGCTCTCGGCGTACTCGTTCACATAAGCTATGGCGTCCTCGAGCGACTTGAAGGCCTTGAACCTCAGCCTTCCGGAGATCTTGTACTTCCACATGAGCCTCCTCATGAAGGCCTTCGACATCTCGATGAGGGCCATCTGCCTCTTGGCCCCGACGCACGGTATCCCAGCCTCCTCCAGCGCGTCAGGTATGCCGTGGAAGAGCGGCTCCTCGGGGCCCACGAACACGAAGTCGACGTGGAAGTCCGAGGCTGCCCTGACCACGAAGTTCGGGTCGTCGATGTTCCCTATGGCCACGTCGCCTCCGGTCCGCTTGCAGAGCCTCGCTATCCCCGGATTCCTCCTCGACATGGCCGCGTAGAGCCTCGGCTCATGGTTGCTCCTAGCGAAGGCGTCTGCTATCGCGTGCTCCCTCGAGGCATCGCCCACAAGCAAGACCTTGACCACTTCTCACACCCCCTGACTTCACGCTTCAGCGCAAGGAGGGTATTGCCCTGTAAAGCAACCCAGGCACAATTTATCCCTAGATAGGCCTATGGCCTTGATCAAGCCCTCGAGCGACAGCCAGTGAAAAGAGTCCGCCCCCACGACGGCCGCGACTTCCTCATCCGTCAGGTGGCGAGCTATTAGCTCGTCCTCTGGCGGGACCTCGACGCCGAATGGGCAGTGGGAAATTATCTTGGGGCTTCCGATCCTGACGTGGACCTCCTTGGCCCCGAGCTTGTTCCTCATTATCGTGACCGTGTTCTTCGTGGTGTTCCCTCTGACAACGCTGTCGTCGATCAGTATCAACCTCTTCCCCCGGATGGCGGCCTTAATGGGGTTCAGCTTCAGCTGGACGCCGACAAGCCTCTCGAACTGAGTGGGCTTTATGGCGCTCCTCACGTGGGGGCCTGTCCTTACGAAGCCCATAGCTATCGGTATTTTGGTCTTGTTAGAGTAGGCCATGGCAAAGGGTATGGCGGTTTCGGGGACCCCTATGACGACGTCGCCCTCGACTGGGTGCTCTTCGGCCAGCGCCTCTCCTATCCTAGTCCTCGTCTCGTAGACGCTTATGTCGTTTATGTAAGAGTCTGGCCTGGCTAAGTAGACGTACTCGAACGAGCAGTACGTGACGTCGCTCTCTCCTGCCCTCGCCTTCTCGATGCTGTAGGGCGTGAAGAGGTAGACCTCTCCTGGAAAGATGTCGGCCTTGTAATCAGCGCCTATGACGTCTATCGCGCAACTCTCCGACGCCACGACCCCGTAATCGAAGCCGAAGCTGCCTATGACGAGGGGCTTCAAGCCGCTGGGGGACCTGGCGGCTATCATCTCTCCCCTCTCCGTAAGGGCCACGAAGCAATAGCCGCCCCTAAGGATCTTTAACAGCTTTACTGCCCCGTCGAGGGGACCGTACTTCTCAACGTACCTAGACAGGAGCATCGCTATCGCAGGGACTTCGCTCTCAGACTCTACCCCCTCTTTCAGCGCTAGCTCGTGCCAGTTGACCGCCTTGCCATCCATGCAGAAAGCCATCTTGAGCGGCTTGCTCACGATCACTGGTTGCAGAGACTCCTCGGGCCTCACTTCAGCATCTACGCATCCTATCGACATCCAGCCCCTCATGGCGGTGAGCCTCTCTTCGACGAAGACTCGGTCCACCGTGCTCCTGCCCTTGTACTCCGAGAGGCCTCCTTCGTGGCACGTCACTATGCCGGCGGACTCCTGCCCCCTGTGTTGCAGAGCCAGCAAACTGTAATAGGTGAACCTGGCCATTCGCCACAAGCTGTCGAAGGCGTATATGCCGACTATTCCGGCCAACTACCCTACTCTCCCTAAGTACTCCTCTAAGACCTCGAGCGAGGGGCTTTTAGTCAAGGGGTACTTCCCCGTTAGGCAGGCCGTGCACAGCTCGCTCTCGGGCAGGCCTATGCCAGATATCAACCCATCTATAGTGTTGAAGTGCAATGAGTCAGCCCCTACGTACTTCGTAAGCTCCTCTATGCCCATCACCTTAGCTATCAGCTCCTTCCTGCTGGTAAAGCCGACTCCCATGTAGCACGCGCTTATTATCGGGGGGCAGCTGACCCTCACGTGGACCTCCCTGGCCCCTCCCCTCCTCAGGAGCCTCACTATCCTCTTCATGGTCGTTCCCCTCACTATCGAGTCGTCGACCA
>Ga0185307_1000572_pt1 | contig 22849 bp, 22 predicted proteins | sample LHCtaG_FD_128010 | JGI IMG/M metagenome (GOLD analysis project Ga0185307, IMG submission 128010) | Hot spring microbial communities from Little Hot Creek, USA to study Microbial Dark Matter (Phase II) - LHC4sed_matched (SPADES... | ecosystem: Environmental > Aquatic > Thermal springs > Hot... | reverse complement strand
GATGTATCTGGCAGAAAAGCTCTAGTTCCAATGAAAGCTCTAAAAATAAGAAAGTTGTGGCTAAAACATGGGAATACGGTCGCTGAACGTTGACAAAAATCAATAGGTAGGCTTGCTGTATTGCCTCGAAAACCTGTAAAAAACAACATTCTTCAACGTTTTATTGCTTTGAAAACAAAAATAAAACTGGACACCTGCAGACTACGTGAGAAATCATAGGCGAACTTGAATACCTTTTCCAAATGGCATCCGACATTGCACGTGGAAAAAACGCTTTGTTGCTGTTATTATTTAATCAAACCACGATGGTCTTCCCCATTACAGATTTTAAAATTTTGCTAGCGCCAGCTGTAGATCGAATAATAACAGCAACACTTCACAGTTGCGTGCATCTTTCCCTTTCTCATTGACGTAGCGCGTTTGCAGATGTTTACTGTTCAGTTTCATGTTGAGCGCCAGCACTAATATGCTGTTGCGAAATGCCCAGCTCTAACCTTTTCTTTAAGATCTTCGATCTCTTTAAACTTAAACATGCATTGGTCAATGTAGCCGTTAATTTGCTCCTCACCAGCGAAGTCATAATTTTGCTTCAAAGCGTTTCAAAGATTTTCTTGAAGTGAAGCATTCACGCAAATTCTAACCATAGAACCAGTTTTAGAGTTTACGTGGACGATGGTTAGCTAAATTAAGCAGTTAAAGGCTGAACGAGTCTATTTGGGCTAGACAGCAAAAACTGCGAACTGCCAGAACCTGAACTGCAAAAGTGCTGGAGCTAAGCGACAACTCAAGGCCTTCACTAAAGTGAAACGCAAACTCTTCCGGAAAGCGTGATGGAGCTTTTTACTGACTTGGTAACTTTTAAAAGCATGCTGCCCCCCACACACGGGGGTTGTTCGTGAAGAAGGCTCAAAATTTGTTTCTTCCTCTGATTGTCCATATGAGGTTGTAGCAGATTATTTTTGACCAGATTTCCGTTTTTATGGCTTGAATTGTTCTATTTCTGACCATATCGCCTACTTCAACGAGTTAACGTGGCCTGTAGAAGCGGTTGAATATACGTGGTTGCTCCCTGAATAGGGTTACCATGTTTTTCCATGGCCAGCAGCCCTTAGCCTTCATCAGGCTTTTCTTTTTGGGTTTTATGTATGGTGTGCCTCCCTTTTCGGCGACTAACCAGCAGTTTCTTCGGGAAAGGTAGCTGGATCCGCCATAAAGCATTCTATGTCATCTAAGGGTATAGAAGATCTGGCAGGTATTTGCATTCGTATTCAGTTCCCTGTTGCCTCGAAAGCCCCAATAGTTCTGTTTCAAGGTTGAATAAGCCATGGATCTTAATGTATTCCCTTTCGCAGCCTAGGCTGAAGACCAGGCGCAGTCTCGCTTGGACTGGCACATTCCCGTAGCGTCTGCACCCACCTTCCTTGTTCTGTGTAGGGCTGCTCCGTCGGGCGCATGCTTCACACCAGCATGCGAAGACTTCCCATCCGTTTCAAGGCTTGCCGTATAGGCTCTCTCAGGCTTTCCCTCAATCTCCTGCTATATCGTAACCTCGGTTAAAGCCCTAGAATCATAGGGCTTACGCCCAACACCCTTCCACCCGCTATCCCAAGCCCATTTCAACAAGCGAAAAACCTCGTTACGCTCTCCATCCACCAAAATAAGTCTTTTCAAAATTTTACGCCAAAACCCCAAAACCGAAAAATTTAAAAAATGTAAATATAAAAAGCCTTAAAAGATGATCTATGGATAAAGGAAAGACTGAAGTGCCAATTGTTGAGGGGCTTTTTACTTGGCCATCAGATGAGCCTAAACTGATTGGTAGTAGGTGCCCGATATGCGGGAGCGTCCAGTTTCCTAGGTCTAACGTATGCAACAACCCCGATTGTGACCACAGCATAGGGACTGAACATATACTTCTAAGCACTGAAGGAACCCTCTACTCCTACACTATACATGCATATGATCTTCGTCCACCGTTTGATTATCACAAAGCTCCTTATGCTATAGGCGCTATTGAGCTCCCGGAGGGAATAATTGTTGTTGGTAGGTTAACAACTACGGATGCGAAGAAGTTGAGAATAGGTATGAAAGTGAAGTTAAAAGTTGATAAGCTCTATACTGATGGGGAAAAAACATATCTAACATACTTTTTTGAACCGGTGGAGGACGAAAAATGAGTGAAAGTGCGATTGTGAGTACAAGTATAACGGATTGGACCGATGCTGGAATGGCTATACCATCACCCTTAGATAAACTAGCAAGCGTCGCCATAGAAGCGCTTAGAAAGGCGAAAATTAGACCAAGGGACCTTGATGCTATTATAACTACTACAACAGCTCTGCCGTTTGATGACCCATCTTATATTACCATAAGTGCACAGCACTTTGCGCATCGACTTGCGGAGAAAATAGGTTCTCATGGAGTGCAATGCATGAATGTGTGTGCTGCATGTGCCAGTGGAGCGATAGCGTTCGCGACCGCTGATGCTATGATAAAGTCTGGATTAGTCAAAACTGTACTGGTGGGAGGAGTTGATAATTCTCCACGCGGATTCTACTATCAAGGACCTTCATATTTGGATCCCGATCTGGCTGTAAGTTATCCCCATAAAGTTGTCGGCATTACAAATCCATCATATTGGGCGATGTGGGCTAGGCGACGCGCGTATGAGATGGGCAAGTCTGTCGAGGACATAAAAGAACTTATGGCGTTGGTAAAAGAAATTCAAAGTGCGTATGGTGCCCTTAACCCGCATGCAAGATATAAAAAAATATTCACAGCTAAGGAAGTGTTAGCTTCGCCTATAGTTTGCGACCCATTACACTTATACATGATATGTGCTGTGAGCAGCGGAGCGGGGGCTGCTGTAATTATGAATATGGAGAAAGCTAGGAAAATCACAGATAAACCAGTTAAGATAGCCGCTTCCACCTTAGGAAGCACCGTTTATGGTGAGCCCTCACCTCGCCTCGTCTATTTTGCCACTGCAGGAGGTAAAAGAGCAAAACAGCCTTTCATCGAATGGCGTAAGCCGATAGAAACAGCCTACAGGCAAGCAGGGGTTACGGCTGAAGATATAGACATCTTAGAAGCTCATGACACAAGCTGTTTCCACACAATAAATTGGATTGACCAAGTGAAAGGGTGGGAAAGGGAGGAAACAGATAAGCTGATCAGAAATAGACAAATAAGGCATGATGGCGAGTTCCCTGTTAACTTAAGCGGAGGAACAGCATCTTTCGGCGAAGCAGTAATGTGTCAAGCCTTTGTAATGGTTCATGAGCTGGTATTACAATTACGCGGAGATGCAGGCGAAAGGCAAGCTAAAAAGAAGCTAAAAATGGGAATGTGTACCGCTTATGGAGCATACGGATCCTATGGTGTTATAATACTCGAGAAAGGATGGTAAAGCGATGAGCCCGACGGCAGAGAAAGAAAAATGGAGGCAATACCACTGCGTTTTTTGCGTCGCACACTGCAGCTTATTTGCCAAAGTTGAAAAAGGAATAATTAAGGAATTAAGGGGAGATAACATCACGGGATTTCCCTCTCATTACTGCCCTAAGCACAAGGGAAGTTTACTCGCAATAGGTGTAGGAGGAGTTTTGAGAAACAAGAATCGTCTCAAGTACCCATTAATAAGAAAAGGGAAGAGGGGAGAAAATAAGTGGGAGAGAGTATCTTGGGATGAAGCCTTAAGCTTGGTTGCCGAAAAACTTTTAGAATTCAAAGAAAAATATGGCCCTGAAAGCGTAGCACTCCTTCTTAATGAACCTAAGGGATTAGAGTTTGCTATGGCCCAAAGATTCGCTACCGCATTTGGCACGCCCAACGTTTTTTCTCCAGGAAATTACTGCGGCGTTCCGACAACCAGCGCCCTCCAATATACTTTTGGTTCTAGATATATTCATGCTAGAACCCCTATTTACCATTATGCCCCTCGAGTCGTGATACTTTGGGGAACCAATCTGCTTCATACAGGTGGGTCATTCAACAAATTACGCCGTAGAGATCTTCATTTCGCAATGGATAGAGGCGCAAAAGTGGTAGTCATAGACCCGAAGAATATAGACTTGGATGTAACAGAACTTTCACCTGACCCTACCGCACCTCCGCCTAGGGTGCTTAAGCGAGCTTCAGACGCTGATTATTGGCTTAAGCCTAGACCTGGCAGCGATGGAATCCTAGCTATGGGCATGATAAAGGTCATAGTAGAGGAAGAACTTTACGATAGGGATTACATAGAGAAGTGGACATTGGGCTTTGACAAGCTGCAGGAGCATGTGAAGAGCTTCACATTAGATGAAGTAGAGAAATTGACTTGGGTTCCAGTTAAGCAGATACAAGATGTTGCGAGGCTTTACGCTAAGAACAAGCCTGGAATTATAGCTTGGGGAAATGGCTTGGAACAAACCTCAACTGCTTTTCAGACATGCAGAGCCATAGCAATCCTTCGCGGAATTACTGGCAACGTAAATACTCCTGATGGTGGAGAGGCTGAAAGTGAACCAGCGCCAATGATGCGCCCAGGACGTTTTATGCTCGGCGGAGAGCTAAAAGAAAGACTTATGGAATTCCCCCGTTCGCCGGACAGAACGATAGGGGGTGAGTTCAAAATAGCTCTCCGATCTGCTTATGTACCCACACAGATGCTGGTTAAAAGCGTGTTAGAAGGTAAGCCGTATCCTGTTAAAGCTGTAATTGCAATATTAACAAATCCACTTGCTTCTTATCCGGACACGGAACGAGTGCGCGAGGCATTTATGAAATTAGATTTCGTCGTTGTAGTCGACATATTCCATACTCCCACTACCGCTTTTGCCGACGTAGTTTTGCCAGCAGCCACTTTCCTAGAACACGATGACATAGGCTACTGGCCAGAATGGTTTGGAGATGTTAGAACCTATCCGAAACTCTTAGACCCTCCGGGAGAAGCACGACCAGACACTGTAATCATCAACGATCTTGCTAAAAGAGTAGGACTTGAAAAGTACTTCTTTAAAGACGAAAGCGAAATATTAGATTATTGGTTAAAACCAGCAAACCTCACGTATAAAGAATTTGCAGAAAATGTGGGCGCCATTCACGCGAGGTCGTTGTACAATCCATTTAAGGTGATAGGTTATAAAACCCCATCAGGAAAAGTTGAAATTTATTCTCAACAATTGGAAGAAATTGGTATTAGTCCAATGCCTCGTTTTGAGGAATTCGCTGAAGCACTAGCCCTCTTTGAACCTACAGAAGAATATCCACTACTGATGACAAACGGTAAAGAGGAACTCTACATCTTAACGGGATTTAGAAATCTAACTAAGCTCAACATACAAGTGAGAGATCCTATTGCACGGCTAAATCCTGAAACTGCTAGAAAATTGGGACTAGAAGACGGGGATTGGGTATATATAGAAACTAAAAAGGGAAGGGTCAAACAAAAGCTCATAACAGATCCTTATGTAGATCCAAGAGTGGTACTAGCAAGCTTCGGATGGTGGGAAGAGTCTTGTCTCAACCTAATTACTGACAGTAACCCCCCATATGATCCAGCAACAGGCTCCCCTCATCTAAAAGGTATTCCCTGCAAAGTATATAAAGCCTAAAAAATGTACGGTAAGCTTGAAATACTAGTTGAAATTAACGGTGATGTAGACGTATGGAAAATATAGAAAATTTCTTAAGCCTACTCCTGCCATAGACTCGGATAACCCTTTAATTATAGAGAAAGCTAAAAGCTTAGTGGAGAAGCATGAAAAGGAATCTGAGAAGGCAATAAAACTTTTTTACTTCGTCCGAGACGAGATCAAATATAACCCCTACATACCCTATCATCTTTTGACTATCATATTGCCAGCAAAACATTGAAAAGAGGAGTAGGATACTGCGTTTCAAAGGCGATTCTTTTAGCAGCATTATCAAGGACAATAGGAATCCCGGCCCGTTTAAGATTCGCGGACATTCGAAACTATTTACTTCCAGAAAAATACAAAAAACTGATTGGAGGTAACATACTAGTCTATCATGGTTACACTGAGCTGTATTTTGGAGGAAAATGGATTAAATTAACCCCCGCATTTGACTTAGAGTTATGTAAAAAGTACAATATAAAACCGTAGAATTCAACGGTGAAAATGATGCTATGCTTCACCGCTATACCTTAGATGGAAAGTTGCACATTGAGTACGTCAGAGATCATGGCTATTATTCTGATTTACCTTTCGAGGAAATGTTAAAGGCACGCATTCAAGTTTATGGACTAGACTACATAGAACGCCGCGAAAAGGTTATTAAAAACTTTAATATGCCAAAAGTTGAGGGAAATGTCTGAAAGAAAATGGAAATGGCCTGGAGAGAAACTACCTGAAGCTTGGATACCATTAAAAAAATATATCCCACCTAGAGAATGTTGGCCAGACTTCATATGGGATTTCGATGAGCTGCCAGAACTAAAGCTTATACCTTATAGATTCAACTTAGGAGAATTTGCTGTTGACAGAAACGCAAAAAGATTTCCTGATAAAACTGCCATTCTTTATGAAGATGAAAAGATAACATATGGGGAGTTAGAAAAACTTGTGAATAGAGTTGGAAATGCTTTATTGTCTCTGGGCGTTACATTGAACGATAGAGTAGCCATTTGTATGCCGAACCAGCCGACATGGATAATAACCGCTCTTGCATGCTGGAAGATAGGTGCCATAGTTACTCCCATGAATCACCTACTTAAGGCACCCAGCATAGAGTATATAGCAAACGACGCTGAGGTAAAAGTAATAGTAGCGAGTTGCGAAACGATAGATGAGATCTTGAAGGCTAAAGAAAAATTTGAGACTGTAAAACACATCGTCGTCTTCGGTACAGAGAGGAGAGGTTGTCTACGCTATGAAGATATCACAAAGAACGAGTCTACTCATCTTGAACCAGCGGAAACAACAAGATTCCAAATTTGCAGGATACTCTACACGTCGGGAACAACTGGCATACCAAAAGGGGCTATAAGGACGGCGGATCAAATACTTGCTAGCAGCTATTGCCACGGTCATAAGATTCTTGGTTTGACGCGGGATGACGTATTGGGCGGGCACCCTTATTTCAGCTTTGCCTTTGGCTCAGTTAATTTCACTTATCACCCATGGCTTCGTGGATGTGCAATATCCATAATTAGGGAATTCTCACCTGAAAAGCAATGGGAATTAGTTGAGAAGCATAAGATAACTAAATTATACGTTGTGCCTACAGCTTTAAAGCTGATGCTTAAAGTTGAAGAACCTGAAAAGAAATACGACATTCGCTCGTTAAGTCTTGTTCAGACAGCGGGAGACATGCTGCCTGCAGAGATTTTTAGAGAATGGAGGAGAAGATTTCCGTTCTGCGAAATAATTGATTCTTTGGGATCAACCGAACTTGAATACTGGTTGTCAACTAGAGTAAACTGGCCTGAGAATAAGATTGGTTCAATTGGTTTTCCTGTTCCAGGGATGGAAAGCATGGTAATCCGTGAAGATGGCACTCCCTGCAAAATAGGAGAAGTCGGAGAGCTTGTAACAAGAGGTATATGGGGAGTCTTGTACTGGAAGAAAGCGGAAAAGCAGGTGGAATCCGTTATAAACGGCTGGAACCGTATGGGCCTATATGCATCTATAGATGAAGATGGAGTGTTCTGGCTAAAAGGAAGGACTGCGACATTAATCAAATATTCAGGCTATAGCATTGTAGGAAGCGAAGTTGCGGCTTGCCTCCTTGGACACCCTGCAGTCAGAGACTGTGGAGTTGTTGGATCACCTGACCAGCTTAGGGGGCAAATTGTTAAAGCATATGTAATACTAAACAAAGGATATGAGCCTTCTGAAAAACTCGTAGAGGAATTGCGGCAATACTGCAAGGAGAGACTGGAATTCTATAAAGTTCCAAAAGCAATAGAATTTGTAGAAGAATTGCCAAGAACTGTAACAGGCAAAGTAGATATAGTGGCTCTTGCAGAGATTGAAAGACAAAAAGCTCAGACTAAAGCTGAAAAGTAAAAATCAAAACTATTTCGTTTACCAAAAAAGTTTTCTTAGTTTAAAATTTGTAAGCGCGCCTAACTCCTTCTAAATCCATTAATAATTTATTTAATTTTATTTCTTAAATTATCTTGTCAACAATACCATCTTAAATGAGTTTCTATTATCATTACAATAAACCTTAATAAACCTTATAGGTTCGTGTATATTTAATAAATTACATGTGCGCAGGGTATGTGAATATGTCAGAAGAGAACAAGCATCTTTCAGATGAACTACGAGATTTGTTAAGACTTGACGGTTATCCCGTTGCAGTGAAATTGATTGACAAATTAGAGGAGTTTGAACGTTTACATTTACAACATCCAAAGCAGCCTTCTGCGCTTTGTCGAGTGGTTGTTTGGGCTCGTTATGCAAGAAGGCGCTATCTTTGTACAGCCAACGATTTGACTCAATGCTGGGGAGGACTGGCCACTCTAGGATTAGCAGAAATGCCAGAAGACGTAAGAGAAGGAAAAAGATATGCCGGTTGGGAATTAATAAACGAAGATGCCTCTAGGAAGTTTGTGGAAGCGTTACCCAAGTTTGAAGTTGGAACTTACAAAGCAGTACTAATTTCATCTCTGGAAATTTGCCCAATAAACCCGGACGTTGTACTTTTTTTTGGAAATTCAGCGCAAATTACAGTGCTTAATGCTGCATATTTGTACGATAAGGGAGGGGATTTAACTTTTAAAATGTCTACGGCGGTAGGCTGTGCGTATGCTATTACAGAGCCCATAAAAACGGGTAAGCCCAATTTGGTAATTCCATGTAATGGCATGAGACTTTTAGCTTTACCAAATGAAAATGATATAATATTTGCTATTCCATTTATGTTTCTCAAAGATTTGTTGAACGGTGTTAAATTTTTACATCAAAGAGGTGGACCAAGATACCCGCCTGGGTGGCAACATATATACTGGCAGCCTGAACCTCCTATAACTTATATAACTGACCCCAAAGGACCTGGTCCAATATGGTTGATGAGGCAGAAATAAATAAATTTTTATTATAATCCACGAGCCAAGGTAATTGGCACCCAGCAATATAGGCACTATTTAGTTTAGTTCGGGTCATCCCTACTCAAATAAATAGCTCAATTCAGTAGTTTTCCTTTCTAATCTTACAGTCTTTTCTATTTAGAAACTTTAGGTAGAGCAGTATCTCGCCGTAGAATCGCATACGAATAAGCATAGTTAGAAGTGGAGCAATCATAAACGCAATCGGAAGATGGAACAGAAAAGCGTCTGCCCCCAAAAAATTGTTATGATTAACAAAAGTATGGGTTGTCCGCAGCCTATTAAAACATTGGATTTTATGATGAAAACATTAATTAGAGATTTCATTTCCCGAGACAGAGTGTGCCAAAAGCAAAATATATAAAAGGACCCAACTTATCTCCCAAGCAGCAAACGTTTGTATTTGAGTTCTAAACTATTAAGGTTAGTTTCGTTGAATGCCAGGTAGCATGCTCAAAAAAAGAAGGTTAAAGCTTGCTTAGCCTCTGCGAGCGTGTTATGAAAAGAATTAATATGACATCTGATCGTAATTTGCACAATATTCATCTGGTATATGCGCCTCGTCTGGTTTCTCGTATTTAGTTAATATCTTCCAATAGTAACCAGTTTCAACACCTAGTATATCGCCTTTTACCCATTGAACTAGGTAAAGCGGTTGTATAGATTTGTGATCAGCTGCTCTTATGTAATAGGGTTGCCCTGTGATGGCTTTTGGGTTCGCGATTCCTTCCACAGCCCTCATTATCTTAACTGGATCAAGGCTACCAGCCTTATCGACGGCCATAAGAAATATGTATGTTCCTGCATATGCAGAATGGGCTGGCCATCCTGGCCAATAACCATATTTATTGCGGAACCTTATAGCGAAGTCTTGGGCTTCTGGAACCTCGGGATTCACGATCGTATAATCGGTAGTCGCAGTGACGTTAACCGCTATTTCACCGAGTGCTCTGGCGGATGGATCCTCTGTATAACTCCAATGAATGTGGGCAATTTTGTCAAGTCCTGCTTGATGTGCTTGTGTTTGGAATTGAACGAATTTACCTGGAACGCATACCCAAACTACATCAGGCTTTGCGGCCATCGCTGATGCTATTGCGGCAGTATAATCGGTGGCACCTTGCGGTGTCCATGCTATGCCAAGATTCACAAATTCATCTCCAAATGTTTCCGTCAAGACCTTCAGCGCGTATCCCACGGCTTCGCGTCCATGTTCGTAATCATGAGCTATGAAGTACCAGCGTTTGCCGAACATTTTTGCCACATCAATGCAGGAGTACGCACGTTGGATAGAATTTAGCCATGTATAGAAAGTGAATGGGTGGGGGTTTGCCTTAACAGTCCACCCAGGCAACTCCATATCTTTGCCTATGCCTGACATGAAAATCGACCCCCCGGAAGGGTAGAGATGAGGTATACGATATTCGTCACATATCGTTGCAAGTGCATTGGCAACAGGCGTATTTATTTCACCAATAATTATGTGTACACCATATACCGTTATTAACTCTTTAGCAGCAGCAATAGCCTTTGATGGGTCTGTACCATCGTCTCTAATATAAATTTCTGGTTTTGAACCGAGAACAGGACCGTAATCCTCAATAGCCATTAAGATCCCATCTAAGAGCGATGGACCTAATGATGAGTAAATACCTGTTTTTGGGTATATAATTCCGATCTTAAGTACCTTTTTTTCAGCGGGCTTAGTAGCATAGAAATAATAGGCTCCTGCTATGATAGCAATAATGACAATCGCCGCAATAATGATGGCCTGCATTTTTGTTAAGGCTTTTTTGTCTAACATTCTTCTCACATCCTAAAGTAGGGATGAGTATAGAATAACAAAATTTATCTTATTTAAAAGTTTTATGCTGTGCAGTTGCCAGTTAGAGTTGTGCTATAGCCGTTCTAGTGAGTGGTGCACTTTTATGGCGCCAGAGGGACATGCAATTACACATACCCCACAGCCTTGGCACATCTCTTCAATAATTTCTGTTGTATGTCTTTCAGAGCCATTAATCTCTCAATCTTCATCTCTGTCGCTGTGTAGGGGCAGACTGGCTCGCAAAGGTCGCAACCGCTGCAAAATTCTTTGTCAACAAAGGCTTTGAGCGGTTCAAGCTTGATTTCCCCTCTTGATAAAGGGTCTATGACTTTAGCTGCAGCACTGGCATGTGATACCTGGAATGTCTTTTGGACCTTGGCACATGCCTGCGAGAAAAATTCCAGGAACCACGCTCTCCAGTGGACGCAGTTTAGGATGTGACTCCAACAGAAAACCATCGAGGCCTCTAGGAACTTGAAAACAGCACTTTTTCTGCGTCATAGTTTAAGGTAAGACCGCTTACCAGCACTAGAAGGTCTGACCGTATTTCCAGAAGCTTGTCAGTGTTCTTTCAAAAACATAGAAACTAAGTGTTCCATCAGGTTCTAAATAATCTCAGAAGGTTTCCTCGCGACGAAATTTATATTCATACTTCGTGCTCTTCTATAGAGTTCCTCATTACCTCTGCCAAAAGCCACGTATGTCAATATAGCAAACATAGATGTCTGCATCCTTGCCCAATTTTCACGGCAAGAGTGGCCTGTTTGAGTGTGTTGGTGCACCCTATACGACAACAATATTCATTAAAACGCTTATCTCGAGAACCCATACATTGAATAAAAATTATACTTGCTCTTTTATTGGTTTGTAGGCAAACTATTTCGCCGCCCGTAGGGCCTGATACGTTGGTTAGCCTTTCAACCGAAGATTTGTAATAGATTTGTTATGATATTTTTAATTTAGATTTACCGAATGCAAATTCAGGAATTTTAGAAGTATCAAAAATTCGGCGCCTATGGCTATCACTATTCCTCCAACTTTAACCTTTATCCTCTGAGATTTTTGTTCAAAATTAATCGACTTGAATCCGCAAACTTTCTCGTATATCTTGAAAACTCCCTTTGAAAAATATAAGCAGTTTTCTTCTTTCTTTACCAATGTTGTAGACTACCGGGGGGACTGCTTAGGGAAATTGAATATAAATAGCCTTCGAGCTCCTAGTCCAATGTTAAATTCATCAGGAATCTTAAATGGACAATTGTGGCACATAAGCCACAACCTCTACACTTATCCTCATCCACGTATTTGGCCTTTTTTTGTATTGTAACCTCTAGTTGCCCGTATGCCCCAAGACTCTTTCAACCTTAGCGTAAGTTAACAATTTTATTTTGGGATGTCTACAACAAGAACACTTTTCTCTGCGCTTACCTTTTTCCCTCTGTAAAGGCTCCAATAATTTGGCTCTTGCTACGCCCATTCTTATAAGGTCTTTAGCCTTTACACTAGCCTCTTCAGACTTTTCAAAATGAACCCAAGAAACATGCCCCCTCAAATTTACCATTCCAGGCAGGTAAGGATTTAATCTTGCTTCTGCAACTGTTTTACGAAAGGTTTCTTCATGCATCAGCGGTGAACACGCAACCACAACTACTCTACCAAGATTTTCAATTTTAATTATTTGTGACGGTTTAAAATTAAACATAACATGAAAACGCAATTTTGTCGCCAGTTTTCCGAGTAGAAAATAGGGCTTAACTCTCAAAATCGTCTTGCTTAAATGTAGTCTAAAAACTAACATAAGTCTATTCATTGAATTCTAAAGGTTGCAGTCCTTTACATAGAAAACTGGTTGGTGCGCGTCTTGGAAGGGTTAAAGTCGACCTAGTGTTGAAGTGCAAGACTTTATTAAATGTACTTTCAGGTGATGGCTAGATAACATTTATGTGGCTATCAAAGATGACAAAATAGCTTATGTTCGTTGAAAGGCTGACCACGTGGTTGTACTGAAAATGCCAAGTCGATGGGTTTAGTTCCGCACGTGCCTGATGAACGGATAATGTTTGTGGGCAACATTACGTTATCCGGACGCAAAAGTGGTTCTGTTTTCAGTGGATGCCAGGAAACCGTAAAGGAACTTTCGAGGCGATACCTATATTGAGCTTGCAAGCAATCTTGATTTTCGTAGTTTGCTTACGCCATGTTTATTCTTCATAAAAATATGGACAGACTCCCTTCAGTCAAAAATATCTTAGAATCTTGAATGGAATTGTTGATTTTGCAAAGTCATCTAACAACTTCTATGTTTTGCTTTTCTCTTCTTTAGGTACTTCGTATAATATGCCGTCTTCTGATAGTATTAGGACGCTACCGCACTTTAAACATTTATAGTATCTATTTATTCCCCTTTTGCCTTTCTGCTCGCCAAAAAGCTCAACCTCACCATGAGAACATTTAGACTCAGAAGATGTATTACTCGACATTGGACCACAAATAGTCTAATGCGACTATCTTTCCTTTAAAGTATTTCGGCTACCCATCTAGCCACCTTTCCTGCTGCATCTGGCATTTGTCATTTCTTCAAATTTTCTGTATTCTTGCTGATTCCATTAGGTTAAGTTTCTTCCAAAAATTTTGTTTTGAACATTTCTACATATATAACTTCCGAACTCCTCTACGATTTGTTGTACAAACGCTTAGATAATTCAGATGCTTAAGAAGGTTGCCTTTATCCATATCTTGAAGCTCTGCCATAAAATAAGCTTAATGCCATAGCGCCTTTGCCAAAGCTCCTCAACTACCATTCCCCCGATAAGAGCCTAGTCCTTCAATTTTTAGTTATGAACCTTTTATTAATAATAACTAAAAGTAGCATGCTCGAAACTTTAGAAGCAACAAAGTTCTTGGGAAGCTTGAATATTTTTGATTGTGTTCTCTTAATGCTCAAGTGAAGCAAGTAAATTTACTTTTATGCTTACAGACCTATTTAAAGATGAATGTATAAATTAAAGCCAAAAAAGCTATTTCTTTAAGTAAAGGTGTCATCTTTTTTCCTTTATTATCAATTATTTCCGCTTCGGCCAAAAACAGTTATGCTCTTATATATAGAAGCGTCAGACAAAGCTTCATCAACCTTAAAGTAAATATTTGAATTCTTTTTCAACGCATTCATCTTAAACCTTTATTACACGTACGAAGAATATTTTGCCATCTAAGTAAGGCATAACCAACAAGAAATATGTGCGAGCGGTACTTCCTTTAGACATACATCCAGCCTACCAACCCTTCCATAAATAAGGAATTGATCAATTTCATTCCTGCTCATTTCATTCAGCAATCGTAGTTAAGCCGTGGCATCTTAATACATCAACATCTGGGTTTAGTTTTAGGAACATCACTAGATCTATTTTGCTTGTTACTCTTCTGGACAATTCTTTTACATATTCTACCGCTTTCGGCACTTTGAAGAACTCGCTTTTTTCTTATAGTAATGCCCAATCCTTCTGTAAAATTTCCAGAAGCTTCGTATCCTCTATAGAGCGCATAAACTTGAATTATTTAATCCCCAAACTCACAAGCACGCGCTCAACATATTTCCATAGGCCTTGTGGTAAAAATAACATCGTTAAAATGTATAGTCCTCCTAGGACGTAGACCCAAGTTCCACCTCCCATCAAGGAAGAGATGTAAAATCTTACAATATTTATCAAGAAAGAACCAATAATAGGGCCCAATAAGCTGCTAGGTCCTCCTAAAACCACAATAAGCAAAGTTTGCGCTCCAGTAGTCCAGCTAACCATTTCTGGCGTTACAATGTTTTCAAGACACGCCATTAAGTAACCAGCAATTCCGGAGAAAATGCCAGAGATAACGAAAGCAAATATTTTATATTGCCTCACATTAAAACCCAATGCTAATAGCCTGTTTTCATTTTCTTTTATTCCTCTAAAGACGTCGCCCAGTTGAGATTCAATAATGGCTTTCAAGAGAATGCATGATACAATAAGGATAGCAAAAGTAAGGTAGTAAAGACCTGCGCCTTTGAAAAGGTTCAGAGTGAAATTGCCAATGTATAAAGGAGGGGGTCTAACCTGAGTTATCCCATTTTCTCCTTCCGTTATACCTCCAGGGTTGCTCATTACAAGCAGATAGAAGATGTGAGCAAAAGCAAAAGTTATGAGTAAAGAGTATATGCCCTTTGCAAAGGTGCTAACATAACCAATTAACAATCCCAGCATCGCCCCTGCAGTCATTGCTGCAACAAAGGTTATTATTGGATTTTTTATGTTAAAAATAGTTACTGATAACATTCCTAGAGTATACGCAGCAATGCCATAGAATACGCTGTGGCCGAGAGAAACGATGCCCATGTGTCCGTAAAGCAAGTCATAGGCCAAAGCCAGAATTCCTAAAATGAAAGAGCTTGTAACCAAATGAACAAGGTAATCTCCGGCAAATAAGGGAGTAAAAAGTAGTGTGGCGAAGATTAAGATATAAATAATTAGTTTTGGGCTAAAAGTCAACATGGTTTTAAATTTCTCCGCTTTACTAGTCAAGTACTTTTTCACGTCCCAATAACCCTCTCGGTTTAAATGCGATTATTGCTATTAAAATACAGTAAGCAATAATTTCCACATAGTTCGGTGACAAAAAAATGCAACCTATCGATCTTATTAAACAGAATAAAAGGCTTGCAAAAAATGTTCCGATTAGGCTACCAACTCCTCCAACAATAACTATAACAAAAATGAAACCAAGGATTTCACCACCCACAGTTGGATAAATTGAGAAAACAGGCCCAAGTAATCCACCGCCAATTCCCGCTAAAATTGATCCTAATACAAAAATTATTATTCCGACTTTTGTTAAATCAACGCCTAATAGTGACGCTACTTCCTTGTTTTGAATTGAAGCTAAACCCCTTATTCCTATGTTAGTCCTATGGAAGAGACAGTATACCAAGATCAATATGACACTTGAAACAACCGTAATAAACAAGTAGTATTTAGAAAAAGAAATTTTTGAACCTAGAAGGTTAAATACGATTGGACCGGAGAGGTAAAATGGTATTTGCAACATTTTCGGCTCTGCTCCAAGGAAGTCTCTCACGAGCTGCTCAAATATAAGCAAGACACCTATAAGTGCTACTAATACTTGGATAGGACTTCTCGTTTCCAAGGGCTTATAAATACACAGGAATAAGATTATACCTAAAAGAGCGCATAAGGATGTTGCGCATGCTAAGCCTGTACCGAAGCCCATTGAAGAAGCTAATATATAGGTAAAATAGCCACCCATCATGTATAGAGCCCCATGTGCAAAGTTGACAATTCCTAACAAACCCATTGTAGTACTTAAACCTAAAGCTACAAGAGTATAAGCGAGCGCCATGGTAAAACCATTAAATATTTGAAGGGCGACTAGTTCCCATCCAACAGTCATTTATCTAACAACCCCCAAGTATTTTTGCAGTATTTCACTGGACTTCTCCTCCATTTCTTTTTTGGAATATTCTGCTACAATTTTTCCCTTTTCAATAATATAAACTCTATCACATATATCCAAAGCATGCTTCGCAGTACTTGAAGAGAAAAGTATAGTAACACCCTTCATATTAATTTCTCTAAGCTTACTTATCAATCTTTTACATATCATAGGAGCTAATCCTTCCATGGGTTCATCAAGTAGTAAAAGCTTGGGCTTCATCATCAAAGAACGAGCAATAGCCAGCATCTGCTGTTCTCCTCCACTAAGAGAACCTGCACGCTGATTTTTTCTACTTTCCAACTCTGGGAAGATCTCGAAAACTTGTTTTAGAAGTTCTTTTTGGTTATCACTGCAAACCGGGACTCTTAAGTTCTCCATGACACTTAGGCCGGGGAAAATTCCTCTGCCTTCCAAACACAAAGATAAGCCTAACCTTGCGCATTTATGGGGGGGTAAACCTGTAATGTTTTTCCCATCAAACCATATTGATCCTCTTTTTGGCGGGTTCAGAGACATTATGCTTCTAAGAGTAGTGGTTTTGCCATTACCGTTTCTGCCCAATAACGCTACAATCTCCTTATTTTTTACGTACAAGGACAACCCGCGGATTACACAAGAAGGACCGTAGTAAGTATAAATGTCATTTACTTCTAATAGTATATTACTCAAATTTTGATTCCCCCAGATATATTTGAATCACTTCATCAGAATTGGCAATTTCTTTAGGTGTCCCTTCTGCTATAATCTTCCCCTCGTTCATAACAGTTACTTTATCGGATATAGCCATGACAAACTTCATATCGTGATCTATTAATAAAATTGCTTTCCCTGATTTTGAAAGATCTTTAATAAGCCCCATAATCTCATGTGTTTCGTTTTCATCTAATCCAGCTGCAGGTTCATCTAGTAAAATACATAAAGGATCAGAAACTAGCGACAAGAGTATTTCCAGTTTTCTTTGATCTGCATAATTTAACTTTCCGGCAGGAATGTATAAATCCTGTAGTAGTCCGTACTTCTTAATAATCTCATCAGTCACTTCTTTCAAAGATGCTCGATTTACTATTTCCAATGGACCAGTTGTTTTTTTGAGGCGAGCTTGAACTGCAATTTCAATATTTTTTCTGACAGAAAGGTTTGGAAAGATATTAATTATTTGGAATGCTCGTGCTAAACCAAGTTTTGCTCTCTCAAAGACAGGTAAATCTGTTATGTCTTTTCCTTGGAAGTAGATTTTTCCTTTGGTCGGGGTCAAATAACCTGATATCAAATTAAAAAGCGTCGTTTTGCCAGCGCCGTTGGGACCGATGATAGCTCTCACTTCACCTCTATTGACATTCAGATTTACATTGTTAACGGCAACTAGCCCTCCGAAACGTTTCGTTAGTTCCCTTACTTCCAGCATAACGATTACCAGATAAATGATGTTTTATTTAATTAATTTTTCGCGCACGAGATTTTCTCTATTAGATATGAAGGTACTATTTTACATCATTCTCTAAAGGCGACCAGTTTTCCAAAACGTTTGCTGGAACCACAAGCATTATGCGAATTCCCGAGTCCTCGTTTCATTGAATTTGCTTTTCGGATCGCAACTGAACCCCCGGTTTGCAGTGCAAGGTTGGCTTGTTTTGCCTTGTGGTAAGGAAGGCTTTCTCTAGCGTCAGAATAGCCCTCATCATCTTCGTGGAACACTGGTATGTTTAGGCATCTTTAACGCGCAGCTTCTTTCGCTTTCAATCAGCAATTCTACATACTCGTCTTCTGCACTTTTCAGCATGCTAACTTCTCCCTGTTTTCATTGGTTTTCAGTTTTCAATCGCTCGAGGAAGGCTTCGCGTATTCCAGGCCGCCGCAAAGCTTAAACATCGTGTGCCTCACGTGTTCCTTGAGGCTTTCATCGATTTTCTTTTTGGTTTCCTTGGCTTAGGGTTTCATTTAAAGGTTCAATGTTATCTTGCACACCTAAGTCTGCCCCAACTGTAATGGGGTGCGACTCACCCCTATATTCGATGAAGAGGCACTCCGTCCATCTTTGCTTTTAGAATCCCACAGGTCAGATTCAAATCCAGTTTTAGCAAAAGGATTCCTCTCTAAACCTATCTAATAATTGAACAAGCTGATCCGCATCTTCAATATTGCGACTAATAGTGAGCTAAAAACTCATTCATTAAGGGGAAAACACTTCCAGCCCACTCGGGAGAAAAGATGGGTTCCTTAAAGGGCGTCGTTTCACCCCAGCCATACGAATTGCCAGACGTTAACTTAACCAGCACGGAATGAACATCCTTTATCTCGCCAAGTGCTGTTCTAAAGGGTTGAAGTAGGGGCCTTCGACATAATATAGTTCAACCATGTCAATTTTCATGTTCTTGCCTTTAAGCTTCTAATTCAGGGTAATTAATAAAGTTTCAAGCATTATCCTGTTCAATTTAAATGACCCCCGCCTGTAAATAAAAATTACTTGTCTATGTAGAACCAATCCTTTTTTGCTGAGAAGTCCTTTCGCTCTTTTTCCGTTGTGGGTCTAACTGCCAGCTCACAGTAGGCATCTCCATCCAGAACGGTCTTTGTATGTATTTGTTTATAGTTGGGGTTATAGCCCATGTATTTTGCAACGTCCATGTAGCAATATAGGCGTCCTATCTTTTCTTCACCATATTCCTGCCATACCTTTGCAAGCACACAGCCATGAGTTCTAATTCTTTGTTCGCCATTAACTTCCACTGTTTCAATTTTGTCGTGCATACCAAACATGGGCAGTCTATAACTTTTACCGAGGCTAAAGTTTTCAGGGGTTGGCTCTAACCCTTGACTCAATACTTCTTCTCTTGTTTTTTCACCTATTCTTATTCCATAATCCTTTATAGCCTTGGAGATAAGCTCCATCCCTTTCTTTTCCCCCAGCTCCTCGATTAAAGTTTTAGCGTATGAGAGGTGTAGTAGGGCTATTCTTCGGCTGGCGCTTGCAACAGCTTGCTTCGCTTCGTCTAGGGGAATTTTCTCTTTCCCTTTATTATTCATGACTACCCCTCCGCGACTGTTTTGTGTAGACGATATCTCTGATTATTTTAGATTTTGGTGGAGGCTCTATTATTACATCCTCGTATACAGGCGTTTGACATGCTAGGCATGTTTTTCCGTTAATAACTAAGGTGCATCCGCCACATATGCCATGCCTGCATGCTGCATGGCCATAGTACGCTAGGCTTCCATCAACATTTTCATATATGTAGTCGAGAACATCTAGAACGGTCATGCCTTCGGTTAGAGGCACCATATAGATTTGATAACGAGGCTTTTTTTCGACTGTTGGATCGAACCTGAACACTTTAACCTTTATATTTTTCAGAGACATAACGTCTCACCTAGTGGTGTCCGCCTATCTCTGAATGTGCCTCCATCATTTTCTTCATCATCTCCATGTATGGAATTACTCCGCTGGGTGGAGAGGTTTTTGTGATTGTGATAGGTCGTGTAGTTACACGTATTTCATCATTGACTCTTTTCACGATTATTTCCTTAAGCCAATTGTTATTGTCCGTGTATGGATGGTCTAAGCGGTAGTGAACTCCTCGGCTTTCAGTACGCATTAGCGAAGACTTGGCGGATATTTCAAGAACCTGCACGATGTTCTCAAGTTCTAAGGCTTCAATCCACTCTCGGTTGTACCTTCTACTTTTAGTGGTTGTATAAAGCTTTGGGATTTCTTCCTTTTTAATAATCTCTATAAACTGAATGAACTCCTCTATGCCTTCACGGTTCCTCACAGGACCCAGCTTCTCATGAGCCATTCTTTGAATTTTTCTCTTCAATTCTGCTGGTTTGACGCCTCCCTCACGCGTAAGGGGAGTGAGAACTTTTTTCTCCAACCTCACGACATTCTTCTTATCAATCCGTGGCATATCAACTTTCTTTGCATATTCAGCTGCGGATTCGCCAGCTATTGCGCCTTCAACGAGCATTTCAGTTGTAGCTGCAGCAACTCTATTAGCTCCAAATAGGCTTGCGGTGCATTCGCCTGCTGCAAATAAGCCCGAAACGCTTGTTTCAAATTTTTCGTTGACAACTATTCCCCCTTCAAAGTATTCGGCTGCTGGTCCAACTTCAACGGGCTTTTTCTCCTTTAGCATTTTCCCAAGCTCTGAAAAGTCAATTCCTTTGTACTTCCATTTCGGATAATATTTCGTCACACAACTTTCAAATTCTTCCCATGATACATCTCCAATTTCATAGTATATGCCTCCATGTGGTGAGCCTCTTCCCTCAAGAACTTCGAGTGCCGTTGCAATTGAGACAAAGCTCTTATTCCACTCCGTCGATGTACCGAACTTAACAATGGTTGGATCATATTTACTTAGGAAGTCCTCCCCTTTACTGTTTATAAGTTTACCTCCAACTAAAAGATGAAGCAGATATGGAAAGATGATTCCACACCATTTGGGTGGCCAAAGTAGTACATTGCAACAGAATGTGACGAACTCCATGTTTCCAAGCTCAGCTCCGGCTCTATATGCTGCTGCAACTCCATCTCCAGATAGCTCCCTTGATCCTGCGTTTGGAAAATATGCTTTGTGCCATCCTCCAGTAGCTAAAACAACAGCCTTAGATCGGAATGTGATTAGATCTCCTGTTTTTATGTTAAGTCCAAGAACACCTGAAATCTTCCCTTTACACACAAATAAATCCAAGAGCATGACGTCATCCATTATGTCAACACCAACCTCTTTCGACCTTCTCAAAAGTGCACTCAAAATTGAGGATCCACTTGTGAATATTGCCCTCTCCTCACTAAAGTTCACCTTAACCCCCCAATCCAATAACTCTTTAACCCTTTTCGGTGCTTCTTCAACGTAAACCTCTACAAGCCTCTGATCATTTAAGTAGAAGCCCTGCGTTATTATATCGTTAAAGAATTTCTGCTTGCTGTCCCTCGGGTCCCCAGGAAAACCAAGTTCATGTAAGCTCTTTCCATCAAGCGTTAGATCAGCACCAGCTAAAAGACTTGCTCCACTTCTGGCGGCAGAACCCTTACTTATAAGAAGAACCCCTACACCTTTCTCTGCAGCCCCTATGGCTGCCCTCAATCCAGCTCCACCACCACCAACCACTAAAACATCCGTCTCGATAGCTCTTTCGTCCATTATAAGTCACCATACCGTAATGAATTGTTTGAACCACATTTACTAGTAGAGTATATAAGTTTTGCCCTCACGTGCATCGAATTATTAACTGCACAGTAATAAGGTCTGTAAAAATAAAAAAGACGGGTATTAGTTGAACCCTCATTAAGCTTTAGGAGGCAATATCTTTCAAAAGATACAAATCCGTACCTCTCTGCCAACGGTATCATAGCTCTTGTTATAATTGCGCCAAGAATAGTCCAACCGACAACCATCCAGCCGCAAGCGCTACTGGATTATTGCATGCAAAGAAAGCAACCAGAAGTAACATGGAATTTATATTCGATGACGAAAACTTCGATCTTGACGCTATAACCCGCGAGTTTATACTAAAAACTTTGAAAGAAGCAGTTCTAATAAACGACGACGATAAGCCTGATTGGAGATTAAAATAGAGCTGATAGATGAGAATGAAACGAAGCTTACTATGAGCTTTACAATCGCTTAATTGCGGAAAGGGAAAACTTGAGTTAGAAAGCTGAAAGACACGAGAAACTTCAACGCCTAATTCACAAACGCCAAAGTTACAAAAACTAAAAAAGAATTTTACAAGAACACTTTTGCTTAATTTCTAAGCTAAATAGGCTTTTTCATTTTGGCTTTTTCAGCCACTTCTTTTGATATTTTCGTTTCGTAATCTCTAAGCATCTTCACCAAAGGATGTTCAACGTTAATCCTGTAAAGTTTGGCTTTCCCTATCTTTCTGGAAACTTTAACTATTCCATATTCTTCCAGTTCCGGAAAATATTTGTAAAACGTTTGTTTACTCATTCCTAAGGCTTCTATAACTTCCTTTTTGGTGAAATCAAACAATGGATTGTCCAAAAAGAAATCCACTATTCTAAGCTTCGGCGAATTCCCAAGAGTCTTGATAAGAACCGATTCATACTCTTTTTCGGAATAGAGTTTTGCACTCATTTTTCTTTTTCACTTTTACCTTAATTTACTACTTTTTTATAATTTAGAAAAGTATTTATATGTTTCTTTTCAAAGGTATCAAAAGTGAACATATAATGAGCGTAGACACTAGCAATGAAGAAATTAAAGCAGATGTAATGAATAGGCTGCTCAGAAGAAACTGCTGGAGTGCCAAATACCTGCCCATAGACACGCTCGTAAACTGGATGGCTAGAAAAGTTAAGCCAAACGGCAAAAGGGTTAAAAAGTTAATTAAGCAGCTTGTCAATGAAGGATTCCTTATTCCTCATAAAAAGGGGGAAACTGTCTCTTTAAACCCTGCAAAAAGCGAAGAAATAATCGAGTATATCAAACGTTTTCTAAAGTTTTAATAGTTATTTT
>Ga0185307_1000571_pt1 | contig 22863 bp, 19 predicted proteins | sample LHCtaG_FD_128010 | JGI IMG/M metagenome (GOLD analysis project Ga0185307, IMG submission 128010) | Hot spring microbial communities from Little Hot Creek, USA to study Microbial Dark Matter (Phase II) - LHC4sed_matched (SPADES... | ecosystem: Environmental > Aquatic > Thermal springs > Hot... | reverse complement strand
CGAATTAATTCGTGGGAGGAATCACGGGACCCAGAACGGCTTCCTAACTAAGAAGCCGTCTAAAACGACAGGGCGGAATTGGTCAGCGTGCGCTTTTATCTTTACCAAGTGCTCTTGATAGAAGGGGGATTGGAAGACAGGGATAAATTCCTGCCACCTCTCCTCGGATGCTTCCAGGCTGTAGCGGGAGGTTTTGCCATCCACCTCAACTTCAATTTCTCCCATCCTCGGCCCTTTGGTTACCACAAGGTAGAGAGCCGACCCCTTGACCCTAAACTCCAGCTCGCTTTCAGAGGTGGCTTTGACGTATTCCCCGAGGACGGCTCGCTCATCTCTACCTTTCTCCCACTGACCTCGGTAAGTAACAGCCCAGTGGTCCTCTTGGTGGAACCCTGGGTACATGACTTTGGCTTGGGGGATGTAACTTTTGAGGGCATAGTAAACTGGCAAGAGGGTGAAATCGGGCTCAGCCATGCGGAAAAAGTACTCGGGTTTATTTTCTTTAAGCCATTCCTCTGTAGGGCGCTTGAAGAACCAGAAGTTGACCACGCCAACCCATGGCCATTCTTCTTCTGCTCTTTGGTAAGCCATGACAGCATAGCGAGCTTGCTGTTCCAGGGTGACCCTCCCGTAAGGGGCAGGGAGGCCATCAGGCACTGCGTTCCAGTTCATTTCCGAAATCCATATCGGCTTATTGGCATCCCCGTTCTTCACCATTATGTCCCTCACGAAAAGAACCCTGGAGTAGTTTATGACCCTCGGGTTCATGCGGCGGTCGTATGGCCCTGACCATAAACCGTAACCTTGCATGGCCATGATGTCAAAATAATCCTTGGCACCAGCATCATACATCCGTTGCAAAAAGATGAAATCGTTCATGTCCCTTGGGCCGAGTTCAATGGTGGAAGCAAGCGCACCGCAGATTATCACCACGTTTGGGTCAGCTTGCTTAGCCCTCATGTAGGCAATTTTGAGCAAGCGGGTATACTCTTCAGGGTTGACAGGCTGCTCTCCCCATTCAGGGTAGATGTTGGGTTCATTCCATATTTGGTAATAACGGATCCGGCCTCGGTACCGGCTCACCACGGTATAGACGAAATCTCCGAAGTCCTCAAAGTCATCGGGAGGGGCGAAAGTGCCGCGGGCATCTCCATCGGCTCGGGACCAAGCTGGAGGGTTTGAAAGGCGCACTATTAGCTCAAGGCCGTATTTTTCGGCCAAACTTACTATATGGTCATATTTCTCCCAGGCTGAGCGGTAAGGGAAGTGCCTTCGGTCCTGGAAATCGCCCTTGGCGTGGATTTCTATATCTTCCCAGGGGAATTCTTGCCTTATCCAGTGGAAACCGGCCTCAGCGATGAGCTTGACGGTTTGTTCCCGCTTCTCCGGTTCTACTTCTTGCTCCAGGAAAGTGTTTATGCCGAAAGGGTTCACTCCAGCGTAGGCTACAGGGGCATAGAATTCTGTCTGAAGTGGGGGACGCAATCGGGAGGAAAGGAGCTGAGTTAAGGCACTGACTTGGGCAAGAACTTCCTCCTCGCCGGTCAAATAGAAGGGGAAGCTTGATTGGGTAAAGAAGAAAGCTAAAAAGGCGAGGGCGATAGCGATTATTATTCCGAATCGCATAAGAGCTCTTCCTCTGGGATGGAGGCTAGGAAGTCGGTGACCTCCCGACGAGCTTGTTCAAAGAGCTTGAGGAGAACTTCATCCGGCTCTTTGAAGCCTGCTACTGCTCGTCTAGCGCAGGTTACGCAACCCAAAGAAGCCTTGTAGCTACCCAGGTTGCAATTGAGGCAATTGCAAAGCCTTATAATAAGGAGGGAGAAAGCAAGGCTTTCCTCGTGAGTTTCCGGTAGAGTAGCTACCCTTTCAACCAGCTTCTGCCACTTTTTACCCCTCAAGTTTTTCAAAGTATAAACGTTATGGTGCGGGAAAAGGATTTCGCTTTTAGGGTACATTGGCCAGGCTCCCAGCCATTTTTCTTAGTATAGTAGCACAGGGGCTAGGCTTTGTCAAGGACTAATTATTTTACATAAATTACTCATGTGGCTATTTCAGGCTTGGGCTATGGTAGGGCTTTAGTCAAGCCATTAAAGTAAGTGGTGTAACCAGCCAAGCCGAAGTGCTGGGCAGTGGGGCAGGGTAGTAAGTGCCAAGTTGAAGTATAGGCAGGTAGGGGGCAAGTAGAGCGGGGGAATCAGGGGCAAGCTGAGGATTAGAGGAAGGGGGTAGCGTGGGAAGCATTTAAGATAATGCACCTTATCTTAAATTTGCCATATGCCCCATTACACTGCCGTCCCTTGGGGTGTGAGATATCCCCTTTAGGCTTGTATCAGAAACCTCTTACAGCGGTGTCCAAACCCCAATAATGCGTGGTCTCCTTCCCTATTCACTGCAATTGCCATGTGCCCTTGTAGCCATAGCCCGCCGAAGTTTAAGCCTTGTTTCTCTTCGTTACCCCTTAGGCGCTTGGGTTTGTAATTTATGTAAAATGTCTATCCCCTACCCTGCCGGTAATACGCGCATGGATTGGCAAGTTTTTCCTTAGCGGGTTACGATTCAGCAGCAAGGGGTTTGGCAGCATCCGCGATACGAAAGTCGCTCGGGAAGTGCGTGGAAAAGATGGCTTAGAACAAGCCAAAGCTATTCTTTTGGAAGAGAGTCATTATGTAAAGAGGCTTCCCTGAGGAGAACAACGTAATCGCTGAAAGAAAGTCTCCGAAGAGCTTCGTCAGGGCGGAAGAGGAAAGCATCGGAACCGGAGTGGCTTTCCCATTCCGGCAGAGGCTCAAGGACATGGGCTATGAAGAATTCCACTTCGTATTCCTTCCCTCCGTAGGAATAACGCACTTCCCCGACTTTCCCCCCCAGCTTTACTCTAAGGCCCATCTCTTCGGCTACTTCCCGGACAGCCGCCTCTTCCGGGCTTTCCCCTTCCTCTATGTGGCCTTTGGGGAAGAGCCAGTGGCCGTTCTGGTTCTTCCGTAGGACTACATTTTCCCCCCAGAAGACAATGGCCCCCGCTTCTCTTATCGGCTCATCCATGTGGTTACTCCTCTTCGGATGGTGAAGCCAAGCGCATTTCTTCAAGCCCCTCTTTTATAGCTTTCAAGATACCGCCTTCCACTGCCTTTTTGGCTGCCCTTATGGCGTTCTTAATAGCTATCGCATCAGAACGCCCGTGCGCTACTATTACCACTCCATCCACTCCCAGGAGTGGTCCCCCGCCGTACTCTCGGTAGTCAAGGCGTTTGGCTACAGCTTGAAAGGCAGGCTTAGCCAGTAATCCTCCCAGAATTGCTAGCGGCCGCTTCTTTATCTCTTCCTTCATTATCCCCATGAGCGCCATGGCCAAACCTTCCGAAAGTTTCACTACGACGTTGCCGGTAAAGCCATCGCTTACTACCACATCAGCCATGCCGGCCGGGATGTCTTTGCCTTCCACATTGCCTATGAAGTTGAGGCCACTGGCTTTGAGGAGCTGATGGGCTTCTTGCACTACTATCGTCCCTTTGGTTTCCTCTTCCCCGTTGGAAAGCAGGCCTATGCGTGGGTTCTTTATGCCCATGACTCTTTCAGCGTAGACGTGGCCCATGAGGGCGAACTGGAGCAAATACTCGGGCTTGCAATCGGTATTTGCTCCAACATCAATTAAGAAGCAGAAGCCTTTCGTGGTCGGGTAAGGGGTAGCGAGGGCAGGGCGCTTTATACCCTTTATTCGGCCCAAATGAAATATGGCCGCAGCCAATACCCCGCCTGAGTTCCCAGCCGACACAAACGCATCGGCTTCGCCACGCTTGAGCATTTTCATCCCTACCACCATGGAGGAATCGGGCTTGGCTTTCACCGCTGCCGCTGGATGTTCTTGCATCTCAATCACTTGAGAAGCATGGACTATGGGCAAGGAAAGGCCGTTGGTGTTGTGCTTTGAAAGTTCTGCCCGGATAGCTTCTTCTCGGCCGACGAGGATTACCTCTACTCCGAACTCTCGGGCCGCCATCACGGCTCCTTCCACTGCTACTTGTGGCGCGTAATCTCCTCCCATGGCATCAAGGATTATACGCATGTGTCAGCCTCCTTAAGCTACTCATTTTACAAATACAAACACTAAATCGTTCACATTAGTGTTAGTAGGCCCTGTAATAAGCAAATCGCCGAGGGCTTGGAAGAAGGTATAGGAATCGTTGTTCTGGAGGTAAGCGAGCGGTGATAGGCCTCGCTCGGCAGCTTTTCGGGTTGTGGTTCCATCTACGATAGCTCCGGCAGCATCAGTTGGGCCATCGGTCCCATCGGTGGCTAAGGTGACTACGGTGACTCTTTCCCAGCCTTCTAAGGCGATGGCTGCAGCCAGGGCCAATTCTTGGTTCCTTCCACCTTTGCCTTTACCCTTTATGGTTACAGTTGTTTCTCCTCCGAGGATTAAGCAAGCCGGTGGAGGAATAGGGATGCCTCTGAAGGCTACTTCTTTCCCCAGTGCCGCCACAGCCTTCGCCACTTCCCTTGCTTCCCCTTCCAGGAAGGTGGTGAGAAGCATAGCGTTGTAGCCGAGTTTTTTGGCCTCCTCTAAAGCTGCCGTAGCAGCTATGTAATTGTCACCTATAATTACATTTTGCACTCGCTCAAATATGCGGTCGCCAGGCTTAGGGGTTTCTGGGATTTCTCCCTCCATTCCCCTCTTAATCCTTTCCACAATCCTGGGTGGCATTTCAGTCAAAAGGTCATATTTTTCCATGACTTTCCAAGCATCGGCGAAAGTGGTTGAGTCAGGAGCAGTTGGGCCAGAGGCTATGGTATCCAACGGACTGCCTATCACATCCGAGAGGATGAGGCTTATGACCGTAGCAGGGTATGCCGCTTTAGCCAGCTGTCCACCTTTCAGGGCTGAAATATGCTTGCGCAAGGCGTTGATTTCGTTTATAGTAGCTCCGCACTTTAAGAGCAGAGAGGTGGCGATTTTTTTATCCTCAAGGGTTATGCCTTCGGCAGGCAAGGGCATGAGGGCTGAGCCTCCACCGGAAATCAGGGTTATGACCAAATCTTCTTCTTCGGCTTCTGAAGCCAACTCCAAAATTTTCCTTGCCCCTTCTAGCCCCGATTCGTTCGGAGTTGGGTGGCCGGCTTGATTTATAGTGATGCGTGTAGGTGATGGCTCAAGGATGTAGCCTTCTTTCACGTTGACCCAACCTTTGGCAATGCGTTCCCCCAGTATTTCTTCCACGGCTGCGGCCATTGGGGCTCCCGCTTTCCCTCCGCCTATCACTATGACCCGCCGGTACTTCTCAAGGTTGTAGGCTTTTCCGGCCACAATGAGGTCATTGCCCTCTTTTTTGACCACCTTGCGGATTGCTTCTGCGGGGTCAACAGCTTTTAAAGCGGCGTTTATTATCGCCATTATCTCTCCCTTATCCATTTCGGTCCCTCCTTCTCAACCCATGCTTTAAGCACATTGCCAACAATTTCCAAGCTCTTAGGGCTTACTTTGTCCGGCGTGTCATCTGAAGTATGCCAGTAAGGGTAATCAAAGTCAATTAGCAGAGTTGAGGGGATGCCCTTAGAAGCGAAGGGCAAGTGGTCATCAATGATGCTGTACTTGACTTGGGGGATGAAGTAGTTGGATAAGCCAAGTTCTTGGGCTAAGCGCCAGATGCTTTCGGTGAGGGCTTTGTCGGAGTTAACTTCTTGGTAAATTTCTAAGTTGGCGTCTCCTACCATATCCACAACAATTACAGCGGCGAGGTCAAGGTCCAGTTGGGAAGCGAAATAAGCTCCAACTGAGAAGGGCCATCCGTCAATATTACCTCGGTCCTCAGCGTCAAAGAAGGCGAGCCAGAGGCGGAAGCCTTTGGGTTCTTTGAGGCAGTGGGCGAGCTCCAGAAGCAAAGCTGTGCCGCTGTTTCCATCGTTAGCTCCGGGGACTGGCAGATGTTGCAAGTGTGGCGGGTTGCGGTCGGTTATAGGGCGTGTATCGTAGTGTGTGCCTAATAAAATTCCGGGGCCGTTCCCTTTAAAGGCCAAGATATTGAAACCTTGGATGCCGCGGTAGGAGAAGGGGTTTACTTGGACCTGCCAACCGTTAGCTTGCAGGTTTTGGATGATATAATTTCGCACTTGTTCCTGTGCCCTGCTGCCAACTGGGTGCGGGCCGATTGAATGAAGGTGTAGGACGTGGTTAAAGGCTCTGGGGCCGGAAAAGCTGGTTGTGGAACAGGCTATGAGGGGGACGAGGGAGAGCAGCGCAAATTTTCGCATAGCCAAAATGAGCGAAAAAGGCAAGCTCTTCCAGGTTAAACTTAACTTTGAAAGCCACTGTTTTTCCCAGCCATTTTGGCTATGCGAAGAAAACACGCCCTCGCTTAACAATGCTTATGCCCCCCTCACCTTCTACCTGCTATGGGTTGGTTATCCCGTGCGAGGCTATAAAAGCTTCTAAATCGCGCAAAGCGCGCTCAGCATATGCTATGTACCGAGCTTGCTTCTTCTTTACCCTCCTTTCCAAAGGAGGGAGCAAACCAAAGTTCGCTTTCATGGGCTGGAATTCTTTGAGCCGGGGGTCGGTTATGTAACGGCATAAGGCCCCTATCATCGTGGTTGTAGGGAAGATTAAAGGTTCTTCCCCTCGGAGAAGCCGAGCCATGTTTAGCCCGGCTACAAGGCCTGTAGCGGTGGAGCCTACATAGCCTTCGCTCCCTGTTATCTGGCCAGCAAAGAAAAGGTCGTGCCGCTGGCGGAACTGGAGGGTGGGAAGGAGAAGTTTCGGAGAGTTTATGAAAGTATTGCGGTGCATCTGGCCAAATCTTACAAATTCGGCTTTTTCAAGACCAGGGATAAGCCTGAAGACCCTTTCTTGTTCGCCCCACTTTAGGTTGGTCTGGAACCCAACCAGGTTGTAAAGAGTGCCAGCCGCATCATCTTGACGAAGCTGAACTACAGCGTATGGCTGTTTGCCTGTCCTTGGATCCACAAGCCCGACCGGACGCAATGGCCCAAAAGCCAGCGCCTCACGCCCCCTCCGAGCAATGACTTCTATCGGAAGACAGGCCTCAAAGAACTTGGGGTCTTCTTTCTCAAAGTCCCGCAGCTCAATAGTTTCAGCCTGGAGAAGAGCATCCACAAAACGGTAGTATTCTTCCTGGGTCATTGGGCAATTTATGTAATCTTCCCCTCCCCTACCGTAGCGGGAAGCCCGGAAGGCTTTGGTCATGTCAATGGATTCATAGGTCACGATTGGGGCTATGGCATCGTAGAAGTAAAGGTATTCTTCGCCGATTAATTCCCGAATGCGTTGAGCAAGCGCATCGGAAGTAAGAGGCCCTGTGGCTATTATAACAGGACCAGAGGGAATCTCGGTCACTTCTTCCCTGATGAGCCTGATGTTGGGGTGAGATTCAATACGCTCCGTGACCAGGCGAGCAAAATCATCCCTGGATACAGCTAAGCTTCCTCCGGCTGGCACGCGGGTTTCATCAGCGCAAGAAATGATGAGCGAACCCAAACGGCGCAGTTCTTCCTTGAGAAGGCCCAGGGGCTTATCAATTGGTTCTGCTCCGAGAGAATTGCTGCAGACTAGTTCAGCCAAAAAGCCAGTGCGATGGGCAGGGGTAAGCTTGTGAGGACGCATTTCGTAGAGGTATACTTTAAAACCCCTTTCTGCTAACTGCCAAGCCGCTTCTGACCCTGCAAGTCCACCACCTATGACAGTTACTTCTGCCATTGCTATCCCTTTTCCACAATCTTTATGTGCAGTTCAGCAAGTTGGCGTTCAGAAATTGGGGCTGGGGCTGAGAAGAGAAGGTCCACGGCCGCTTGAGTTTTCGGGAAAGCTATGACTTCTCGGATGGAACTTTCGCCCCGCAGGAGCATGACCAGCCGGTCAATCCCCAGGGCTATTCCTCCATGCGGGGGAGCACCGAACTCAAATGCTTCCAGAAGATGCCCAAACTGAGCCTTAGCCTCTTCCTCCGAGAGGCCTATGAGCTTGAAGATTTTTTCCTGGAGGTCTCGGTTGTGAATCCTTATGCTTCCTCCGCCGATTTCCCAACCATTGCAGACGATATCGTAGGCCTTAGCCCGGACCTCGCTTGGGGCTGATTCCAAAAGTGGTATGTCCTCGTCAAGTGGAGCTGTAAACGGGTGGTGAACAGGATCCCAACGGTTTTCTTCTTCGTTCCACTTCACGAGAGGGAAATCTAAAATCCAAGCGAAGGCCAGTTCGTTTTCATCGGCGAGGCCTAAATGTCGGCCTAAGAAAAGTCTCATTTTCTCCATCACATCAAAGGCCTTTTCGAGTTTATCCGCTACGAAGATTAGGCCATCGCCCTGGGAAGCGCCAGCTTGAGATATTATAGCTTCCAACTGCCCGGGGGTAAAGTAACGCGCTGCGGAGGACTTTATCCCTTCTGGAGTTACAGCCATCCAGACAAGGCCTTGGGCTCCAAATCCTTTTGCCTTAGCTGCCATTTCATCCCATTGCTTGCGGGAAAAGCCTGCAGCCCCAGGTACTCTCAACCCCTTGACCACCCCACCTTCTTCTACCACCTGACGAAATACGCTGAATTCGCTCTCCTTCGCTATTTTGGTTATGTCAAATAAAGGCAGGTCAAAGCGCAAATCAGGTTTATCGGAGGCGTAGCGTTCCATTGCTTCTTTGTAAGACAAGCGCAGGAATGGCTCAAACTTGAGCCTTTTGTTGGTCAAGGTTTTGACCAAGGAGGTAAGCAGTTCTTCAATTACCTGAAGGATATCCTCGCGGTCCACGAAGGACATTTCCAGGTCCAATTGGGTAAACTCAGGTTGCCGGTCGGCCCTGAGGTCTTCGTCTCGGAAGCAGCGGGCGATTTGGAAATATTTTTCAAAGCCAGCCACCATAAGGATTTGTTTGAGCTGTTGAGGAGATTGAGGCAAGGCGTAGAATTTTCCGGGGTGGACGCGGCTTGGTACCACGTAGTCCCTGGCCCCTTCAGGGGTGCTCCGGATGAGTATTGGGGTTTCTATTTCCACAAAACCTTTGGCATCCATAAAATCGCGGATGAATTTCACCACTTTGTGGCGGAAGATTATGTTCTCTTTCATCCTCTGCCGGCGGAGGTCAAGGTAACGGTATCGGAGGCGGAGAGCTTCATCTACTTCTTCCTCCCGGTCAATGTAGAAAGGCGGGGTGCGTGATGGGTTGAGGATTTTGGCTTCTTTGGCGATTACTTCTACCTCACCGGTTGGCAAATTGGGGTTTTCCATCCCTGTCGGCCTTTTTTGAACTATTCCTCTTACCCACAGGACGTATTCGCTGCGAGCTTCATCGGCTACCTGGTAAGCTTCAGGAGATTCAGCCGGGTTGAAGACTACTTGCACTATCCCTTCCCGGTCGCGGAGGTCAATGAATATGAGGCCTCCGTGGTGGCGGCGGCGGTGCACCCAGCCGGCCAGTTTAACCTCACGGCCAATGTGTTCCTTGCGCAAGAGTCCGCAGTAGTGGTCTTTAAGCAATTTCAACCTCCTACCAGGGGTTTTTGTTTCAAGGCTTTTATGTTTCCAGCGCCAACGCAGAACATGGCAATGCGAAAAGCAGTAAGGATTTCCAAAGCTTTTTCCCGGACGGCTTCGGGAGATAGGAGAGCCGGTTTCAGGAATGGAGCTCCTATCCCCACAAGGTCAGCTCCCAAAGCTATGGCTTTGGCTGCTTCAATTCCTGTCCTTATCCCTCCGCTGGCGATGAGTGGGAAATCGGGCAAAACCTGCCGGACGCCTCTAAGAGCTTCGGCTGTCGGTATTCCCCAATCGGAGAAGGCTTCGGCTACGTTCTTGAGGCTTTCCCGCTCAATGCGGTGCATTTCAATCAAGCTCCAACAGGTTCCTCCGGCTCCTGCGACGTCAATTGCTGCAACTCCTGCCTCTTTCAGTTTTAATGCCACTTCTGGGCTTATACCCCAGCCCACTTCTTTTACAACCACTGGCACTTCCAAACTGGCGCAGACTTTTTCAATCTTGGCCAAAAGTCCAGAGAAATTTGCATTTCCCTCGGGTTGGAGTGCTTCCTGCAATGGGTTAAGGTGTAGGACGAGGGCGTCGGCTTGTATCATATCCACGGCTTTTCGGCACTCATCTACTCCATAGCCGTAGTTCAGTTGAACAGCCCCCAGGTTTGCGAAAAGCAGGATATCGGGGGCAATGTCACGCACTTTGTAAGTTGAGGCCAGGGATGGGTCTTCAAAGGCTGCCCTTTGGGAGCCAACGCCCATCGCCCAGCCAAGCTCCTGAGCCACAAGTGCGAGGTTGCGATTTATTCTGCCCGCTTCCTCCGTTCCCCCAGTCATTGGAGATATAAGGAAAGGGGCCTTGAGCTTTTTCCCTAAGAACACAGTTGAGGTGTCAACTTCTGATAGGTCAAGCTCTGGGAGGGCGCAGTGAAGGAAGCGGTATTTCTCAAAGCCTGTTGTTAAGGTCCTAAAGTCCACGCTTTTTTCCAAAGCAATGCGCAAATGCTCACCCTTTCGGTAACTGGAAGACATCAATATGCACTCCTGTCAGAGAAGATGCGGACAAGGGTTTTGATGATTATCTTTATGTCAAGCCATAGGGACCAGTTCTCAATGTACCAGAGGTCGTATTTTGTCCTTTCGGCGATGGAGGTATCACCCCTTAGGCCATGGATTTGAGCCCAGCCGGTTATCCCAGCTTTCTCCCTATGGCGTTCCATGTAGCGGGGGATGCTTTTGCGGAATTGCTCAACGTAGTATGGTTGCTCAGGCCTCGGCCCCACCAAGCTCATGTGTCCAAGTAGGACGTTTATGAACTGTGGGAGTTCGTCCAGGGAATAGCGCCTCAGGAGAGCTCCAAGCTTTGTGCGCCTCGGGTCATCGCGTGTGGTCCAACCTGGGCCATTAGCATCGGCATCTTGACGCATGGAGCGGAATTTGAGCATGGGGAAAGGTTTAGCGTCAAGCCCCATCCTCTCCTGGACGTAGAAGACTGGCCCTGGTGAGTCAAGTTTTATTAGGATGGCTATGAGGAGCATTAAAGGGGAAAGGAGGATAAGGGCGATGGATGCGCCTATTATGTCCATTGCCCTCTTCAAAGCCAGCTTCCAGCCCCTCATAGCCATATCCCTGACCGTAATCAGTGGTAAGCCGTCCAAGTCGCCTATGCTTACTTCCGAAGCTATTATTTGGAAGACGTCAGGGAAGACCTTTATGGCAACTGAACTGCGGTCGCACATCCCGATTATGGAGAGTATCTGTGAGTGATCGGCTTCGGGCATGGCGATTATGAGCTCGTCCACATCTTCTCTGGCCAAGATGGAGGGCAAGTCGCTTATTTTCCCCAGAACTGGGATTCCCATGATTTGGCCGTTTACATTGTCATCCACAAATCCCACCACTCTGTAACCGAGCCCAGGTGAACGCATTATTTTCTGGAGGATTATACGTCCGACTTCCCCTGCCCCCACGATTAGAACTTTGGAGGCGCCTATACCTTTAGCATACATTGAACGTTGCCAGCGGGCATGGAGAGTCCTACCGATGAATGTGAAGATTATGGTTAGCAGCCAGACGTAGACCATCATTAGGCGCGAGTAGTCGGGTTCGTTCTTGAAGATAAGGGAGAAGAAAGCTATGGCGATAAGGGTTCCGATGGAGGAAGCGGCGGTGAGTTTGGAGAATTCGTCTATGTGGGAAAAAGTTCGGCGGCGGTGGTATAGGCGAGCAAAGAAGAAAGTAGTAAGCATGGTGAGGACGTAGATTGCGGCCATTCCCAGGTAAGGGGTAAAGGTGTAGGGCAAGTTCTGGTGCGCAGAGAGGAGCCGAAGCCTATAGCCCAGGTAGAAAGCCAAAGCTATAAGGATGGCATCCAGAACCGCCAAGCTTAAGCGAAAGAGAAGGTTCGGGTTTTTTACGATATTTTGCTTAAGCCCCACCACAGGTAAATCCCCGCCTTAACCAACTTATCCAACCACCAGGGTGTCTGGGAGGCGTAGTGCTTGCGGTAAAAGATGAGCATTGCTCTAAAGAATTCATCCCTGGCCCTGGGGTTCTTTTGGCTTGAAACCCTTTTGTAGTGGAGGACAGTGACCTCGGGGTAGTAGTATACTTTCCATCCGGCCTTTTTTATCCTCAAAGCCCAATCCAGGTCCTCCCCGTAGAGGAAGAAGGATTCGTCCAAAAGGCCGGCATCGGCGATGGCTTCCCTACGCACCATCATAAAAGCCCCTACTACCGAGTCCACCTCGGCAGTTTTATCTGGGTCAAGGTAAGTGAGGTTGTAGCGGGCAAAGCGGGGGTGGCGTGGGAAGAGTTTACTTAGGCCTATCATCCTGTAGAATGCCACTTCGGGGGTGGGGAAAGAACGACGACAGGCGAGATCCAGACTCCCATCCTGTCGGATTAGCTTCGGGCCAGCAACTCCTGCCTGGGGGTGAGAATCCATGAAGCGGACCATTTTAGCCAAGGCTTCCGGCGGGACAATGGTATCTGGGTTCAACAGGAGGGCATAGCGGGCAGCATCTTTAGAGATAGCGCCAGGGTTGAAGCCAAGGGCTTTAAGGCCCAAGTTATTAGCGTATGCATATCCGCCGTTGAATGGGCTGGTGATGAGGAGAACTTCGGGAAATTCCTTTCTAACCATGTCTGCACTTCCATCCCCGGAACCGTTGTCAACCACGCATACTTTGAATGAGACCCCTCGGCTTTCCAGGAGTGAAGCCAAGCAATCCCTGAGGAGGTCCCTGGTATTGTAGTTTACGATAACCACCCCCACGTCCAACATGGCCATAACTTATTGGTTTTATTTTAACACAAAGGGTTTGGTGAAGCAAAGAGTAAAAGCTGGGGGCAAATCGCCTAAATCCCATGCCAGGGGGCAAGCCCTTTGGCATCCACAATCTCTACTTATAGGCAGGTTTGCAAGAAAGGGCGATTTGCTCTCTAATTCTGTGCCTTCTTCACAATTTCTTAACAAGGGCACGGTATACTTGGAGCTGGAAAAATCAACCAAAAGGAGGTGAGAAAATGAGGAAGTGGATGGTGATTCTGGCCGCAGTGGCGATTGTGGGGTTAATTTTAGGTCTGGGTGTGAAGAAAGCCATGGCCCAGACACCTACTCCAACCCCACAAGCTCCTGTCCCGATGCCGTGGAAATGGTTTGGTTGGGGTTTCGGGAAAGGATGCAACCCTAACTCTATCGCTGAAGCTCTGGGGATGAGCACCGACGATTTAGTAAAGGCCCTTCAGGAGGGCAAGACTATAGCCCAGTTGGCCGAGGAGAAAGGGGTAGCTCTTTCCACAATAGTGGACCAATGCCTGCAGTTTGAGAAGGACTGGCTCTCCTTCCTTGTCCAGAAGGGCTACATAACCCAGGAGATGGCCGATAAGTGGCTCAGCCTCAAGAGGCAGATGTTAGAGTTCCAATTCACCTACAACTGGAGATTTGGTTGGGGATGGGGCCGGATGCGCGGCCCCAGAGGAAAGGGGCCTCGGTGGTAAGGGCTCTTTAACTAAGCGGGGGAGGGTTAGCCTCCCCCGCTCTTATTAGGCGCTCATGAGAGCGGCTACGCCAGGCAACTCCTTTCCTTCCAAGAATTCCAAGCTTGCCCCGCCTCCAGTAGAGACGTGGGTTAATTTTTCAGCGACGCCGGCAGCTTCCACTGCTGCTGCCGAATCCCCACCGCCTACCACTACTGTAGCGCCTTCTAACTCAGCCAAGGCTTGGGCTATAGCGAAGGTCCCCTTGGCGAACGGCTCCACCTCAAATACACCCAAGGGGCCGTTCCAAAAGACGGTCCGGGCTCCGCGTAGTTTCTCACGGAAAAGCTTTACAGTTTCAGGCCCTACGTCAAGGATACGCCACCCTTTAGGCACTTCTCCTGGTTTTGCTACTCTTGTAGGAGCATCGGGGGCCAAGCGCTCCGCTATCACTACATCCACTGGCAAGACCAGCTTTTCGCCCCCTTCCCGAAGGAGCTCCTGGGCTAAGCCCAGAGCTTCATCTTCCACAAGGGAATCGCCAACTTCGTAGCCCAGGGCTTTGAAGAAGGTGTTAGCCATCCCTCCTCCGATGAGGAGGAGGTCCACCTTGGGAAGGAGGTTGCGGATCACGCCGATTTTGTCCGAAATCTTTGCTCCGCCCAAGATAGCCACGAATGGCCTTTGGGGATCGGAAAGGAGGAGGCTGAGGTAGCGGATTTCCTTCTCCATCAGGAATCCGGCCACAGCTGGTAAGTAATGGGCAACCCCTTCGGTAGAGGCATGGGCTCGGTGGGCAGTGGCGAAAGCATCGTTGACGTAGATATCGGCCAAAGAAGCGAGCTGGCGAGCGAACTCAGGGTCATTGGCCTCTTCCTCAGGGTGAAAGCGTAGGTTTTCTAAGAGGATTACTTCACCTGGCTTCATCTCCTTCACCGCTTTCTCTACCTCTGGCCCGATGCAATCGTCAAGCTTCTTCACCGGCATTCCCAAGATTTCCGATAGCCTCTTGGCCACCAGGTCCATCTTGAATTCAGGCGATGGCTTGCCCTTGGGCCGCCCAAGGTGGGACATGAGGATTACGGCTGCGCCTTGGTCCAAAAGGTACTGGATTGTAGGCACAGTGGCCTTTATGCGTCGGTCGTCGGTGATTCGGCCTTCAACTATGGGGACGTTGTAGTCCACTCTTACCAGCACCTTTTTCCCCTTAAGGTCTATGTCTCGGATTGTCCTTTTGTTCATGGCCAACCTCCTTTTTGAGGGTTACATCTCCAGCCCATATGGTTTTAACTTCCCCTTCATGGGTAGCCAGAAGGAGAGCCCCGTCTTCGTTCACGCCGATGGCTATTCCTTCTATAGACTCGGTAGGGGTGATAACGGTTACTTCTTGGCCGAGGGGGTATAGTCGGGCTTGCCATTTAGCCCGGAAATCCGCACCCCTTTTCAACCCTTGGTAATTTCTCTCCAAGCGGCTGAGTATTTCCTGAAGCAGGACGAAGCGAGGGAATTCATGGCCAAGCTCATCTGATAGGCTGGTGGCATAGGAGGCCAAGGGTGAAAGGGGCGATTCTGAAATTTTAACGTTAACGTTTAGGCCGACTCCTACTATAGCGTAAAGGATGCGTTCACCCGAAGTTTGAATCTCAGTAAGGATTCCGCCGGCTTTTTTACCGGATAGGAGGATATCATTGGGCCATTTTATCGCTACTTTCAGCGGGGTGAGGTTTTCAATGGCTTCGGCTATGGAGAGGGAAGTAATCATGGTTAAGCGGTGAGCTTGGTGAGGAAGGAGTGAAGGTCTGAAGATTATGGACATGAGGATAGAGGAGCCAGGTGGGGAAATCCAAGTCCTTCCCAAGCGTCCTCTGCCGGCCGTCTGTTCTTCCGCCAGGACTATTGTTCCCTCCGGAGCCCCTCCTTCGGCCAGCCTCCGCGCCTCGTCCTGGGTAGAAGTTATGGTGCGGAAGTAATAGATTCTTTGGCCAAAAATTGGTGATTCGCCCATGGTTCTGAACCAATTATACCTAAAACGTGCCCTGGTGCAAGCTAAGCCTGATTTTTGTCCCTTGTAAGTTCTCGGTGTTATAATATCCTTGGAGGAATCAGCCAGATGAACCAGAAATTGTGGTTCCGTTTCCTTTTGCTGTTCTCAATCTTGCTATTGGCTGCCTGTGCGCAGCCATCTTACCCTGTGGTGAGTTTGCGCTCCAGCCCCCAGCCCACCTTTACCCCGACTTCCCCCCAGGCTCAGGCCTCTTTACGGATTGTAGCCGCTGCCATCCTCTCCCCCCGCACAACTTACCAGGTCTATGAGCACTTGGCTACTTACCTGGAGAAACGCTTGAAAGAGCCCGTGAAAGTTATCCAGCCCGCCACATATGCTGAGGCTAACGAACTGATCCGCACCCGCCAGGTGGACCTTGGGTTCGTCTGCACGGGTCCGTACATCCGGGGCCACGAGGAGTTCGGCTTGGAACTCCTGGCTGTCCCGGAAATCAACGGTAAACGAACTTATCAATCGTATATCATCGTGCCAGCCGACAGCCCCGCGCAGCGCTGGGAGGACCTGCGGGGGACCGTCTTCGCCTTCACCGATCCCCTCTCCCTCTCGGGCTACCTGAGCCCGTTGTACCTTCTCCGTTCTGCGGGGGAGACCCCCGACCGCTTCTTCGCCCGCACCCTCTTCACCTACAGCCACGAGAACTCCGTCCGGGCGGTTGGGGAGAAATGGGTGGATGGTGCAGCAGTGGATAGCCTGGTCTACGAGGCCATGGCCCAACAGACCCCCTTCTACCGGGAACACATCCGCATTATATGGCAATCTGTCCCCTACGGTGCACCGCCAGTCGTGGTGCACCCAGGCCTGGATCCGACGCGCAAGGCGCAGCTGCAGCGGGTCTTGCTGGAGATGGACCAAGACCCTGAAGGTCGGGCTGTCTTGGTCCTACTTGGGGTGAGCCGGTTTGTCCTCCCAGACGAACGCCTCTACGATTCAGCCCGAGAGGTCGTGTTAACGGTGGGAGGGAGACCATGAAGAGACAGTGGAGACAGGTTTGGAGTGTGCTCTGGCCTATTCTGAGCGGTGTCAGCCTGCGGGTCAAAATCATGGGTATCGCCCTGATCAGCATTTTCTCCCTGGGTCTGGGCATCACCTGGCAGGCCCGGGCGATGATGGTCCGCAATCTCCAGCAAGAGTTGGAGCAGCGAGGAATCTCCATTGCTCGGGACTTGGCTTTCCGCAGCACTGACCTTATCCTGACCAATAACCTTTATGGTCTTTACACTTTGGCCCGAGATATTGTCCAGACTAACAAGGACGTCCGCTATGCGTTCTTGATGGACCCAGCAGGGAATGTGCTTGCCCACTCCTTTGAGGGTGAATTCCCGGCTGATCTTCTTTCCGTCAACCAGCTGGAGGAAGGCCAGCCCTATCGCCTCCAGATAATTAATACGGAGGAGGGGCTGATCTTGGATGTGGCGGTGCCGGTGTTTGACGGCCGAGCAGGCGTTGCGCGGGTCGGCATATCCTATCGCCGGCTGAAGGGAGTCATTGCTGGGGCGACCCGCTGGCTGCTGGTGACCACGTTGGCTGCCTCTCTGGTAGGGATTGGACTGAGCAGCCTGCTGACGTGGTTTCTTACCCGGCCTGTGCAAGCACTGACGGAGGCAACCCGTCGGGTGGGTGAGGGGGACTTGAGCCCCCGGCTGACGCCCTGGGCTGCGGACGAGATTGGCTACTTACAGGAATCATTTAACACGATGGTGGAGCGGCTGGCCCGCGCCCGCCAGGAGATGGCTGCGGTCAACGAGAGCCTCCTCCGGCGCAATCGGGAACTCTCTACCCTCTACAGGGTCTCTCAGGCCCTCTCCGGGCCCTTAGAACTGGAGGCGGCCCTTCAGGACGTCCTACGCCAGACAGTGACGGCTACAGGAGCCCAGGGTGGCTGGGTCTGCCTGATAGCTGCTAACAATTCCGATTGCTGGACCTGCGCCACGTTCTGGCGGGACGGCACGTCCCGGTTTCCGAGGGACTATTGTCCTCACTGTGCTGCCTGCGAGCGGGTGCGCGCCAATCCTCACCCGGTAGTCCTCACCCCTTCCTCCTGCGGATGTCCTGCCTGCCCCCTGTTTAAGGAAGAAGGCCCAAATAACCAGATGTACCATATCGCCATTCCGCTGCGGTTGAAAGGCGAAACTGTCGGCATGTTCAATGTAGTTTGCCCGGATGAGGTGTGCCAGGAAGACCTGGGACTATTGGAGGCCATTGGGCAGCAGGTGAGCGTTGGCATAGAGAACGCCCGCTTGTGGGAAGAACTCCGGCGGAAGGAGGCCGTCCGACGGGAATTGCTGCGCAAAGCCCTTACTGCCCAAGAGGAGGAACGGCGCCGGATTGCCCGAGAACTTCACGATGAGGCCGGCCAAGCTCTGGCCGCGCTGCTGGTCGGCTTGCGGTTGATGGAAAACGCCTCCAGTTTGGAAGAGGCCCGCTTACAAGTTGCACACATGCGAGAATTGGTGAACCAAACCCTGGATGAAATCCGCGCCTTGGCCTGGGAACTGCGTCCCAGCGTCTTGGACGACCTGGGGCTTGTTCCCGCCCTCACCCGTTACATCCAGAGTTGTCGGTCCCGCTTCGGGATGGAAATTGACCTGGAGGTGGTGGGGCTGGACCAGGTCCGACTGCCTTGGGAAGTGGAGACCGCTCTGTATCGCATCGCTCAGGAGGCCCTGACCAACGCAGCCCGCCATGCGGACGCTCGTCATGTCAGCGTTGTTTTGGAGAAGCGTGGGAGTAAAGTGCTCCTGATCGTGGAAGACGATGGGAGAGGGTTTGACCTAGCACAAGTTCGCACCCAGAAGCGTGACCACTTGGGGCTTTACGGTATGGAGGAACGTGCTTCCTTGGTGGGCGGTTGCCTGACGGTGGAATCAGCTCCAGGTTCAGGTACGACAGTGGTTGTGGAGGTGCCTTTAGCTTAAGCAGGAGTGAAAGATGGAACCTAAAATTCGCGTGCTCATTGCCGATGACCATGCTGTCCTTCGTGCTGGTTTACGCATGCTTTTGGATTCCGAACCCGATATAGAGGTGGTTGGAGAAGCCCAGGATGGCTTAGAAGCTTTGGCCCGCGTCCGGGAATTAACCCCCGATGTCTTACTGCTGGATCTGGCAATGCCGCGGACAGGAGGCCTGGAAATACTGGAACGCATAAGAGATATATCACCCCACACCCGCGTATTAGTCTTAACGATGCACGAAGAGGAGGAGTATTTGCGGGCTGCCCTGCAAGCTGGCAGCGCTGGTTACGTCCTCAAGCGAGCGGCTGCGGAGGAACTCCTCTCCGCCATTCGGGCTGTCTACCACGGCGGCGTCTACCTTCACCCTGAACATGCCCGACAGCTGTTGGAAAGCATGGTGGACCGAGAAGCACGCCGACAAAAACAAGAAGCTTCCCCACCATTAAGCCCTCGGGAACAAGAAGTCCTGCGCCTGATCGCTTTGGGGTACACAAATAAGCAGGCTGCTGATGCTCTTTACCTTAGCGTAAAGACAGTGGAGACGTACCGAGCACGGCTGATGGCCAAACTGGGCCTGCGCACTCGGGCTGAACTTGTGCGTTATGCCCTCCAGAAAGGTTGGATCCAGCCGGAGGAAACATCGGATACAGATCAACGCCACAAAGCATAAAGAGCCTCCTGTAAGGTTTTCCCCGACATCCAAAAGCCAGATTTTCCCCGACATTTTTCCCAAATTTTCCCCGATAGACATGATAAGTTGGGTTGTATAAAATGTGCATTAGCGGTTTAAAATTCCGTAGGAGCGAGGCTTATGCTGGCAGCAACAGAGGTTAAAAGTGTTATTTTGCGAATGTACGAGGACCTGGAGCGGGCGTTGAAAAAGCCCCTCCACGAACGCCACTGGGGGATGGTTATTGATACCCGCAAATGCGTCGGCTGCAACTCCTGCACGGTGGCCTGCAAGGCCGAGAACAAACTTCCCCCGGGTGTGGTCTACAACGTGGTCATAGACGAAGAGTTCGGGACCTATCCCAACGTGGCCCGGCGCTTCATCTCCCGCCCCTGCATGCACTGTCAGAACCCGCCCTGCGTGCGGGTCTGCCCGGTCAACGCCACCTACAAGCGGCCCGACGGCATCGTGGTCATTGACTACGATGACTGTATCGGTTGCCGCTACTGCATCTCCGCCTGTCCCTACGGGGCCCGCTCCTTTGACTTCGGCAACTTCTACACCGTTGGGAAGACGCCGGAGGTGATGCCCTGGGACGTGATGCCCAGTTTTGAGTACGGGGAGGAACAGCGTCGGGACCCCCGCAATCCCTGGCGTTCCCCCATCGGCAACACTCGCAAGTGCCACTTCTGCATCCATCGCCTGGAGAAAGGAATGCTACCGGCCTGCGTGACCACCTGCATCGGTCAGGCCCGTATCTTCGGCGACCTGAACGACCCTGAAAGCCTGGTAGCTCAACTGGCCGCTTCCCCCCGAGCCATTCGCCTCAAAGAAGAATTGGGCACCGAGCCTAGTGTTTACTATTTGTTATAGGAGGGGAAAATGGGCAAAAGAGCGCTGATCATTGCCATTGTTGGCCTTTTACTTTTGTTGGTCGGCCTGCCGGGCTTAGTGGACCGCCTCGCCTACGGCCACATCAATGTGGGCTATGGAACTCTCGTCCCCTGGGCATTGTGGGTGGTACTCTATGTATACTTCAGCGGCCTCTCCGCCGGTGCTTTCCTCATCTCCTCCCTGGTCTACGTCTTCGGGATGAGACAATTTGAGCGCATCGGACGGCTGGCCCTCTTCATTGCGCTGGTCTGCCTCCTGACCGCGCTGCTCTTTATCTGGTTTGACCTGGGGCATATGGAGCGTTTCTTCTTCGTCTTCACCCGCCCCAGTTTCACCTCGCCGCTGACCTGGATCGTCTGGCTCTATACCATCTACTTCTTCCTTCTCCTGGCCGAAATCTGGTTCGTGATGCGCCCCAGTTTCGTCCGCGGTGGGGAGGGGAAGGGCTTTAAGGCCAGCCTCTATCGGTTCCTAACCTTCGGTGCGCGGGACCTCAGTCCCCAGGCCCTGGAGCGAGACCGCAAAATCGTGCGCATTCTGGGCACCATTGGCGTTCCATTGGCCATCGCCTTTGGCATGGGCACAGGAATGACCTTCGCTGTCACTGTCGCTCGGGCCTACTGGTACACGGGCCTCCTCCCCATCATGTTCCTGGTTTCCGCCCTGGCTTCCGGCGGCGCCCTGCTCACCACCATCGTGGCCTTTGTCGTGCCCAATGGCCTCGGGGAACACCGGGAGGAGGTCATCGGCCTGGGACGGCTGCTGGTCCTTCTCCTCTTCGTGGACTTCCTGATGGAGATTGCCGAGATTCTGGTCAGCCTCTACGGGACTGCCCCGGCCCACTTTATCCCCATCCGCGAGCAGCTCTTCGGCCCCAACTGGTGGATTTTCTGGATTCTGGGGATGGGGATGGCGCTGGTGGGCCCGATGCTCATCCTGACCTTCCCCGGCCGCCGCAGCGCCGTTTGGACCGGCATTGCTGCCTTACTGGCAACCATTGGCTTCGTCGGTATCCGCTGGAATGTGGTCCTGCCGGGGTTCGCCGTGGAGGAACTGCCAGGCATCGGCCGGTCCTTCTTTGAGCCCCACTGGATCTATGGGCTTTACATACCCAGCGCGATGGAGTGGGGGTTGACCCTCTTCAACGTGGGGGTAGGCGTGCTCATCCTGGCCCTGGGCTTCTGGCTCCTCCCCCTGCGGGCAGAGGAAACCCCCGCTTAGAAGAACCAGCTGTAAGGAGGGAACGATGGAGCTGAGCCGACGGGAATTTTTGAAGCTTTCGGCCTTTGTCGGAGGAACAACTTTATTCCTTAAGGCAAAGGAAACTTTGGATAAACTGGAGCAAGAAGGGGAAGGCTTCTATCCACTGGCCGAGCCGGACAAAATGATTTACACCGTATGCCAGCAGTGCAACACTCAGTGTGGCATCAAGGTCAAACTGCTGGACGGCGTGGCGGCCAAGATAGACGGCAACCCTTACTCCCCATGGAATCTCTACCCCCACCTTCCTTACAAGACACCTGTCTCCCAGGTGGCCCGCGTGGAGGGTTACATCTGCCCCAAGGGGCAATCCGGCATCCAGACCGCCTACGACCCCTACCGCATCCGAAAAGTTCTCAAGCGCAAGCCCGGCACCAAACGGGGCGAGAACCAGTGGATTACCATCCCATTTGAGCAAGCCATCCGAGAGATTGTGGAGGGGGGCGACCTCTTCGGTGAGGGGCCTGTCCCCGGCCTCAAGGACCTCTGGGCCATCCGGGACCCCAAAGTTATGAAAGAGATGGGGGACTTCGTCAAGAAAATCTGGGCCGAGAAGGACCCGGAGAAGAAGCGAGGACTGGTGGAAGAGTTCAAGACCAAGTTCGCCGATTACCTGGATGCGATGATTGACCCCGACCACCCGGACCTGGGACCCAAGAACAACCAGATTGTCCTGATGTGGGGCCGGCTCAAAGGCGGCCGAAGCGACCTCCTCCATCGCTTCTTCGGCAGTGGTCTGGGGACGGTCAACCGCCATGGCCATACCACCGTCTGCCAGGGTTCCCTCTACTTCTCCTGCAAGGCAATGTCCGAGCAATTTGTGGACGGCAAGTTCTCCGGCGGCGTCAAGTTCTACTGGCAGGCGGACTTGGGCAACAGCGAGTTCGTCATCTTCGTGGGGGCCAACCTCTTTGAGGGAAACTACGGCCCGCCGCTGCGGGTGGCCAAGATAACCGAAGGGCTTACCACCGGCCGACTCAAGTATGCGGTAATTGATCCCCGCTTCGGCAAGACGTCCTCCCAGGCCTGGAAGTGGCTCCCCATAAAGCCCGGGACCGAGGGGGCCGTGGCAATGGCGATGATCCGCTGGATTATAGAGAACGGCCGCTACGACGAGAAATACCTGCGCTGTGCCAACAAAGCGGCGGCCAAAGCGGCCGGGGAGCCCACCTGGACCAATGCCGTCTGGCTGGTGAAAATCAAAGACGGTATCCCGGGAGCCTTCCTCCGGGCCTCAGAAATTGGCCTGACCCAGAAGCAGGAGGTGGAGAAAGAGGGCAAGAAAGTCACCGTCTACGTCACTCCGGAGGGGAAGGAGTATGCCTATGACCTCCTGGTGACGATGGTGGATGGGAAACCGGTGGCCTTTGACCCCAACGACGCCGAAACGGCGGTGGTGGGCGACCTGTTCGTGGATACCACTCTCCGGGCTCCCGACGGGAAGGATATCCCGGTCAAGAGCGGGATGCAGATCCTGAAGGAATCGGCGGAGAAGATGACCATTGAGGAATACGCCGCCGAGGCCGGAGTCCGGCCCGAGGACATCGTGGACCTGGCACGGGAGTTCACCTC
>Ga0185307_1000570_pt1 | contig 22889 bp, 25 predicted proteins | sample LHCtaG_FD_128010 | JGI IMG/M metagenome (GOLD analysis project Ga0185307, IMG submission 128010) | Hot spring microbial communities from Little Hot Creek, USA to study Microbial Dark Matter (Phase II) - LHC4sed_matched (SPADES... | ecosystem: Environmental > Aquatic > Thermal springs > Hot... | reverse complement strand
CAAGAATCTTAAGCTCCAATGGGACCTTATTCCTCTCAAAAACGCCTAAGCTCTCAACCAAAGATTTAATACTCAACATGAGAAAAACTTAAACGAGAAGACATATAAACCTTAAGTTGCCACGTCCCCCTAAAGTATGATGAAGTTTTCCACATGTTTATTGAAGTTTCTTAATTTCCCCCTCTAAATCCTTAATTCTCCTATCAATATTCAATATGAGCCTATCTATAACCTCACTTATCTGCTTAAGTTTCTCCCTAAAATTTCTCAAGAACGCAATCTTATCCTCTATTTTTGCATTATCACCCAGCATAATTATTTTTATCGCCTGCTCCATTAACGCTGGCGCTGCTGAAACTTCTCCCCCGATTTGATGGATTGGTGCGATCTGGCTTAGTAGCCACCTTCTTATTGCTGAAGCTAGCTCGGAATGTTTTTTGATAACCTCTTTAAAGGTTTCTTTTCCCTTATCTGTTATTGTATAAACCTTTATTAGTCTGTTTCTCTGGCGGAGCCATTCGCCCCTAATAAATCCATCCATTTCTAACTCTTTTAGCGCTGGGTATAGGGAACCTGCTGTGGGAGTTAATAGGTTAAATGTGCTCTCCTTTATTCGCTTAATCATTTCATATCCGTGTAATGGTCCCTGTAACAGAGTATATAGTATTGACAATTTAAGATAGCCCTTTTTAAGCTGCTCCCTCATTATCTCGATGCTTTTCTCCGCCATATCCGGCACAACATTTATATAGGTTTCCAATATATTAATATTTTGCTTTCCAACATATATAGGTTTCCAATATATTCCGAGCGATTTAGTGATCGGGCCATGAAAGCCTCTGGAAAACCCCTAATTGAACTAGTGGATGTTAGTAAGGAGTATAGAGCCGGCAATATATCCACTATGGCCCTTAAGAATGTTAACTTTAGGGTTTGTGAGGATGACTTAGTTGCAATAATGGGGCCCTCGGGTTCTGGGAAAACAACTCTACTTAATATGCTTGGGCTCCTTGATAGGCCTACAAGGGGGAAGATAATTTTTGAGGGCAGGGATATTTCAAGGCTTAGCGATAAAGAATTGGCTGACTTAAGAAATAGGAAGCTTGGGTTCGTTTTTCAGACGTTTAATCTGATTAGTAGGTTATCTGTTTTTGAGAATGTGGAGATGCCGCTGATACCTAGAGGTATTCCCCGGAATATTAGGGCTGAGATGGTTAGGGATGCTATATTGAAGGTTGGCGGCGACCTTGAGTGGCTTAAGAAAAAACCTAATCAGTTATCGGGTGGACAGCAGCAGAGGGTTGCGATTGCTAGGGCGATTGTTGGAAACCCGCCCATAATTTTAGCTGATGAGCTTACTGGAAATCTTGATAGAGCTTCAGCTAAGATTGTTGTTGAAACATTTCTGAACTTAAATAAGGAGGGTCACTCCATAATTATTGTAACTCATGATCCTGAAATTGCGAACTGCACCGAAAAAATCTATTTAATTAGGGACGGTAGTATAATTGGCGAACATAAGGCCGACCCAAGTGAGTCCCTCATAAGTAAAATGAGATAGAAATTTCGTGAATAGCATATTTCGGGCGTGGTTTACTTGGCTGAGAACAAGAAAAGAATGGTTGGCCTAACATTAATCATCCTAATGATCTTAGCAGAGTGTTCACTCTTTATCCCGAGAGAGATTTTATGCGATCAAAAGAACTTCAGCATAGTTGGAGTCATAGTTAAGTCATCTTCGGGATCAGAAAAGATTTACCCTGGAAGCAGAAGGGTTAGCCTAAGAATTGAAGCCGCTTACATGGGAAATACAACCGCTAGATCCGTTACCGGATACCTAAAAACAGTTGAAGGAATAGACTTTAGCGCAGGAAGCGGGCCATCTGCACCAGCACGTTCACTTAATGGATCCTTTCTCTTGAAGGTTGAGATGGGTGATTATGTGACATTCGATTATTATTTGGATATTTCTAAATCTATTAGCCCCAAAACCTACACTTTAACCCTTAACATAACTTATCGCCTAGAATTTAATGTGACCTTACTCTCTGAGATACATAGCATTTCGATAAAGGTTTCAAGATACCCTGAAATCCAGTTAAGGGTTATTGACGCATACTTGTCCCCCTCATCATCTCCAGGCTCGGTGAACACAAACCTATACGTTTTAATGGAGAATGTTGGCGAATCCAGTATAAGATCAGCAGACTTTGAATTATACATGCCCAGCGGCTTCACTGTTAATAATCCTAAAACGAGGGTCGGCGTCATTAACAGCGGCGATAGGTTCACAATCACATTCTCCGGAATATCTGTGCCATTAGATGCTAGGATAGGCTGGTACTCTGCAAGCATCTATACAGAGGCTACAATGGTGACTGAGGACAACGTAGTTTATGATGCTGCTGAAACGCTCAGTAATGTAGATTTTTATGTTGCGAGCCCGCCTAAAGAGGATCCAATAATAGTTTCATCAGTTTCAGTGTTATATCAGGGCTCACCAGCGCCACTTCTTCCATCAGCGAATGGTTTAACAATTAGGATGGTAATGATTAATAGGCTCCCAGAAGCTGTAAGTGGCATGGTTATAAGATTGCCGCCCCCCGTCGGTATAATTATACGATCAATCTCCGGGACATATGTTAATGGGATGGCTCCAGGCGGCTCATGCTATCTTGACATAACCGTTGATGTTAGCCCTGAAGCTCAAGTTGGGAGGAAAATAATTTCATTAAATATTTCATATGTAAGGATAGTTTCCGGCTCCTCCTATATTGCTGGGCAGAGCCTAAATGTTACAGTGACGGTTGAGAGCCATCATAGCTATGTGCCTGAAATATCGCTTGTCTCGGCGTATTGGGGCTCACCGAATCCAACTCCGGTTTATGGTGGTTCACAGTATGTTCCGCTAACATTACGCTTCATTAATGATGGGCGATATGATATTATTGGGGCAAGGATTGAGGCAGAATCAGCCTTATTAGATCCAGTGAAGAATTCAGAGACCTTAGCAGCTAGGCTTACACCAGGGTCTTATGCATCAGCCACCCTATACTTTAATGTTAACGCTGATGGGGGAGTGATTCCACTTAGCATTCTCGTGAATTATTTCTTTGAGGAGTTCGGTGTTCACTTAAATGTTACTAGGGTTTTCGAGGTTTATTTGCCCGTTGAAAAGTATTCGGCTTTAGCAAGCAATCTTGCCGTGGTTAGTTCAGGATGGCAAAACAATTATAATGTTTTTCCAAGAACTGAGAATGCAACTTACCAAGTGACTCTGGCAAATAGGTCTCCCTTCTCTATAGGGGGAATATTTCTATCACTTAGACTGCCGAGGAATATTTCTTCGAGGGGAGAAGCGTATATTGAGGGGCCTATTAGAAGCCTTGGAACGTTCACAGCCTCCTTCATGGTTTCGATTGGATGTCTCCAGCCTGGAACATATAATGCAACTTTGATAGCCGACTTCATACTTCTGTCGGGTGGTCCTGGAATTAAGTGCGTTGAAGAGTTTGATTTGACGATCGCTATTAGTGACGATAGTCAAGCCGTGGAATTTATTAGCGCAGGATGGTATGAAGGGTCTGTTGGACCAAACACTTATGGGGCTCACTTAATAATATCCTTAAGGAATAATTTCGTGGATAGCATGAGGGGGGCTATTTTAAAATTAAACCTCCCAGAAGGCTTACTTAATGCCCTAGATAACACCTCATATATCAAATTATCTCCCGTATCCACCACTTTACTAGGAATATCTCAACCCGTGCAAATTCAAGAATTAAGCAGGCTTATAAGCGCTTATTCGGGAGCTGCTCAAATGAGTGCAGCCCAAACATTTAGTAGGGGCGATATATTGACATTTGTTGCAAATATCCATATTTTAAATGTAAGCCTCGGCATTCACAATCTTATGGGCGATCTATCCTATATTGATCAGTGGGGCACAAAAAGATCTATAGAGGTATTGATTCCCATAGCCATATTGGGAAGAACAGAGTACATTGACATTTCTACAAGTGGAAGCTTAAGCGTTAGGAGTAGGTTCACAAACATCTCCCTATCAATATGGAATCGCGGGAGTTCGCCAGCATACAATGTTTACCTTGTTATTTCACCCTATCAGGGCATGCCAATCTTAATAGCGTCGCCAGCGGTTACCTATGTTAGGATGATCGGCGCTGGTGAAAGGGTTGATGTTCCAGTTAATCTAGCCTACAACCCGCTAGGTTTTATATCCCAAATTGGTGGGACAACAACGATCACTTATGGCCCGGTTCCGCTGATGATATCCCTGATTTATAGGGATGTGAGTGGTGCGCTCAAGAGCTTTAATAATACTTTGACGGTTGTCGTCGAACCATTTATAGATCTCCTAATAAAGGATGTTAGGGCAATTGGTAAATCCTCCATGTCAACAGTTTCCGGGACTATCGTTAACTATGGCTCGGCGACAGCATATAGGGTTAGAGCCATCTTCCAGATTGAGGATGAAAGTCGGTCAACGCTTGTAGGCGATGTCGCACCTGGCGATGAATTAGCCTTTAGAATCGATTTACCAAAATATGGGGAGAGAGGAGTGCTTAGAATAGAATATTATAATATTTTTGATGAATTAGCGTATAGAGAGATGTCGGTTAGCGTAGAATTTCAGCCCGAAACGCCCATTGCACCCGCTCCGAGCGGTGGAATAGGCATTGAAGCGTGGATTGTTGTGGCTGCGGTCGTAGTATTCTTATCTCTTGCATCATTCCTCATTTATAGGGTTTTGAGATCCCGCTCAGTAAACAGAGTTTAGCGTGAGATCCAATGAGCCTCCACATAATATTCTTGGATTTCATCAGGCTATCTATGAGAGCTCTAAGCGAGAGGAAAATTAGGGCTGCACTTACAATAATCGGTATAGCTATAGGCCCCCTAGTTTTAGTCATGATGAGTTCTGTTGTAAGAAGCTACTCAGACTACATAGTTGAAAGAATAACGTCGCTTGGGCAAAATGCTATAGCGGTCTTTCCGGCGGAAAACTATAGGCTGGATGAGGAGGAGCTAAACTTTATTAGATCCTTACCGGAGGTGATGAGGGCCGAACCATTCTATTCAACGCAGGGGCTACTTAAGAGGGGCTTTGAGGAGATTAGGGTCTCAATATTCGCCATAGACTATGCCCTGCTCTTTGAGGCTATAGGAAGTCTTAATATAAATGATGGTGGAATACCAAACGAGCCCCTCTACGCCATAATTGGCAGAAAGGTTGCCTTCAGAGATAGCGGTGAACAATATTTTGCCCTCGATGATGTCATGACTGTAGCTGTTCCGAGGATTGAGGGTGAAAAAATAGTTGGAAAAAGGAACATAAACGTTAGGGTTGGAGCAATATTGGAGGAGTATGGTGGAGCCCTAATAGTTGACCCGGACTCAACAATTTTCCTCCAACCGGAAGCTGGCAGAAAATTGCTTGGGATGAGAGATTGGTCTGGAATATTTGTGCTTGCACGCGACCCGTCACTAGTTAAAGGAATAGTATCATTATTAAGAGGGAAGTATGAGGATAGATTGCAGGTTATAGCCTTCAGCGCAATAGCCGAGGCTATTTCAAGCGTTACTGACGCAATAAACTTCATAAATTTTGCAACTTCGCTCTCCGCCTTTGCGGTTGCGGTAGCTGGTGTAGCTGCAACCATGATAACCTCTGTTATGGAGAGAACCCGTGAGATAGGTGTTATGAAGGCTATAGGGTATACTAGCAATCAAATCTTAGCGCTTATCCTATTAGAGTCCATAATGATGAGTTTAATCGGAGGCTCAATCGGCATATCTATTGGAGCAATAGGAGCTCACATATTGTCCTTTAGGGGTCTAACGATAGGTGGAATAGGATTAACGCTCACATTAAGCCCGAAGATAACATCAGACCTAATAATACAAACCCTCCTACTAACAATAATGATAGGTTTAGTGGGCGGAGCATTACCAGCATATAGGGCTTCGAAAATACCCCCGGTAGTAGCCCTAAGATATGAGTAAGCATATTTGAGAATAATTGTGCTTTAAGCTCTAATTTTTATTCGAGAACTTGGCTGTGCTTAAAAGCGTACCATGATATGAAGGTTAGGGCAATTATATACGTTACTGCCACGATCAACGATCTGGAGAGTACCAGCGATAAGGGTTCGGTATAAAGCTCTTTAAACATGCTCGCTGGGCCCCCTTGAGCCCGACCTATCTTAATGTATGTGACATTTGCTGATGGGTGGAGAGTATATTGAATGATCATTTTTGAAATATTATCCGTGCCCGTTGAGATGCTGCTAGCATAAGTCATTGAGGTTTCAGTCTTTAGATATCCTATTGCTCCACTCCCCGGTAGATAATGGAGTATCCAGGCGCTTTCAGTAAACACTGCGACTATTGATGTCCCTATAAACATTGCAAGAAAAATTATTATTGATGTAACAGATGTTAGGATGGTGTTCTTTGAGAGAGAGCCTAATGCTAAAACAAAGGACGCCCAAACGAATGTACTTAATATGTCGCCTAGAATACATAATGGTATTAGGTGCAGGTTTTCTTGAGGACCATAAATAACTATGCCTCCGACAACCATATAGACATATAAAAGCATGTAGGCTGCTGAGATTGTTATGAACGCCGCTATCATCTTCCCCACCAATATAACTGTTCTTGAAATAGGCTTCGTTAGTAGGGTGATTATTGTTCCACTCTCGAATTCCCCAGATATGCTATTCATCACCGTTACGAGGGCGAAGAGAAAAATCATGAGGTTCCCTAAACCACTATTCGTAATAACGTAATCCGGTTTACTCTCTAAAGCCACGTTATTTATGTGACTGAGTATCACTGGTAAAAGCAGCGTTAGAGTTGTTATCACGAACGCTGCCACAAGAACCCCTAAAAACTTTTTCTTCCTAATATTCCATAGCAGCTCATATTTTATGATAGCCGCTAGCTGATCTGTAATCCTAGGGTTCCTGCCACCTCCCAAGCATGTTGTGCCCATCCACACATCACCTAGACTTCATTATAAGCTGTATGAAAGCTTCTTCAAGGCTCCTCATCCTCATATTCATTGAAATAATTATGCCTCCTGATTTAGTTATTGCCTGAGATACATCTGGCCTAATATCTCTATCAGCATTCACTTCAATAATCATTTTATTGCCCTCAACCTGAAGATTTGATATGAATGGCAGACTTTTGATAGCCTCTAAAATACCGCTTGAGATTTCAGTAACCTCGATTTCAAGTATTGCTGAACCAGCAATCTTGCCAATAACATCCCTAAGTGGACCTGACGCTAAGCATACGCCCCTATGTATTACACTTACGTGGCTGCAGATCTGCTCAACCTCACCTAATAAGTGAGATGAGAGGAAAACCGTGGATCCTCCCCTTGCAACCTCCCTAATTATCTCTCTAACATCAACCATGCCAACTGGATCTAAGCCTAAAGTCGGCTCATCTAGTATGATAAGTTCAGGCTCACTTAATAATGCCTGCGCTATTCCAAGTCTCTGCTGCATACCCTTACTATACTCACCTACGAAATTATTCTCCCTACCTTTAAGCCCAACTATCTCAAGCACTCTATTTATTCTAGATTTCCTCTCTTGAGCGGGCATACCATACATTCGCCCGTAAATATCAAGTATCTCCCAAGCCCTCAAATGCTTTGGAAACCTCGGCAGCTCGGGCATATAACCTATTTTAAGTCTAGCCCTCGGATCGTCAACGCGAACCTCCTCGCCCAGAACAATTGCTCGGCCACCATCAGGTCTGAGGAGCCCAACAAGAATCTTTATTGTCGTAGTCTTTCCAGCACCATTCGGCCCTAAAAAGCCGTGTATTGTCCCCTTCTCAACCCTTAGGTTAAGCCTATTCACGGCTACCAGTGCGCCATATCTTTTTGTCAAGTTTATTGTTTCAATTGCTAAACTCATCTGTTAGCACCAATTTTTAAGGGAGATAACGGCTTAGCTTAGCAATTATTAATGATATAAAGGTTACTGTCTGAGCAGAATATAAATTCAAGTCTCTACGTAGGCTATAATTGGTGATTTGGAGTTGAAGGTTTCTATAGGCTCAGATGACCTATACCCCATAACGTTAGCGCTTCGTGAAGAGCTTAAGAAGAAGGGATTTGAGGTTAAGGTTTACGGCGCCCTAGAAACTGGTAAAGGTTGAGCCATGGCATGATGTAGCCTTCTCCGTGGCTGAGGATATAGCGGAGGGCAAAGCCGACTTCGGATAGTTATATGCTATACTGGAATAGGGGTTTCAATCGCAGCCAACAAGATTAGAGGTATAAGGGCAGCATTATGCTTCGATGCGGAGTCGGCTAAGGGCGCTAGATTATGGAATGATGCTAATGTCCTAGCAATAAGTGGGAGACTAACCACGCCATATACTGGCAGGGAAATTTTGGACGCGTGGTTATCAGTAAAAGAGCCGGATGAGAGCGAAATCGCCAATATAAGAAAAGTAATCGATAAATAATCTTACTCTTTTTGCGCCAGTAAAGTTAATCCTATAAAAAGCATTATTGCCCCAATTATTTGCATCATTGACAGGTATTCTCCAAGAATAAAATATGCTAGAATGGCGGTGAAGAAGGGTGATGAGAGCTCTGTAAGCGCCACTTGGCTTGTTTTCAACCTCCTAAGCCCCTCATAATAAAATATGTATCCTAAACCCGCAACTAAGCCGAGAACCGCCTGATAAATAGACTCTATTATAGGCTGATTTAAAATTATTAGCGTCGGGAGGAAAACTACCGACGCAACTAGAAATCTATAGACAACGATCAGCGCGCTCTCAGCAACTTTAGTTAGGCGTTTGCCAGGTATAGCCACGATAGCCCAACCTAATGTCGCAAACAAAACTATAGCGTCGCCTAAATTGCCGAATTTAAGGGCTATTAGATTTTCAATGCTCCTGCAAGTTATCAAGATGGCTGCGAAGCCTATTATTAACCCTCCTATAACGTCATTTCTCCGCATCTTCTCCTCCAGAAGCATGAAACCTAAAATCGAAACGAAAAGGGGCTGTAGATGAGCGAGTAGAGTGGCGTTTACAGCAAGGGTCAAGGATAACCCGAGGAAGTATGCTACTGGAGCGAGAACTGAACCTACAATCCCAACAAGCAACATATCTCCTAATGAAGAAACCTTCAATTTCAACGATTTCCCACTTAATAGGGTATAAGCTAACGAAATTATGGCTGCAAAGAATGCTTCTGAAGCCGCGACCTGAATGAAACTCAACGATGAGAGTAGAACTTTCCCAATAATTACTTCAATAGCCCACATAGCTCCAGCTGATATCCCAAAGAGAACACCTATAATCTTCTGATCGTCAGCCGCTGAACGCAAGCGGTAACACCTTAGTAGTGATTACAGAAGACTTTTATTTTAATGTACTTAGCGATCCTACCTGGATTATCAAACCTCCTAGAATATGAGTCCGCTTTCGGAAAAGCTGGAGGCACCGAAAATATATGGGAGATTTGCAGAATTTTTAATTGGATGATGGTTATGGAGAGCCTTAAGATTCAAGATATGAAGAGAGGACTTCGGAGACTTGGCATTTTATCCATAACGATAGGATTGGTTGGGATTGGGGTTAATCTTGTGATGCTAATGTTGACTCCTGGTACGGAACCCGGCTACCCTAGCTATTCTTTTAGGGTTCTGGGCTCTTTGATCAGCACTATTGTTCTTTTCCAGGGAGCGCTCTGCCTCATTAGCGCCCAGAGCCTTGCTCGACGGACGGATCTTTCTGCACCTACTCGCTTTTCCTCTTGGTTCACCAAGAAGAGAAACTTCATTCTAATCATCCTTCTAACGTTCCTATTGACCCTCGTTATCCTTCTGACCGTAAGACCGTAATGTAGCACCTAGCGTACAGTGAAGAATATGGAAACTCGCTACACTGTTCTCATTCTCTCAGCTCTGCTCTCGCCCCTTGCAATGCCTCTCTCTGCCTAAGAAGACAAGGTTTATGTATACTTCTTTTATGGTTTTGAAGTGTCCTCAGCTAGAGGTTATAGGTTTGAAATCTACGGTAATAGAAGCAACCTTCTGCTCCTAAACCGTTATTTCGATAAATACGGGTTCCCCAAGATCAGAGAGTAATCCCAGCAGTTTTTACCCATATCAGCCGTTTAACAGGCGATAAGTATGCGAGGAAGATTATGGAGACAAGCCTTCGAATATGTCTACACATTTGACGATGTAATGCTGTTTAGGAAAAGGAAGTGAGAGGCCCTATTACTCTAGTTACTCTAGGGGCCTGTGAAACCGCATTTTGGGCATTTATATTGGCGTCTAAATTGCCGACATTTGGAGCAACGCCATATTGTTACCTCGCCGCAGTTTGGACATGGGAATGAGATTGCATTTGTTCCGGGCGGAATTATTCTGTTACATGAAGTGCAAATGGGCATAGCAACACTTTTGCTCAATTTACGCACCCGCTTTTAGTTTGCATAATAACTTTTTGCTTCCTTATATATTTTAGCGATACATGAAGCATTAACTCCAGAATCAAATAGTAAATCTCTTGTCTCAGTAGAATAATATAGCCCTAAGAATTTCCGGTAGAATTTTCAGTCTCTTTTTCCTCCTAAGAATCTTCATTAGCGTGCTTCCATAGAAGTCCATGTCACCAATCTCCGAGAGATCCCTATAAATTTCTTCATTAATAATCACTGAGAATATTTTGTCCATGCCTCTATCGGAGAGTTTATCCAGAGCCCTTCTGAATAAGAGCGATATCCTAATTTCCCTCCCAATCTTCGCCCTCCATTCATCCTCATATCTTCTAAGAAACTTTTTCCCAGATCCATCTCTCCTAATGAATTCAAACGCTATTCTACCAGCTATTGTAGCGCATATTCCCCCGAAGATAACTCCGCCGCCAGTTATCGGCTTAACCTGACCAGCTGAATCCCCAACAACTAGCAGGTTATCGCCATAAGTTCTTTTAATAGGCCCGCACGTAATAACCAGCCCCGAATAAAATCTGAGAACCCTTAACTTATCGCCAATGGTTTTTCCAAAGCGTTTTTCTATGAACTTGAAGAGTCTCCCTCTTGAATTGAAATCTTTACATGCTAAACCTACCCTAGCGGTTCTATAGTCCAAGGGGATTACCCAAGCGAATAAGCCGGGGGCTATACACTTGCTTAAGTGAACTTCAACGTAGTCTGGGTCTACATCAACTCCCTCTAAATCAGCTTGAAATCCCCTTAAAAGCTTTTTAGTTTCCAGAGACTTTAAGCCAGTCATACCTAATACTCTTGGCGATGCCCCCTCAGCATCTATTAATAATTTAGCTCTCATCTCGCTGTTATCACCAAATTTTAGAATCCATCCCCCACTATAACGCTTAACCGACTTAACTTTCGAATTCAATTTAATGAGCGCACCGCTCCTTGAGACTTGCTCCGCTAGAAAAATGTCAAGTAAGTGGCGGTTAACAACGCATGCAACATAATCCTTCTTCTCAATTGTAAATGAGAGCCCTGATGGTGAGAAGAAAAGTGCACCTCTAACCTTATTCTGAACATATCTGCTATTAGTAGGGATACCTATCTCGGTTAACCCTCTCATGCTTAAGAGTCCAGCGCAGTGGATGGGTAATCCTACATCCTTATGCTCCTCGAAAACAATAACTTCGGCTCCTCTCGAAGCTGCTTCGCGGGCAGCAATTAGCCCGGATGGGCCGGCACCTATTATTGCTACCTCTACTTCTTCAGCATCCATTAGTTACTTCTCTCTTTATAAGTCTAAGTTACAAGGGTTAAGCATTGATGATATAAAAATTGTGCGTTAAAAAGCGTAATTTTAAAATATCTGATAGATTACTTTATCAAGCATTTACTAGGAGGATAGCGCTTGGCTAGAGTCGTGGTTTCCCTAAAAATATTTCCAGCGGATATAGATGTTAACTTGGATACCTTAAAGGAGAAGATAAAGGCTTCCTTACCGAGCTACGCAGCAATCTACAGTTTTGAGGAGGAACCAATAGCCTTCGGTCTCACAGTGCTTATAGCTCATATCATTCTACCCGAAGATCGAGCTGGCGGGTTGGATGAGATTGAAAGGAGTATATTAAGTGTGGGGGATGTAAGCGACATACAAACGATTATGGTGAGAAGAGCTTAACATTTTGTGCCCGCCACATTTATATCTGAGAAGCTTGCTCTCTCATATTAGGGGAGAAGTACCCAAGGAAGGATATCATAATGGTAAACGAAGTGCAGCTCAGAGTAGGCGATGCTAAGCAGAGGGATGTTTATAGGGGTATTGCTAGAATCGATCAGAAAACAATGGAGAAGATAGGGGTCTCGGCTGGAGATGTAATTGAAATTATTGGTAAAAGGAGAACCTCAGCTATAGCGTGGCCAGCTTACGCTGAGGATCAAGGTAAAAGCATAGTGAGAATAGATGGCATAACGCGAAAAAACGCCGGGGTTTCAATAAACGAGTATGTCATCGTTCGGAGGGCTGAAGTTGTTGATGCAACAAACATTGTACTTGCACCAGTGGACATGCGCCTAAATGTTGACGAGGACTTCATTAACTTCGTGAAGAATAGGCTTCTGGAGAGAACTTTTGTTGAGGGTGATACGACCCTCGTTATGATGCTAGGTCACCCAGTGCAATTCATTGTTACGAAGACTAGACCCCATGGCATTGTCAGGTTAACTTACGACACAAATCTACAGATACTCTCAGAACCAGTTTCAGAGATTAAAGGGTTGCCGAGAATAACATATGAGGATATTGGAGGATTAAAGGAGGAGATTCAGCGATTAAGAGAGATGGTTGAGCTGCCATTGAGACATCCTGAGCTCTTTCAAAGGCTGGGAATAGAACCTCCTAAAGGCGTACTACTTTATGGTCCGCCCGGCTGCGGCAAAACATTGCTTGCTAAAGCTGTTGCAAATGAGTCAGATGCATACTTCATCTCAATAAATGGTCCGGAGATAATGAATAAGTTTTACGGTGAATCTGAAGCTAGGCTCCGTGAAATATTCCAGCAGGCTCAGCAAAATGCTCCGAGCATAATATTTATAGATGAATTAGATGCTATTGCGCCTAAAAGGGAGGAAGTTACGGGTGAGGTTGAACGTAGGGTTGTTGCGCAGCTATTAGCCCTCATGGATGGCTTACAAGAGAGGGGAAACGTGATAGTTATTGGTGCAACAAATAGACCTAATGCCCTTGATCCAGCCCTTAGAAGGCCCGGCAGATTTGATCGTGAAATAGAGATAGGTATACCTGATAAGCAGGGAAGATACGAGATACTTCTAATCCATACGAGAGGAATGCCATTAGCCGAGGATGTTGACCTAAAAAGATTAGCCGAGATGACGCATGGTTTTACTGGAGCTGATTTAGCGGCTTTATGCCGTGAAACAGCCATGAAAGCCCTTAGAAGATACCTTCCTGAAATAGATTTAGAGCAGGAGAGGATCCCGCCGGAGGTCCTTGAGAAGATGGAGGTTAGAATGGAGGACTTTCTAAACGCCTTCAAGGAGATTACGCCAACAGCATTAAGAGAGGTTGCTATAGAGGTTCCAACGGTTCACTGGGATGATATCGGAGATCTTGAAGAGGTTAAGCAGGAGCTTAAGGAGGCCGTTGAGTGGCCGATCAGGAACCCAGAAATGTTTAAGAGGATGGGAATTAAGCCGCCTAAAGGTATATTGCTCTATGGTCCGCCCGGCTGCGGCAAGACTCTGTTAGCTAAAGCTGTTGCAACCGAGAGCGAAGCAAACTTTATCAGCATTAAGGGCCCTGAAGTTCTATCTAAGTGGGTTGGTGAATCAGAGAAAGCCGTTAGGGAGGTATTTAGGAAAGCTAGGATGTCAGCCCCAGCAATAATATTCTTTGATGAAATCGATTCGCTTGTTCCGAGGAGGGGCTTAGGGTATGGGGATAGTGGGGTGACGGAGCGGGTTATTAGTCAGCTACTAACTGAGATGGATGGAATATCAACCCTTGAGGATATTGTGGTCCTAGCAGCTACAAATAGACCGGACCTAATTGACCCAGCTATTCTAAGGCCTGGTAGATTTGATCGGCTGATATATGTTCCTGAACCCGATGAGGAAGGCAGGCTGTCTATATTTAAGATACATGCAAAAAATATGCCATTGGCCAAAGACGTGGATTTGAAGTTGCTGGCGAGCATGACTAAGGGCTATTCTGGCGCGGATATTGAAGCCTTATGCAGGGAGGCGGCCTTAATAGCTCTAAGACGCGACATGAACGCTAAGGAGGTTACCATGGCCGATTTCCAAGAGGCTATGAAGAAGGTTAGTCCAAGCATAACGCCGGATATGGAGAACTGGTATAAGAGCTGGGGTCAACAATTTAAGAGAATGCAGAAGGTTACTCCACCGTTAGTTGCATAGATGTCAGCATTTAATGGTGGATATCATAATGTCGGTTAAAACGTGGAAGTTTCAGCCACTTCAAATGGTTATAATTGAGTTTCTTGAGAAGAAGGGTTCGCTAACTGATATTGAGTTGCTTGAAGCACTCAAATTCTCCTCGCTATACAAGGATTTAAGCTTTAATGAGCTTAATAAGGTCCTAATGAGAATGGAGATAGGGGGATTAATTTTCGTTTCACCCTTAACTAAAGGGAGAAGACTTGTGCAATTAAACAAGAAATGATTTTTATTAATGATTTACTTAGGAGAGAAGTATTTCTACCCTAACTCTATCTCCATCCTTAAGCTTTAATTGATCCCGCAAATATACTGGCGCTATAACTTCCAAAACATCTTTACCATAATGGCTTCTAAGAGCGAAAACAACGGCTCCCTTCTCCCTTCCATTTATTATGGCATGGAAGCACTTAACAGAACCATACGTTCTATCCTTGTTTCTAAAGCCATTAATCTTTATGCCTGGATAAGCATCCAGTTCAGACCTCAACCTAGCATTTTGTTCACCAACTATTTTTAGGTTGAGCGTTCCCGGATAGGGGTCAAAGCCTAGCTTCTCAATGAACTGTCCCCTGTATGCTTCCCTGGACACGTAATAGGCGCCTTCCCCAAGCCCGCTGAAAACCCTTCCCTCAACAACTATTGAGCGGGATTTACCCTCAAGGATGGCGCTTAAACCAAAATAGATTCTTCTAAGATAGTCTTCCCCAGCCTTAGAAATTCTAATATAGCTTCCCTCCCTAGTTGCAGTTCGATGTATCAGCCCCTTACGCTCTAAGTTGATTAAATGTCTGGAAGCGCTCTGTTGGGATAACCCTATCTCCTTCGCGAGAGTTATCGTTGAAACCTTTATTGTCTGGTTGTATGCTCCCATCTCAGCTAACTTATAGAGTATGAAAAAATCCCTCGAATTTTCCTTATCATTAAGCGGTTTTTCTTTGATCTTACCCATTACAGCGCTTCCTCATCCATAATTTAAACTATAAAATTATTCCCCACCATTTATTATCTTTTTCACTCACCGAGTATAGCGGGCATCCATCTTCTTAGAGCCCTCAATGTTCCTGAAACAAGAAGCACGTGTATGGCTGCCTCGTAGCTTCCAATCCTATTTACCGTAGCCATAGCTGCTCGAACCATTGGTAAAGCCTTATGTGAGCAGCGCACTATAGCGTACCTTCTATTATAATTATATTCAATTAGAGAGACGTCCGCCTGGCTAGCGCCATACTCACCAAATAGACGGATAATGCTGGATAATAAAGCATTTTGAAAGTCTTTTTCGTGGGGAGGCTTAGGACAGTCTATTTTTGCTAGAATGTAACGTCTCCTAGCCTTTTCTAGCAATCCTCACCCCTCTTCACCAGATAAACCCCTGGGCACATGTAATTTTGGCTTAATTTTCTTCTATTTCTTTCAACAATTTTTCTGGGGTTATCTGAAATAGCCTGCTCAGCGGCATGCGCATCTAAACCTATTAGGTAAGTGAGGAAAACATAATCCTCCGGTTTTCTTAACATTTGCGGGCTACTAGCCCCGCTTGATAAAATTATTGGCACACCAAACTTGGCGGCTATTAGAGTCTCCCTTCTAAGAACATTTAATAATCTAATCCTTGAATAACCCTCCAAATAGATTAATGGGGCTAAATTAATCTCTAAAGCCGCGTTTTTCTCGGAGGCGAGTTTAGCTTCAGAGGTACTGAAGAAATGTTTTTTAGGATCACTTTGAGAGAAGAAGAGTAGGTCAACTCTCTGATCTTTGGCGGCTTGTATAGCGATCTCCCTACTGCTACAGTAAACCGCGATAACCTCAAATGCTCTCCTAACTTTTCTTAGGGTATTCAGGAGATCCCTAGCGTTTTTAGGAGATAGGTCACTTCTTAAAATTGGATCTAAACCTGCATCTTTGCAGATCTTTTTTATCTGCTCAATATTCTCTCTCCCAGCATCAGCATGAAATGTTAATCCTACAGCGCTGTACCCTAATTCCGCAGACTTCTCTATAAGAGACTTAGCTTTGTCTATTTGATCTATGGGTGGGCAGAGGTGGAGATCGATGAATGGCCTCTTCATGGTAGTAATCCGATTACTTGACATATTTTCCTAATCTCTTCGATCTTCGATGTCTTAAATCTTATATGCACCCTTATTGGGTCAGCTCTGCAGAACTTAAACTTGCCTTTAAAAGCCTCCTGCTTATCGAGCCTAATATATAGGCTTCCCCCACTTAAGTGTAGATTTAGATGTCTAAGCAGATCCTCTTTATCGACCGCTGGAAGATTTGAGGATATGTTAGTCAGTAGTGGCTCCGTTATTTCAGGCTCTCTTAACTGTGTTTTAAAGAAAATTATTGAGTTTCCATACTCGCCCTTCAAGTTACTTTTGCTAAAAGATATTTTGTCGGCATAATTTCGTGGAAAAATGTTTTTAGCTGCTGTGAGAACTTTATTCTGATCCTCTGTTGCGTGAGCGAGGAAGCTAATGTCTATGTAGGATATTCGGCTCCTCATTAACGCCACTTTCCACGTTAATCTTAAAACAATATTTACTCTCTTTCTTTTAAGCCTTCTTAGATAATTGAGCCAGATAATTCTTTAGGGTATCAATGTTTTCTTTGCGAGCCGTCCTCCTTCTGACATCTATAGGAATCCCAATCTTTAATGCCTCTTTAAAGCTTAAGCCAACGGCTTTTAATTCTTCCCTACTGAAGCCTTTACCGAAGCGCTTCCCCATCCTCCTATAAACAATAGCCTTGATCATTCTTCACCCTTACCCTCCAAATCCAGCATCTAAAATTCAATGTAAGAATAGCCAAATACTTAACCATTACTCAAAAAGGCTAAAAATTACTCTTCTTTTATAGAGAAGCAAATTTTACTAGTCTTTTAAAATTATTGAAGACATTATATTGGGTATTTTTTAATAGAAAGATTTTTAAAAAGCCTTTTACTCATATAAAATTTCATGAACATGAATCTAGTACCAACTAAAATGTTCTTCACTAAGGGCGTTGGCGTACATAAGGATAGGTTAGCCTCTTTTGAGCTAGCCTTAAGGAAAGCTGGGATAGAGAAGTGCAATATAGTTTGTGTTTCAAGCATTTTTCCACCTGGATGTAAGATAATTTCGAGGGAAGAGGGGCTTAATCTTCTAAAGCCCGGGCAGATAGTGTACGCTGTCATGGCTAGGAATGAAACTAATGAGCCTAATCGCCTTATCTCGGCGGCTATAGGATTGGCATTACCGAAAGACAATAATGGGTACGGCTACTTATCTGAGTATCATTCTTTTGGGGAAAATGCTAGAAAAGCTGGCGAATATGCTGAAGATCTTGCGGCTACAATGCTCGCAACAACTCTCGGCATAGAGTTTGATCCAGAGACAGCTTGGGATGAAAGGAAGAAGATATATAAGGCTAGTGGCAAAATCTTTAAGACAACGCACGTCTGCCAATCAGCTGAAGGAGACAAAAATGGATTATGGACAACCGTTATTGCTGCAGCAGTATTTTTACCATAAAAGTTTCAGAATAAAAAGGTTTAAAAGAAGAACAAATTTTAATTACCTATTATTTGGCAAGTAGACCACGAACTTTTCTTCCAGCACTTGTTAATCCCCTGAATACTCTACCTCCACCCTTTCCGAGCTTAACTTCTGGCAGAAGGGTTCTGTCAACCATTATAACCTCAAACCACTTATAGCGTCCATCCTCCCAAACCCAGTATGAGTTAAGGACTTCAAGATTTGGAAACTTCCTTGCAGCCCTCTCCTCAGCTATTAGTCTCAAACTTTTTGCCGGCTTATACTTTCTGACACCCATACGCTTCTGTCTTCTTCCAGATCTGGGTCTAGGCTTACTAAGCCCACCTCTCCTAACCCTGACCCGCACAACAACGTAACCCGGCTTATCCTTGTATCCAAGCTTCCTAGCCCTATCAATACGCGTTGGCTTGTCGATCCTCACTACAGATGGCTGCTTACGCCATGAGATTATTCGCTCACGCATGATCTCCTCTACGTACGATTCGCTGGGCCTTCTCCAAGCCTCCGCCATATACTTGTACGCCAATTAGCAACCCTCACCTTTATGGCTATGCTAATAACTAGGCTAAATTTAACCTTTTTGCCCTCAAAAATAACTTAACTGCCCGTCACTATTTTTACGATTATTCTTCTTACATCCTCAACCTTAGCAATTATATTTATTAGGTATGGACCGGCTATTTCAAAGATCTTCTTAAAGAGCTCAACCCCCCTTCTCTCCTTCCTTTCACCATAAGTTGTCAGGTAATTATTGTACCATTGCTCCGGCGCATTCCTAATTATGTGACCGATCTAGTGGTAGGGTGTCAACTTACCCATGTAATCGACGAGATATTCATCGCGGTTATATCCATCTCTCCTGAGCGATAGTACAGCTTCCTCGATCTTCCCCTTACCGTAATCCTTTTGCTAGCCGAATCAGCATGCTGGGTTGCCATAGCAACTGGAATCTTCCGCAATAAACTTCACCCTCACAGTAGACTGAACTACCTTACGCTTAGGGGATAAACCAGATAATAAACGTTTATATCTTCATTTATAGAAATCTTGATCGTTTAAGTAATCTGAATTAAATCTTAAAGAGTGGAATATAAAGCATGGTCATTAAAGAAACTAGAAAACCAGCTAAAGTTGCATTCCAGGGAGAGATAGGCGCATATAGTGAGAGTGCAATCTACGAATTCTTCGGTCCAGTAGCCCAGCCTATCCCATGTAAGCGTTTCTCGGATGTTTTTAAGAGCGTTGAGAATGATGAGGTGGATTTTGGGGTTGTTCCCATAGAGAATTCTATTGAGGGGAGCGTGACGCAGGTTTACGATCTATTTTTAGAGTATGATCTTAAGGTTTGCGGCGAGGTAGTTTTAAAGATAGTTCACTGCTTGATAGCGACCCCCGGCACCAAACTAGACTCTATAAAGGTTATTTTTTCTCATCCTCAAGCATTAGGGCAATGTAGGAATTTCCTTGAGAAGCTGGATTGCGAATTAATATCCACATATGATACGGCTGGAAGCGTCAAGATGATTAAAGAGAGGAATATAGTTGATGCTGCTGCGATAGCAAGTGAGAGGGCTGCAAAAATATATGGTATGGATATACTCGCCAAAGACATATCTGATAACCCGAACAATTACACACGCTTCTTCATCCTATCAAAATTTGATGCACCTCCGACCGGTAATGACAAAACGTCAATAATATTCTCAACAAGACATGTTCCAGGAGCACTTTACAGGGCTTTGGGAGAATTCGCCCTGAGAGGAATAAATCTAACAAAGATCGAATCTAGGCCAACTAGGCAGAGGCCTTGGGAATATAACTTCTACCTAGATTTTGAGGGGCATAGGACTGAACCTAGATGCGCTGAGGCTTTAGAGGGACTGAAATCTAACGCCATACTCGTTAAAATTTTGGGCTCTTACCCTAAGGCTCCGGAAATAAATAATGCTATTTAGCCAAAACCAGAGTTTAACTGATGACTACGTGCCAATGAGAAGGCTTCTCCAGATATCGCCGTGCTTTTTTGGAAGCAACGCAACAATTATAATGAGAGCTGCAACCAGTGTTGTCTGGACTATTAAACTTGCCTTCTCCACGCCACCTAAAGCATAGCATATTGGGCTTAATAGGATTTCATTGGGCGTTGTGAATGGCCAGAATAGCGGATTATAACTGTGATTTATGTAATCAAGTAATATGTGGGAAAAATTGCCCAATAGGCATGACAAGACAAGTGATGATGAAAGTCTACATTTCTCCCTAACCTCAGCGGGGTTAGCCCGGAAAAAGATGCTAATTAAAGAAGGATAAAGATAAATAGTTATCACCGAGGAGATTAATGTTCCAAGCGTTGCCGCACCAATCAAGCTATGGAGCACAAGCCTAGAAGGCCTCTCAAAACCAAAAATAATTAGTAAAAATGGGATCTCAATATCCGGAAGCATCGAGCCCACAATTAAACCCGGCAAAACAAGCCTCCTATCAACCCTATAAATCAGATAGGCTATGGGGTAATGAAGCGGCGTTAAGGGCATTTAACTCACAACCTTTTTAAGTCAATAAGCCGCAAACTCTATTAAATTTTACCTCCAATATCACCCCAACGAAAAACACGCTGACCACTAATAAAAGGGATATCTCTCCAATAGGAGGAGAGACATCTTCAGAATTCAGCTGGGGAAATACCAATATTATCAAATTTCCCTCATTTATCTTAACATCATTATAATCGACTTGAAAATCTAATTTCTTAGGAAATACTTCACTAGTAAATGGAAATATGAAGCATCAGTAAAAGAAAACTTCAACCAATATGACGGCATTTAGGCACATAAGGCATAAATACTCGATATCTTATTTTTTCTTTTGCAGTGAAAGTTTAAAAAGAATTTATAAGCCCATTAAGCGCATATTCTTATCTTGGAAGAAGAAAGAATGACAGAGAATAAACTAAATGACCTCCCTGGCAAAGATTGGATAAAGTTTACGAAATCTTGGGTCGTTTATAATTCTATAATTCTAAGGGAGAAAAAGTTAGCGAATTATAATAGACCTGAAAATAGAGGTGTGTCGGAAAAAAAGCTGGTTCATACATATTCCTCCTCCTAGGGACGATGATAAAGTCAAGCATCCTGCAAGCTTCCCTGAGTCTCTAGTCAAAGAGTTCATAGAGTTCTTTACCAAAAAAGGAGAATGGGTTTAGACCCATTTTTAGGAAGTGGTTCAACGTTAATTGCATGTTATGAATGTGATAGAAATGGCATAGGAATAGAATTATCAGAATACTGGGCAAACATCGCCAGGTCAAGATTGGAGAACGTTAAATCTCAAACTAAGATCGACAAATTTATTAATAAAATGGAGACAAAGCAAATAATCATTTAGGAGATTCAAGAGATATCGATAAAATATGGAAAGAGCATGGATTTCCAGAAGTTAAGTGTGTTATTACGTCTCCACCTTACTGGAATCAATTAAAAAGGAATTCGACAAAGAAAGAGGAAAGAGGAGGGTTTACCCACCTTATATTCGGATGATCCAAAAGATCTCGGAAACATTGATGATTATGCACAATTCTTACTTGAACAAAAACGAATATTCGATAAAGTTTATGATGTTGTTGAAGATGGAGGATATCTCACCATAATCACTAACAACATTTATGCGGATGGAAGACTTTATCCTCTTGCATTTGATACGCTTCTATTATTGAGCGAAAAATGGGTTCCTAAAAATGAGAAATTATGGTTGCAGGACGATAAACCCCTCATTCCTTTAGGAGTTTATACAAGTTATATTGGAAATAGACATCATCAATATTGCCTTATTTTTAGGAAAGAGGAGAATAAACTTGAGCAGCAAAGGAAATTCTTTAATGAGTTCATTAGGAATCTGTACGGTGAGCTGATTCATGAGTCTTAGTCACGATGAGCTAGCTGAATTTTTATCGCGGGCAATTTTACAAAAATTCAGTGCTTTGTGGCTTAATTATTTTAACGGTTATTTTTCGTCCCTTTTCCGCTTCTGGAAGTTTTTCAGCCATATTGATAGAGGATGAAATCTTCCTCCCCCTATTGAATTGGGCAAGAAATCCTTATAAATTCACAGATTTAACTGAAAAATAAACCCGAATTACAAGAAAACAGTAGAAAAAGAATAGAATTGGAGAAAAGAGGGAGAAATCTTCAAGAGCCAGTAAAAATTAAGCCACAAAGCAATTTATGAAACATTTTTCTGACTCTCTCTATCAAGCCACCTAGTTCCAGTCGGTCTACATCTTAAACTTTAGGTTGATTCTATTGCTGAGAATATTCTTGAACCTTTATCTAAAATCTTAACTATTTTCGGAAAATTGATTGAGATGCCTCTTCTTTCTATAAACTGGCGCTCCGCAATCTCACAAAAATATCGATCATATGTAAATAACATTCGTGGGAGATCTGTTCTAAAGTCATCTTTAGAAATGTAATAATTTTGCTCCTTTAATCTTCTTTCTATCTCGTTGGCCCAGTTATCCCATGAAGCAAGATGCTCCTCACTCATCTTTCTCTGTTCTTCATACATTTTTGACAAAAGAGTATAATGTCCACCGTATTTCAAGGGCGTGTCCAACTATTATTTTTAGTTGTTTGTTTATTTCTTTTTTATGCTTTGTAGGTGGGATGTTAGGGTTTATGATGTTGGGCTCTTGATGGCTGCTTTAGATTACGTTTTGGATCTTATGGGCCTTGGCTCAGAGTTTGGGGGGAAGAGGTTTGAAAGGTCTCCGAAGCTTTACATAGAGGTGTTGGTTTTGAAGGAGGTTTGTAAGGTGAGTTTGAGGTATGCTGAGGGATTATCCACCGCATACTTTGGTGTTAGGG
>Ga0185307_1000569_pt1 | contig 22890 bp, 32 predicted proteins | sample LHCtaG_FD_128010 | JGI IMG/M metagenome (GOLD analysis project Ga0185307, IMG submission 128010) | Hot spring microbial communities from Little Hot Creek, USA to study Microbial Dark Matter (Phase II) - LHC4sed_matched (SPADES... | ecosystem: Environmental > Aquatic > Thermal springs > Hot... | reverse complement strand
GGGGGACCGGGGATGAGGGAGATGCTCTCCGTTACCTCCATGCTGGCCGGAATGAACCTGCTCCGGGAGGTGGCGCTGGTGACGGATGGCAGGTTCTCCGGAGGGACCAGGGGAATATGCGTGGGGCACGTCTCCCCGGAGGCGGAGGAGGGGGGACCGATAGCCCTGGTGAGGGACGGGGATGAGATCCTCATCGATGCCAAGCGAGGGAGGCTTGATCTGCTGGTGGAGGAGAAAGAGCTGGAGGAGAGGAAAAGGCACTTCAGGCCGAGGAAGAGGAGCCTCAGGGGTTACCTGAAGTTCTACGCCGAGCACGCCAGCTCAGCCGCCGAGGGTGCCGTGAGGAAGTGAGCCCTTGAACCTGGCGGAGAAGATCCTGGCCGGGAAGGCTGGAAGGGAGAGGGTGGAGCCCGGCGAGATCCTGGAGTTTGAGGTGGATGTGGTGATGATGAACGATCTCACCGGCCCCTTGGCCATCGAAAGCTTCAGGGAGATAGCGGAGAAGGTCTGGGACCCCTCCAGGGTGGTGATGGTGCTGGATCACCAGATGCCCGCCAACTCCATCGAGATAGCCCGGGATCACGCCATGATGAGGAACTTCGCCAGGGAACAAGGGATCGAAAACCTCTTCGCGGAGGGGGTGTGCCACCAGGTGCTGGCGGAGAAGGGCTTCGCCCTACCCGGCCTGCTGATCCTGGGGGCAGATTCCCACACCTGTACGCAGGGGGCCTTTGGCTGCTTCGCCACCGGGATAGGTTCCAGCGACCTGGCCGCCGCCATGGCGGAGGGGAAGCTCTGGTTAAGGGTGCCGGAGAGCGTGAAGATCGTGCTGAGGGGAAGGCTGGGAAGGAGGGTCTATCCCAAGGACGTGATCCTCTACCTGGTGGGGGAGATAGGGGCGGATGGGGCCACCTACCGGGCCCTGGAGTTTCACGGAGAGGTGGTGAGGGAGATGAGCGTGGGAGGCAGGATGACCCTCTGCAACATGGGAGTGGAAATGGGTGCCAAGACCGCCCTCGTCCCCCCCGATGCCAAGACCCTTCGATACGTCAGGGGTAGGGCCAGGTTCCCCTTCCGGGTGGTACGGCCGGACCAGGAGGCGGAGTACGCCGAGGAGAGGGAGTACTCGCTGGAGGGGCTGGAGCCCATGGTCGCCTGCCCGCCCAGGGTGGACCGGGTCAGGCCCGTGAGGGAGGTGGAGGGAAAGGAAATAGACCAGGCCTTCCTGGGGAGCTGCACCAACGGCAGGACGGAGGACCTGCTGGAGGCCGCCAGAATTCTCAAGGGGAGGAAGATCCATCCCCGCGTCAGGATGCTGGTGGTCCCTTCCTCCAGGGAGACCTACCTGGAGGCGGCGAGGCTGGGCATCCTGGAGAAGCTCCTGAAGGCGGGGGCCATCCTCGGTCCCCCAGGCTGCGGGGCCTGCATGGGTAGCTACATAGGGGTGCTCGCACCCGGGGAGGTATGCGTTTCCTCCTCCAACCGGAACTTCAGGGGGAGGATGGGGAGTCCCGAGGCCGAGATCTACCTGGCCTCCCCCGCCACGGTGGCCGCCTCCGCCCTCACCGGAAGGCTCACCGACCCGAGGGATGTGTGATGGCCAGGGTGTGGGTGCTGGGGGACAACGTTTCCACCGATGACATCATCCCGGGCAGGTACCTGGTGAAGAGGGACCCGGAGGAGCTGGGAAAGCATGTTTTTGAGAACTTGCTGCCAGACTTTTCCTCCCGGGTAAGGAAGGGGGACGTGATCGTGGCGGGAAGGAACTTCGGCTGCGGATCCAGCAGGGAACAGGCCCCCCTAGCCCTCAAGGGGGCCGGGGTGGGGGCAGTCATAGCCGAGTCCTTTGCCCGGATCTTCTTCAGGAATGCCATCAACCAGGGGCTTCCGGTGCTCATCTGCAAAGGGGTGAGCTCCTCCTTCTCCCAGGGGGAGGAGGTGGAGTACGACTTGGGGAAAGGGGTGGTGATCAACGTCAGCCGGGGAATCGAGCTGAGGGCCGAACCCCTTCCCGACTTCCTCCTTTCCATCCTGCGGGCGGGGGGCCTGATTCCCTACCTCAAGGCGAAGAGGAGAGATAGGTTATAATCCGGGTTCCGGGAAGTGGTTGGGATATGGTTCACAAGATCGCGGTCATTCCGGGGGACGGCGTGGGACCGGAGGTCATCAGGGAAGGAATGAAGGTGCTCTGGGCCGTCTCCGAGCTGATGGGGGTGGAGTTTCAGTTCGAGGAGTTCCCGTACGGGGGGGAGTATTACCTGAGAACGGGGCGCCTGCTGGAGGAGGAGGATCTGAAGGAGCTGTCCAAGTTCGATGCCATATACCTGGGGGCGGTGGGGGATCCCAGGGTACCCACCGGCGTGCTGGAGAAGGGCATTCTCCTCACCCTGCGCTTTTACTTCGACCAGTACGTGAACCTGCGTCCCGTCAAGCTTTATCCGGGGGTCCCCTGTCCCCTGAAGGACAAGCGACCCGAAGACATCAACTTCTACGTGGTGAGGGAGAACACGGAGGACTTCTACGTGGGGCTGGGGGGGAGGGGGAGGGGAAGGTGGAGGGAGGAGCACGAGGTGCTAAGGAAGCTGTACCAGCTGAAGCTCGGATTGGACCTGGAAACGGAAGGGGAAGAGATAGCCTACCAGGTGGGGGTGATGAGCAGGAGGGGGGCCGAGCGGGTGATAAGGTACGCCTTCGAGCTGGCCAGGAGGGAGGGGAGGAAGAGGGTGACGGCGGTGGACAAGGCCAACGTCCTCACCCACCTTTACGGGATGTGGAGGGAGGTCTTCCAGGAGGTGGCCAGGGATTATGCGGGGGTGGAGGCGGAATTCGCCTTCGTGGATGCCGTAGCCATGTGGATGGTGAAGAACCCCGAGCACTACGAGGTGGTGGTCACCCCCAACATGTTCGGGGACATCCTGACCGATCTCGGAGCCATGCTGCAGGGTGGGATGGGCATGGCCCCCGGCGGGAACCTGAACCCCGAGGGGGTGAGCATGTTTGAACCCATCCACGGTTCCGCCCCCAAGCACGCGGGGAAGGGAATTGCCAATCCCATGGCCACCATCCTGGCCGGCAAGATGATGCTGGAGGAGCTGGGGGAGAGGGAGGCTGCCGAGGCCGTGGAAAGGGCCGTGAAGGAGGTGCTCAGGGAGGGCCGGTACCTCACGCGTGATCTGGGGGGAAACTGCAGGACCCAGGAGGTGGGGGATGCGGTGGTGAGGAAGCTGAGGGAGCTCCATGGACGCTGAGAAGGGAATCTACAGGGCGAGGGTCTCGAAGGGACCGGAGGAGAGGGTGCTGAAGTTCGTTTCCTCCCTGAGGGAAGATGAGAGGATAGTGGAGGAGGACCTGTACGGGACGGAGGCCCACGAGATCATGCTGTACGAGCAGGGGATCCTCTCCCGGGAGGAACTGAGGAGAATCCTGTCCTCGCTGGAGAGGATGAGGAAGGAATACAGGGAGGGCAGGCTCAGGCTGGAGGGGAAATTCGAGGACGTGCACGAGTTCCTGGAGTCAAGGGTGATAGCCGAGGTGGGAGTGGAGGTGGGGGGGAAGCTGCACACGGGAAGGTCGAGGAACGATCAGGTGGCCCTGGACCTCAGGATGAGGCTGAGGAGGGACCTGAACGACCTCTCCTCCTCCCTGCTGGAGCTGGTGGAGGCCCTGCTCGAACGAGCGGAGGAGAACCTGGAAACCCCCCTCATCCTCCTGACCCACACGCAGCACGCCCAGATAGGGACGGTGGGCCATTACTTCCTAGCCCAGGTCGACCTTTTCCTCCGGGACTTCGACAGGCTGGAGGATTGCTACCGCAGAGTGAACCTCTGCCCCCTGGGTGGGGGGGCCGTGGGGGGCTCCAGCCTCCCCCTGAACCGGAGGAGGACGGCCTCCCTGCTGGGGTTCGAGGGACTGGTGGAGAACTCGCTGGATGCCGTCAGCTCAAGGGACGTGCTGGTGGAGGCGGCCGCTTGCATGAGCCTGATCATGTGCCACCTGAGCCGGATGGCGGAGGACCTCATCCTCTGGTCCACGCCGGAGTTTGGGTACGTGGAGCTCTCCGATGAGTACTCCTCCACCTCCAGCGCCATGCCCCAGAAGAAGAATCCCTGCACGCTGGAGCTCATAAGAGGGAAGACCGGAGAGGTCTACGGGGCCCTGTTCTCCCTCCTCACCCTCCTGAAGGGCATACCCACGGGCTACAACAGGGATCTGCAACAGGTGAAGCCTCCCCTTTGGAGGTGCGTGGACGAGACCAGGGAGAGCCTGGCGATCATGAAAGGGGTGGTGGAAACGCTGAAGATCAGGAGGGAAAGGCTCAGCTCCTCCTCCTCCCTCAGCTGGGCCCTCGCCTGGGACCTCGCGGAGGCCCTGGTCAGGAAGGTGGGGCTCTCCTTCAGGGAGGCCCATGCGCTGGTGGGGAGGGCGGTGAGGGAGGCGCTGGCCTCGGGCCTCACCGTCAGGGATCTCTCGGTGGAGCTGCTGGAGAAGGCGGCAAGGGAGGAACTGGGAAAGAAGGTTAAGGTGGGGGAGGAGATCCTGGGATGTCTGGACCCCCTCTCTTCCCTGAGGCAGAGGAGGACCCTGGGTAGTCCCTCTCCCGGCGAGGTTAGGAGGATGCTGAGGCGGAGGTGGGCGGAGCTGAGGAAGAAGAGGATCAGGCTGGAGAGGAGGCGGAAGAAGGAGGAGAGGGCCCTGGCCGAACTGGAAAGAACAGTGAAAGCTTATATATCGGGGCAGGGGAAAGGAGAGAATGCCCGGTAAGGTAGCTCTGGCATACTCGGGAGGACTGGATTCCACCCTGCTGATCCCCCTCCTCAGGGAAAGGTATGGATACGAGGAGGTCATACCCGTCATGGTGGATGTGGGGCAGGGAAAGGAGGAAATAGAGCTGGGTTTTGAGAGGGCGGAGAAGCTGGGTGCCGAGGTAAGGTTCATAGACGGCAAGAGGGAGTTCGTGACCGAGTACATTCATCGTTGCATCAAGGCCAACGGGAGCTACGAGGGATATCCGGTGGGAACCTCCATGAGCCGGGTGCTGATAGCCACGAAGGTGGTGGAGGTGGCCAAGGAGGAGGGGGCGGAAGCGGTGGCCCACGGGTGCACCGGGAAGGGGAACGACCAGTTCAGGGTGGAGTCCGTTTTCAGGTACTACCTCCCCAACGTGAGGATCATCGCGCCGGTGAGGGAGCTGAACCTTACCAGGGCGGAGGAGGAGGAAATGCTGAGGCAAAGGGGGGTGGAGCCCAAGAGGCCCAAGGGAAAGCTGGGAGGGGACATAAACATGTGGTCGCACTCCATAGGCAGCGGACAGGTGGAAGACCTGGTCTCCCAGTTCCCGGAGGACTACCTCTGGATCACTCCTCCAGAAAAGGCCCCGGACAAGCCCACCGTGGTCAGCATAACCTTCGAGAAGGGAGTACCGGTGGAAGTGGACGGAATAAAGGACCCCGTGGAGATGATCTTTTACCTGAATGAGGTGGGGGGAAGGAATGGGGTGGGGCTTATCGACATCCTGGAGGATGGCATGCTGGGGCTCAAATCCAGGGAGCTCTACGAGGCCCCCGCCGCCACCATCCTCCTCTACGCCCATGCCGACCTGGAGCACCTCACCCTGACCAAGGAGCAGCTGCGCGTGAAGAGGGAGATAGACAAGCTCTGGGCCGACCTGGTCTATCACGCCTCCTGGCTACACCCCCTGAGAAAGGACCTGGATGCCTTCATAGACTCCACCCAGAAGGTCGTGAACGGTACGGTGGAGGTGGAGCTGTACAAGGGGAGCATGAGGATCGTGAAGAGGGAGTCCCCCTCCTCCCTTTTCCTCCCGCAACTGAGATCGGTGAAGCAGAAAGGCCTGGACCAGAGGGAAGCGGAGGGAATGGTCAGGTTGTTCACCCTTCCCTACCAGATCTTCGGGGAGAGGGGCCTCTGAAATGGTCCTGAGGATCCTCATAACCGATCCCGTCTCCCCGGAGTTTATCGGGGAGCTGGAGAGGCTGGGGGAAGTAGTGGTGAAGCCCCACCTCTCGGAGGAGGAGCTGTGCAGGGAGATAGGGGACTTCGAGGTCCTGATCGTCAGGAGCTCCACCCAGGTGACCAGGAAGGTGATCGAGGCTGGAAAGAGGCTGAAGATGATCGCCAGGGCGGGCGTGGGCATAGACAACATAGACGTGAAGGCCGCGGAGGAGAGGGGAATAAAGGTGGTCTATGCTCCCGAGGCTTCCAAGACGGCGGTGGCGGAGCTGGTGCTGGGGCTTATGATCTGCTGGGCCAGGAAGATACCCCAGGCTTATCAGGAGCTCAAGAGCGGCAGGTGGGAGAAGGAAAAGTTCATGGGGACGGAGCTGAAGGGGAAGACCCTGGGCGTGGTGGGGGTGGGAAGGACAGGGGGGGAGGTGGCCCTGAAGGCTTTGGCCCTGGGGATGAGGGTCCTGGGCCACGATCTCGTGAAGAGGGAGGAAATGGAAAGGGCGGGGGTGAGGTACGTGGACCTTCCCACCCTCCTTCGGGAGTCTGACTTCGTCTCCCTTCACCTTCCCCTCACCCCACAGACCGAGAGGATGATAGGGGAGAGGGAACTCAGCATGATGAAGCCCACCGCGGTTCTGATAAACACCTCCAGGGGGAAGATCGTGGACGAAAAGGCCCTCCTCAGAGCCCTCAAGGAGGGGAGGATAGGGGGTGCCTGTCTCGATGTCTTCGAGAAAGAGCCTCCCGAAAACTGGGAACTCGTGCTGATGGATCGGGTCATACCCACCCCCCATCTGGGCGCCTCCACCGTGGAGGCCCAGAGGAACATTTCCCTCATCCTCGCGGAAAAGGTAAAAGAGCTGCAGGAAGAGGGGGGAAGATGAAGGCCGAGGAGCCCTCGGTGGTGAGGATTCCCAAGCCCACCAAGCTGGCGAGGGCCAGGAGACTGGGTTACAAGGCCAAGCAGGGGGTGGTGGTGGTGAGGGTGAGGGTCAGGAAGGGGGGGAGGAGGAAGCCGAGACCCTCCAGGGGGAGGAAGCCCAAGAGGATGGGGGTCCTGAAGTTTACCCCCGGCAAGAGCCTTCAGTGGATGGCGGAGGAGAGGGCCGCCAGGAAGTATCCCAACCTGGAGGTCTTGAACTCCTACTGGGTGGCCTCCGACGGCAAGTACGAGTACTACGAGGTGATAATGATCGATCCCCATCACCCGGTGATCAAGAGCGATCCCCAGCTTTCCCAGATAAAGGCCAAGGGGAGGGTGTTCAGGGGCTTGACCTCGGCGGGAAAGAAGGCCAGGGGGCTCCGAGCCTAAGCTTTTTCCCCGGTTCCCCAACTTAGAACGTGAAGGCCCCCTTCAGGGAGATCAGGATAAGGATGTTCATACACGCCACGGAGGATGAGGAGAGGCTGCTGGGGCTCCTGAAGTCCCTCCTCCCGGCAGGGGTGGAGGTGAAGAGGACGGAGCTGGAGGGACACTACGGAAACCTCCTGGTCTGGGCTGAGGCCAGGCTTAAGAAGAGCGGGGAGATAGAGGGTTTCCTCTCCAACCTCCTGCCCAGGCTGGAGGGGAGGGAAGAGCTGGCCTCCAGGCTGAAGGAGTTCATGGACAAGAGGGGAAACCTGTACCTCAGGTTGGACAAGCAGGAGGCCTGTAAGGGGAGATGGGTGCTGGGGAGGGGGGATGAGGTGATACACCTCACCCTGAAGCCGAAGGCCCCGGAGAGGAAGATCGCCGAGTTCTTCCGCGGGGAGGGGGAATGAGGGAAAAAATAAGGAGGAGGTATCTGATTTTGGAGCTGAGGGAAGGCGAAAACCACGAGGCCTTGCTCAGGGAGGCGGGAGTAGACCACTCCGGATCCGGCCTGAAGCTGATTCCCCTCAGCCCCCGCTTGGTCCTCCTACGGTGCGGACACCTCCAGGTGGGGGAGCTCAAAGGGAAGCTGGGTCCGCTGGAGCTTGAGGGAAAACTCAAGGTGGTGGGGGTCTCCGGGACCATAAAGGGAGCCAAGCGGATGGTGGAAAGGAAGATGGGATCTCTGAAGGGGCCCTGAGGGTCTCACGGCCGATGGGATTAAATATAAACCTACCCCCAATAAGTTGGTTCATATGGTCTTTGCTCCACCCGGCGCCGGATACGATAGAGCCATTACGGTCTTCAGCCCAGACGGAAAGTTGTTTCAGGTTCAGTACGCCCAGGAGGCCGTAAAGAAAGGTCTGACGGCCCTGGGCATAAAGACCAAGGACGGCGTGGTCTTCTCCGCCGAGAAGAGGCTCAGGAGCAGACTGGCCGAGGATTACTCCATCGAGAAGATCTTCCAGATAGACGAGCACATAGGGGCGGCGGCCTCCGGCCTGATAGCCGATGCCAGGATCCTGATCGAGAATGCCAGGATAGAGGCACAGATCAACCGCCTCAGGTATGACGAGCCCGCCAGCGTGCAATCCATAGCCAGACACATCGGGGACCTGAAACAGCTCTATACCCAGCATGGGGGAGTCAGGCCCTTCGGCGTGAGGCTGCTGGTGGGTGGGGTGGACAGGAACGGCCCCCAGCTTTTCGAAACCGATCCGAGCGGGGTGGTGGCGGCCTACAAGGCCCAGGCCATAGGGGGAGGGGCCCCTGTGGTTGTGGAGTTCCTGGAGAAGGAGTACTCCGAAAAGATGAGCCTGGAGGAAGCCATCCTCCTGGCCTTCAGGGCCCTGAAGCTGGTGATAGAGGGGGAGCTGGAGCCAAACAAGCTGGAGGTGGCGGTGGTTCCCGTGAAGACCAGGAGGTTCCAGAAGCTTACCGCGGAAGAAATAGCCAGCCACCTCTCCAAGCTGAAGTAGGGAGAAAATGGTAAAGCTGGAGGATGCCGTCATAGCGAGATTCTCCTCCCAAGGCATGGATTTTGAGATCCTGGTGGATCCAGAGCTGGCCATGGCCTTCAGAGAGGGAAAGAGGGTGGAGATGAGGGACCTTCTCGCCGTGGAGAAGGTCTTCAAGGACGCCGGAAAGGGGGAAGTGGCCTCCAGGGATTCCCTGGTGAAGGTTTTCGGGACCGACGAGCTGGAGAAGGTGGTGGAGCAGATCCTAAGGAAGGGGAGGATCCAGCTGACCACCGAACAGAGGAAGAGGATGAGGGAGGAGAGGCTGAAGCAGCTCGTCGCCCTCATCTCCAGGAGGGCCATCAATCCCCAGACAGGCCTTCCCCACCCCCCGGCAAGGGTGGAGGAGGCCCTGAGGAGGGCCAAGGTGGGAATAGACGAGTTCAAGACGGCGGAGGAGCAGCTCCCCCTCGTCCTGAAGGCCCTCCAGTCCGTCCTCCCCCTGAAGTTCGAAACGAGGAGGATAGCCCTGAAGATCCCCCCCTCCTATGCCGGAAGGTCCATGCACGTGATCAAAAGCATGGCGGAGGTGAAGAAGGAGGAGTGGCTCCAGGATGGTTCCCTCGCCATGCTGGTGGAAATCCCGGCCGGTCTTCAGCCGGAGTTCTTTGACAAAATCAACGAGCTGACGAGGGGAGAGGCCCAGATCAAGGTGTTGTGATGCTTTTCGTCAGCAACCGGGAGCTGGTGGTGCCTGGCAAGCTGCTTGCGGAGGGGAACTACGTGGCCGGGGAGGGGGCCTTCGTGGAGGACGGAAAGATCTTCTCCTCCGTGGTGGGGCTGACGGAAATAAGGGAGAGAAGCGTCAGCGTGATCAGCCTACAGGGGAGGTACATTCCCAGGAGGGGGGATAAGGTGATAGGAATCGTGGTGGATACCCATCCCTACGGATGGATCCTCGACCTGAACTCCCCCTATACGGGAAACCTGCTGGCCTCCGAGCTGGTGGGGAGGAGAATAGACATCTTCAAGGAGGACCTCAGCAAGCTCCTGCGGATGGGGGATGCCGTGCTGGCCGAAGTGAGGGAGGTGGACGACCGATGGAGGGTTTTTCTCTCACCCCTCCAGCGGGGAAGGATCAAGGAAGGGAGGCTGGTGGAGATAAGCCCCGCCAAGGTGCCGCGGGTGATAGGAAGGAGGGGATCCATGCTGAGGGTCCTTCAAGAAACCACCGGATGCAGGCTGGAGGTGGGAATCAACGGAAGGATTCTGGTGAAGGGGAAGGACCCGGACAAGGTCAACGCGGTGGTGGAGGCCATCCTATTAATAGAGAAGGAGGCCCACCTATCTGGATTGACCGATAGGATAAAAGCCAAGCTGGAGAAGTTGAGGTGAGGTCCATGGAGAGGCCCAAGCTCATCGTGGACGGAAGAAGGCTGGACGGAAGAAGGCCCGACGAGCTGAGACCCTTTCGCATCAAGGCCGGCGTGCTGAAGAGGGCGGACGGGTCCGCCTACATGGAACTGGGAAAGAACAAGATCTTGGTGGCCGTCTACGGTCCCAAGGAGATGCATCCCAGGCACCTGCAGCAATCGGACGTGGCCGTTCTGCGCTGCAGGTACAACATGGCACCCTTCTCCGTGGAGGAAAGGAAGAGGCCCGGACCCGACCGCAGGTCCATGGAGATCTCCAAGGTGATAAGGGAGGCCCTTGAACCCGTCCTCTTCCTCCACCTCTATCCCAGGGCCGTGATAGACGTCTTCATCGAGGTCCTGCAGGCGGATGCCGGAACCAGAACGGCCGGGATCACGGCCGCCTCGGTGGCCCTGGCCGATGCTGGCATCCCCATGAGGGACCTGGTCACCGGCATCTCGGCGGGAAAGGTGGATGGGACGGTGGTGCTGGATCTCATGAAGGAGGAGGACCAGTGGGGTGAGGCGGACATGCCCATAGCCGTGATGCCCAGGAAAAAGCTCATCACCCTCCTGCAGATGGACGGCAACTTCACCCCCGAGGAGTTCAGGCAGGCTTTCGATCTGGCCTTCAAGGGGGTGGAGCTCCTTTACGAGGCCCAGAAGGAGGCCCTGAGGGAGAAGTACCTCCCCTCGCTGGAGGAGGAAAGATGAAGGAGCTCATCTCCACCGTCAAGAGGGACTACATCCTGGACCTGGCCGTGAGGGGGAAGAGGATAGACGACAGGGCGCTGGACCAGTACAGGGAAATCACCATAGAAAGGGGGGTGATAGGGACCGCCCAGGGCTCCGCGCTGGTGAAGCTGGGAAACACGCAGGTGATGGTGGGGGTAAAGCTGGAGAAGGGTGAGCCCTTCAAGGACTCCCCCCGCTCCGGCATCCTGGTGGTTAACGCCGAGTTGCTCCCGCTGGCCTCCCCCACCTTCGAGCCCGGGCCCCCCAACGAGGATGCCATCGAGCTGGCGAGGGTGGTGGACAGGGTCATCAGGGAATCCGAGATGATAGACCTAGAAAAACTCTGCCTCAAGGAGGGGGAGGAGGTATGGGCCGTCTTCGTTGACATCTACGTTCTGGACCACGACGGAAACCTCATAGATGCCTCCGTGCTGGCCAGCGTGGCCGCTCTCTACGATGTGAAGCCTCCGGCCGTACCGGACTGGACCCTTCCCGGCTTCCCCCTGAGGGCCAAGCCCGTGGCCGTCACGGTGGTAAAGCTGAACGGGGTGCTGATGGTGGATGCCAAGCTGGAGGAGGAAAACGTGGCGGAAGCCCGCCTCACCATCTCCACCACCGAAAACGGAAACATCTGCGCCATCCAGAAGGGGGGGAGCGGCTTCTTCAGCAGGGATGAGGTGGAGAGGGCATATGAGCTGGCCCTCAGGTGCGGGGAGGAACTGAGGAAGAAACTGTGAAAGCATGGGCAGGACCAAAAAGGTTGGGATAGCGGGCAAGTACGGCCCCAGGTATGGACTCAGAGTGCGCAGGTTGGCGGCCGAGATCGAGGCGGGGAAGGTGGGCAGGAAGAAGTGCCCCTCCTGCGGCTTCAAGGCCATGAAGAGGACGGACACGGGGATCTGGAGGTGCTTCAAGTGCGGCAGCAAGTTTGCGGGCCAGGCCTATCGGCCGCCCTCCGTGGTGAGGGAGGGATAACATGTACAAGTGCTACCAGTGCGGGGAGGTAATAAAGGATCTCCAGAAGCTGGAGAGGGTGGTGTGTCCCCACTGCGGGTTCAGAATCTTCTATAAGGTGAGACAGCCCGTGGTGAAGAGGATAAAAGCCATTTAAGGGGAGGGGCATGACCTTCCGTTCCGAAGCGGAGGTGGAATTCTCCTTCCCTAGCGAGGAACTGGCCAGGAAGGCCGTGGAGGCCCTCAAACCCGAGGAGGATCAGCCCGGAGGAAGGAGCATGGTTAAGCTGTCGGTGAGGGGCAGGAGGCTCCTTCTGAGGATCAGGGCCAGGGACACCCCTTCCCTGAGGGCGGCCCTGAACTCCTTCCTCAGGCTGGTGGCGGTGGTGCGGGACATGATGGAGCTGAAGGAGGGATAGGATGGAGGAGCTCCCCCCCCAGCTGAAGCACATGGTGGCCCAGTACCAGCAGGCGCAGCAGCATGCCCAGGCCCTGGCCAGTCAGAGGAAGCAGCTGGAGCTTCTGAGGCTGGAGACCCAGAAGGCCCTGGAGGCCCTGGACAAAACCCCGCAGGAGGCCGCCGTCTACCGCACCGTGGGCCCCCTGCTGCTCAGGGCCAACAGGGAGGAGCTGCGGAAGGAACTGGAGGAGGAGAGGGAAACCCTGGAGATCAGGATAAAGACGCTGGAGAGGCAGGAGGAGAGGGTGACGGAGAGGCTCAGGGAGCTGGAGCAAAAGTTGGAGGAACTCCTGAAGAGAAGGAAGCCCGAAGCTTGACTCCCCTGAGAAAGGTTGCGGAGAGGCTCCTGGAGGGTGCCAGGAGGAGGGAGCGCATCCTCCTCCTCTCCCACCAGCAGGCGGATCCGGACGGTGTGGGAAGTGCTCTGGTGCTCTCGGAGGTCCTGGAAAGACTGGGGGCGAGGACGGAGGTGGCGATGCCGGAGGGCATGAACAAGCTCTCCCAGCTCCTCCTGGAGAGGTACGGAAGGAAGGTGGAGGCCTCCCCTTCCTTCGAGCCCGACCTCGTCGTGATGATCGACACCTCCAGCTTCGAACAGCTGGGGAAAATGGGGGAGAAGATCAGGGGGAAGGAGGTGCTGCTGGTGGATCACCACCTGCGGGTGGAGGGGATGGAGAAGGAGGTGGAGGCCTGCTGGGTGGAGGAGGGGTGCACCTCCTCGGCCGAGATGGTGTTGCGCCTCCTGAAGGAGATGGGCGAAAGGCCCTCTCCCGATCAGGCCCAGCTCCTGCTGGCCGGCATCCTCACGGACACGGCGGGGCTGAAGCTGGCCCAGGACTCCACCCTCAGAACCGTCTGCGAGCTGCTGGACTGCGGGGCCAGCTACAGGGAGGCCCTGAGCGCCCTCAGGGTTCCCGAGGACCGTTCCAAGCGCCTCGCCATGCTCAAGGCCGCCCAGCGGATGGAGATAAGGACGGTGGGGGACTACGTGGTGGTCTTCTCCGAGCTCGGGGCCTTCGAGGCCGACGCCGCCTCCATGCTGCTGAAGCTGGGGGCGGACCTGAGTTTCGTGGGTTCAGAGGAGAAGGGTGAGTTCAGGATCTCGGGGAGGGCCACCCAGGAGCTCTGCGAAGCCACGGGCCTTCACCTCGGCTCCCTGATGCAGGAGGTGGGGAAGGCCTTCGGGGGTTCCGGGGGAGGGCACCCAGGGGCGGCCAGCTCCTCCGGGAAGGGCAGCCTGAGGGAGGTCAAGAGGTTCCTCCTGGGCCAGCTGGAGAAGGTACTGATCAGGCCTAGCTAGACGGGATCCAACCAGTGCTCGTATCCCTTTTCCTCCCCCCTCACCACCCTGAAGTAAAGCTCCTGCAGCCTGGCCGTGATCCTTCCCCTCTTCCCCTCCCCTATCGGGCGACCGTCCACCTCCCTGATAGGAGTTATCTCCGCGGCCGTTCCGGTGAAGAAGGCCTCCTCAGCCCGGTAGAGCCTGTCCAGGGGAACGGGCTCCTCCCTGACTGACATGCCCTCCCTCCGGGCTATCTCCATGACGGAATCCCTGGTTATGCCTGGAAGGGCGCACTCCGAAACGGGAGGGGTTATCAGAACCCCCCCTTCCACGATAAACAGGTTCTCCCCGGGTCCCTCCGAGACATTTCCCGAGAGGTTGAGCATGAGGGCCTCATCGTAACCGCTCCTCACCGCTTCAAGCTTGGCCAGGATGGAGTTGGCATAGTTCGCCACGAGCTTAGCCTGCGGGGGAAGGATGGAGGGATGGATTCTGCGATAGGAGGAGATCTTTACCCTCACCCCCTCCCTCAGTCCCCTTTCCCCCAGATAGGTTCCCCACTCCCAGGCGGCCACGGCCACCCTAACGGGGGCCCCGGTGGGGTTCAGGCCCATCACTCCGTAGCCGCAGTAGGCGATGGGTCTTATGTAGCACTCCTCCAGCCCGTTTTCCCTCACCGTCAGCTTTGCGGCCTCCATGAGTTCCTCCACGGAATAGGGCAGCTCCATGCCCACTATCTCCGCCGAGCGCTGCAACCTGAGCATATGATCCCTGAGCCTGAAGATGGCGGGCCCGTTTTTGGTCCGGTAGCACCTGATCCCCTCGAAGACCCCATAACCGTAGTGGAGGGTGTGGGTGAGAAGGTGAACCTTGGCCTCCTCCCAAGGCACCAATTTTCCGTCCATCCAGATGAACCTGGTGGGGTTGATGGCCATCTATTCCTTCTAAAAATTGGGGTTTAAAAGAAGTTCTGGGCTCGATTTCCCACAGGTCTATAAGGGCTATCCACCAAGAGAGAAGGACATGAGGCTGGCAAGGGCCCTGGCGTTGGCTTCCCTCGGCATCACTGCGGCTGCCGTTCTTCTCTTCCTCTTTTCCCCTTCTCCTGAACTTTCCTTCGTGATAGCCGCGGGGGTTTCCTTCGTTCTTCTCCTTCTTCTATCCCTTCCCGTGCTGGAGGTTCCGGAAGAGGAATTTGTGGGGGAGGTTGCCGAAGAGGTTCGCGAAAAAGCAAAGGCGGAGGAAAAAGAGGGGATTATCCCCAGGCTCCGGGAAGCCCTGGAAGAGGGGGTGGAGGAGAAGGAAAGGGTAGAAGGGCCAGGACCCGAGCTCCCGTCCGACCTCGTCCCCTCACCCCCCGGCTGGAAGCTGGTGGGGAAGGGAAGGGCGGATGAAGAGACCGTCTTGGGAGGGGGCGAAAGGCAAGCCACGGGCCTTTTCAGGATATGGGAGAAAGAGGGAAGGAGGCTCGCCCTTTACGCCCTCTTCTTCCCTTCCTCCGAGCTGGCGGAGGCCAGACTCGGAGAAACGATGAACAAGCTGGGTAAGCTGCTCCATGAGCGCCTCCCCCAGCAGGGGCACTTTTATCTGGAAAGGGAGGGGATAGACGGGATGATCTGGAGGAGGGAGGCGACCATCCTCCTCCTGTTGCTGGGGAAGGGAGAAAAGGGGGAGGTCCGCGGATTCCTGCAGTTTCTTCCCGAAAACCTCAGGCCCCCGGGACCGTAGCCCAGGGGTAGGGACCTGGAAAGCTGATGGCACAAGACGAGTCACCGCTGGACCTCGTGGGCGAGATGCTCAGGATGCGGCACCGGAATCCGGAGATCGGCCTTTCCCCAGCTCCTCCAGTTTCTTCCTGGCCTCCTCCAGGTCCTTGAGGGTATCCACGGAGATCCAGAGGGGTGGCTCAGCCCTGTAGCACCTCAGCTTCCCCCTTCTGGCAAGCTCCGGAAAAAGGGTCCGCTCCACATCCCCGGTACCGAACCTCTCCATCAGGGGAAGCAGGCGGGGGCTAAGGCAGTAGACCCCCCCGTTGATGTAGTGGGGGAGCAGGGGCTTCTCCACGAAGGAGATCACCCTCTTCCCCCTCAGCCTGAGGATGCCATACGGGCTCCTCATCTTCACCGCCAGCAGGGAGGCCAGTGCCTCCGACCTGCGGAAGTCCTCCCACATTTTCCTCAGGTCTACCTCCATCACCACATCCCCATTGCTCGCCACCGCCCCCGTCTTGGCCTCCCTCATCCCCAGCTTGAGGGCGTTCAGGGTGCCCAGGGGCTCCTCCTCCACCACGTACCTCAGCTCCATCCCCTCGTGCTCCCCCCCATATCTCTTCCTTATCTCCTCCGCCCGGTAGCCCGCCAGCAGATAAACCCTCTTTATCCCCGCCCTCCGGTAAAGGGAGAGCTGGTGGTCCAGCAGGGTATAGCCCTTCCTGAGTTCCAGCAGCACCTTGGGGAGTTCCCTGGTCAGGGGAAAGAGCCTCTTCCCATATCCCCCGCACAGGATCATCCCCACCGGCTCCATCCCTTCTTCCTTCCCTTCAGGCTTTAAAAGCGGACGGTAGAAAGAGAGGTGGATGGCGAAAGCTCTGGTTCTGCTGGCCCCGGGCTTCGAGGAGATAGAGGCCCTCACCATCGTGGACGTGCTGCGCAGGGGAGGGGTGGAAGTGGTCACGGCGGGACTGGAGGATCCGGTGGAGGGCTCCCACGGGGTGAAGGTCCTCCCCGATCGGAAGCTGGAGGAGGTAAGGGTGGAGGACTTTGAGGCCCTGATATGTCCCGGAGGGTATCCGGGTTACGAGAACCTGAGAAAGAATCCAAAGGTGCTGGAAATGGTGAGGAAGGCTGCGGAGAGCGGGAAGGTGGTGGGTGCCATCTGCGGAGCCCCCGCCGTGCTGGCGGAGGCGGGAGTGCTGAAAGGCAAAAGGGCCACCATTTACCCGGGGATGGAGGGCGAGCTGAAGAAGGGGGGAGCAAAGCCCGGCAAAGGACTGGTGGTGGTGGATGGTAAGGTGGTGACCAGCAAAGGCCCCGCCACCGCCTTCGCCTTCGCCCTCGAACTCCTCAGGCTGCTGGGGGGAAGGAAGAAGGCGGAGGAGGTGAGGAAGGCCACGCTGGCCCACCTGGGGGCCAGGCTCAGGTAGACCGTCCCGTGGAGGGAAGGGGTGTTCCAGAAGGTGGAGCTTCGGCTGGGTGAGGTCTCCAGCATCGAGCTCAACCGACCGGAGAAGAAAAACGCCTTGGACCTTCAGATGCTGGAAGAGCTGGACAGGGCCCTGGACGAGGTGAGGAAAGGGGGGCCAAGGGTGCTGGTGCTGGGAGGAAAGGGTGACACCTTCTGCTCCGGCATGGACACCTCCGTGCTGGCGGAGCTGGCCACCTGGGAGGAGGAGAGGCTCCTGCCCGTCATAGAGCTGGCCCAGCGCGTGATAAAGAAAATCAGAAATATGGATTGCCCGGTGATAGCGGCCTGCCGGAGATACGCCATAGGGGGAGGGATGCAGCTGGCCTTGGCCGCCGACCTCAGGCTGGCCACCCCCGGGACCCTCTTCTTTCTAAGGGAGCCCGAGTTCGGCATCCTACCCGACATGGGTGCCCTCCACCTGCTGCCCAGGATGGTGGGGGACGGAGTGGCCAGGGACCTCATCTTCACCGGAAGGAGGATAACGGCGGAAGAGGGGGAAAGGCTGGGGCTGGTGAACGGGATCTTTCCCGATCTGGAGGAGGGGGTGAGGCTCTACGTGAACATGATTCTCTCCAGATCCCCTCTGCCCCTCCGGGAGTCCAAAAGGCTGATAGAAAGGAGCTGGGTGGAGGACTCGGAGCGCAACTTCGAGCTGGCGAAGGAGGCCCAGCTTAGGTGCCTCAGGGGGCTGAGGACCTAAGGGCCCTCATGTGGCTCACGCTCCTCTCCACGTGCTCCCTCAGGGCTATGTCCTCCCGGTGCCTGAGGGGCCCGTCGATCCTCCTCACCGCCTCAAGCGCTATCTCCCTGGCCCCATCCAGATCCTCCGCCAGCCCCACCGCCGCCACCGTCCTGGAGCCCAGGGCCCAGAGCTCCCCGTTTTCCCTCACCTCCAGCGAGCCCGGATAGAGCCTCAGGTCCTCCCCATACTTCTTCCTCAGCTCCTCCGCCTCCTCCAGCCTGACCCTCCGGGGACCGGAGTATTTCCTGTAGCCTCCATAGTCCAGCGGGACGGCGTATATCACCACGCTGGCCCTTTCCCTGAACCTCAGCCCCCGCAGCTCACCGTCCAGGCACTTGAAGCAGACCTCCACGAAGTCGTCCTCCAGCAGGGGCATCAGGTTCATCACCTCGGGATCCCCCCACCTGCTGTTGATCTCCAGCACCTTCACCCCCTCTGCGGTGAGGATGTATCCCACGTACATCACTCCCATGAGTCCCGGATTCCTCCCCTCCCCCTTCAGCCTCCGGTGGAGGCGCTCCGCGATTCTCACCGCCTCCTCCCAGTCCCTCTTCTCCATGAAAGGCAGGAGCTCCCCCACGTCCTTGTAGGATCCCATACCCCCCGTGTTGGGCCCCTGGTCCCAGTCGAAGGCCCTCTTGTAATCCCTAACGCAGGGGGTGGGAATCAGGTGTTCCCCATCTGAAAGGAACTGCAGGGAAAACTCCTCCCCCTCCAGCTTCTCCTCCACGATGACCGGTCCCCTGGAGAAGGCGGGTAGGAAGTACTCGTGAAACATTTCCTCCCGCGTTCGAAAATGATCTCCCCAGACTCCCACCCCCTTGCCCGTGGCCGGGGCGTCGGGCTTGACGGCCACCCTTTCCCCCACCTCATCCAGCCACCGATAAACCTCCTCCCTTACCTTTTCCTTGGGAATCTCGGATGGATCGAAGACCCTGAACCTGGGATTGGCCTCGGGCGCCACCTCCTCCAAAAGCCTCCTCTGCCTGACCTTGCTCTTCTCCAAGAAGTACTCCAGACTGGGACAGATCATCGTTATGCCCGTCTCCCTCTCGAGAAGATCCCTTATCCCCTGCATCCCAGGCCCCTCGGGCCCCAGGATTCCGAAGGAGATCTTCCCGGCATGCCTCCTCGCAAACCTCACTATCTCCCCGACGTCCAGATCGGGAATCACCACATGCTCTCCCCTCGTCTCCTGGGCCTTCCTCAGGTTGAAGGGGTTCCTCTGCCTGTCCGCTATGAAAAGCCTCACCGCGTGCCAGCTGCGGCACAGGGTATCGGCCAAACAGGCGAACCTGCTTCCATAGCTCACCCCAAGCACTCCTACGACCACCTCATCCCTCCATCCTCACGTAGCCTTCCCTCCATTCTCCATCGATCCTCACATAAACCCTTCCCCTCTCGTCCAGGGCGAACCTCCCCTCCGAGAGAAGGCGAAGGGCCTCCCTGTACGCCGGACCGTCACACTTTACCTTCATCAGCTCCTGCTGCTCCTCCGGTGTCCTGTCATCCACGGGGAGGGGAGGGGAAATCACCAGGATGGGGCCCTGATCTGGCTCTTCGGTCATCAGGTGTACCGTGGAGCGGGTGAACTTCTCCCCAGCCTCCAGCTGTGCCCTCACGGCTCCCAGCCCCGTGTACTTCCTCCTCCCACCCTCCTCAAGGGAGAGGTCGGCGGGATGGACGTTCAGGACCCTGTACGGGAACCTGCTGAGGAAGAGGGGGGTAAGGATGTACATGTAACCGGAGCAGGCCACCACGTCCGGCTCCCATCCCCTCTCCTCCATCACCGAGAGGAGCTTCTTCTCGTACTCCCTCCTCACCTGCATGTCGGTGATGGGTCGTCCCGCGTAGAACTCGTGGATATCCACCACCTCCACGGGAATTCCCAGCGACCTGAACCTGTCGATCCCCCTCGCCCTCTTGCTGGAGGAGATTCCCCCTATCACCTCATGCCTTTCCCCACCCACCATGAAGGGTAGGGCGCTGGCCCCGCCGGAGAAAAGGACCAGCACCTTCATCTTCCTCCCCTCCCGGGGCTCGTAGATGAGCCTCATACCTGAGAACTGGGAAAGGGGGGCCTTATCCGTTTTCCTCAGAGGAGACGGGACAGGAAGAAGCCCAGCAAGGAACCCAGGGAAAGAAGGGGGAGACCGGGCAGGATCGTTCCCGGCCTGCGGAGGAGAAGGAGGAAGAGGAGGAACAGGAAGAGGGAGGAGGAAAGGGAAACGAGGAGGGCCGAACGGAGTCCCTCGGCCTCCAGAACCGAGACCGAGAAGACCAGGGGGAGGAGCAGGTCCCCTCCGCCCAGATGCAGGACCCCCTTCCCCCTCCCCTTCCACCTTCCCCCCCGCACGAAGGCCCTGAGCTCGGAGGGAACGGACAGGAAAAGGGAGCTGGAGGAGGGAAGGAGCCTCCTGGCCATGAAGACCATGTGTCTGGTAACGAAGACCGACACGCAGTCGTAAACCGAGAAGAGGGCCAGGAGGAGGAGGCTGGGGACCACCCCGAGGGAGGCCCCCAGCACCGCCCCTACCCCGCTGGCCGAGAGGATGAGCACCAAATCCTGGTTCAGGGGCGTGGGCCTGGCCACCCTCCATCCCGCCAGTAGCAGGCTGAGCAGGAAGCCGGAGGAGAGCCAGCCCACCTGCATTCCAGCCAGCAGGTCGAGCGTGAGCCAGCAACAGAAGAAGGTCACCAGGAGTTCGAAGGCCCTGAACCAGTTCCTCCTGAACCTGAGGAGGAGGATCACGAGAAGGGTGAGGGGAAGGAGAGCGGCGAAGAGATAGAGGGAGTTCCAGGGGCTCTGCGGATCTGAGAAAAGAGGCTTCGCCTCCCCGGAGCTCACTAGGCTGAGGTACCTGTTCCCGGCCAGAAGGCCCAACATCTGAACGGTCAGGAAGAGGAGCAAAAGGATCGCCGCCGCCCTCATCTCCTCCCCTCGGCCGCAAGAAGAAAAAAGGCATCGTTTATACCCTCCTTGTCCCCGAGAAGGAAGATGGTGGAAGGGGAGGCCCTTCTTGAGGTGGCCAGGCTGATGGCCCTCTCCGCCAGGACCGCGCCTAAGGCCAGGGGAAGGGATCACCTGAGGATCAGGGTGCTCAGCGGGGAGGAAAAGGAAAGGCTGGCGGAGAAGATGGAGGAGATGGCCGGGGAGTATGCGTTCTTCCGCAGGGATGCCAGAAGCATCAGGCAGGCGGGAGTAGTCCTGCTGGTGGGGTTGGTGGGGGAGCCCCTGGACCTGGAGTGCGGGGCCTGCGGGAGGAACTGCGCGGAGCTGAGAAGGGAGGGAAAGAAGGAGGGAAAGGGATATGCCGGTCCGGTATGCGTGATGGACGCCCTGAACCTGGGAATAGCGCTGGGCTCGGCGGCCAAGACCGCCTCCCTTCTGAACGCCGACAACCGGATGATGTTCTCGGCCGGGGTGGCGGCCAGGAGGGCCGGGATGATGGAGGCGGATGTGGTGATCGCCATCCCCCTCTCCGGCACGGGGAAGAGCCCTTTCTTTGACAGGAAGGAATAGAGGAATTTTTTAGGCTCCGGAGAGAAAGAAAAGAGACCATGGCCTGCGGGGGAGCGGAAGTTCAGGCCGTCCTGGAGGAGGAGAAGGACCTCAAGAAGAAGTCGGAGAGCCTCAAGGAGTGGGAAGAATTTAAGAAGGTGGCCAAGAAGAGGGGCAGATAAGCCTCAGGTGCCGACCACCACCAACTTCACCTGCTTGACCCCCCTCAGGGCTTCCAGCTTGTCCACCAGCTTCTTGATCCCCCCCGCAGACCCCTTCACCAGCAGGGCCTCCAGACAGTTCCTCTCGTCCAGGTGGAGGTGCTGGGATGACCTTACCAATCCCCCGCTCTCGTGCTGTATCTCCGTGATCTTCTCCAGCAGTCCCCTGACCTCGTGATCGTAAACCACCACCACCACTCCAAGCAGCTCCCCCTCCAGCTGGCTGCGCCAACGATGGGTGGTCAGGAAGTCCCTAACGGCATCCCTGATGGCCTCGGATCGGCTGGCGTACCCTTGGGCTTTCAGGGAGCGGTCAAGCTCCCGGAGAAGGTCCTCGGGGAGGGTAATGCTAATGCGGGTGATTTTCTCCATCCCCAATTTTTAAACCCGGAGCGGCTTTAACCTTAGCGACTCAGAGGGTATCCGCTTGAAGATAGCGGTGACGGGAAAGGGGGGAGTGGGAAAGACCACGCTGGCGGCCGGGCTCGCCAGGGGCTTCAGCAGGAGGGGAAGGAGGGTGGTGGCGCTGGACCTGGATCCCTCCCCCAACCTCCTCCTTACGCTGGGGACGGAGGAAGAGGTGCCCCCGGAAAAGCTGGTGCCCCTGATGGAAAGGGCCTCCCTCATAGAGGAAAGGACGGGGGCTTACCCAGGGGGATACGGGCTGGTCTTCAAGCTCAACCCGAAGGTGGATGACCTTTTGGACAGGTTCGGCATCAGGTGCAGGGATGGGGTCTGGCTGCTGGTGGTGGGGAGGATAGGGAAAGGGGGACAGGGGTGCTTCTGTCCCGCCAGCGCCCTGGCCAGGAGGCTGGTGGACCACCTCTCCAGGGTGGCTGAGGTCCTCATCCTGGACATGGAGGCGGGGGTGGAGCATCTGGGGAGGGGAACCACCAAGGGGGCAGAGGGAATGCTGGTGGTGGTGGAGCCCAGCCTGAAGGCCCTGGAGACCGCCAAGCAGATAAAAAAGCTGGGAGAGGACCTGGGGATAAGCAGGATCTTTGCCGTGGTGAACAAGTTCAAGGAAGGAGCGGAAGGAGTGGTGAGCAGGCTGGAAGGGGAGGGCCTTCCCGTGCTGGCGGTGTTACCCCACGATCCGGCGGTGGAAAGGGCCGAGATGAGGGGTGAATCCGTCTTCGATCTGGAGGAGGGAAGGGAGTTCTTTTCCAGGATGCTGGAGCTGAGTAGGGTCCTGGAGGAGAGGATGGGTGAAGGGGAACTTTCCTAGGCTGGGGGCCTCCGTGCTGGTGAGGGAAGGGAAAAAGGTGTTGCTGGTGAGGAGGGGATCCGAGCCGGGAAAGGGGAAGTGGGCCCTGCCGGGAGGGCTGGTGAAGCCTGGGGAAAGGGTGGAAGAGGCGGCGGTGAGGGAGGTGGAAGAAGAAACGGGAATAAGGGTGAGGTTGCGGGGACTGCTGGGGGTCTACGACCTCATAGAGAGGGACAGCAGGGGGAGGCTGAGGTACCACTACGTGACAGTCTGCTTCAGGGGGAAGTCCCTTTTTACCAGGGTAAGGAAGGGGGGGGAGGTGCTGGAGGCGAGGTGGTTCAGCAAAGAGGAGCTCAAAGGAAGGGAGCTCAGCAGGGTAACGGCCAGGGTGCTGAGGGAGGAGGGAATGCTGGAATG
>Ga0185307_1000567_pt1 | contig 22893 bp, 22 predicted proteins | sample LHCtaG_FD_128010 | JGI IMG/M metagenome (GOLD analysis project Ga0185307, IMG submission 128010) | Hot spring microbial communities from Little Hot Creek, USA to study Microbial Dark Matter (Phase II) - LHC4sed_matched (SPADES... | ecosystem: Environmental > Aquatic > Thermal springs > Hot... | reverse complement strand
GTTTTATAACGCTGGAAGGTTTGAGGCGATAAACTTCCCATTATATTATAGACGTGTGATCGTTCCCCAAATATATGCAGTTCACCTGGTAACCGTAAAGAATGCACGATATTTGTTATATCGAAAGTATTGGACTGACTGGAGGGAAACGGAGGATTTCCAACGTTTTCCCAGAATAGAGGATTATGTTAAATATCGACTAAAAGAGGACTATGGTGTTGATTCAGAAGAGGAGGGAATAAAAGTGGCTTTTGCAGAACTTGCAAAAAGCTTGAAAAAATGCAACTACCTTTTAAAGAATTGCCCAGAAGTTTTGAAGGAAGAATTGGAAAATCCGCGTTATAAAATCCTTTACGACAAAAATGGCAAAATCATAGGCAGAAACGACATAAGATTGGATTAAATGTTTTAAGCCGTTTGTGTGTATTTTTCTTTTGGTGGAGTCTCAAAGTTAGGTGTGCTGAGATGAGTCATCATCCCTTATTAAATGAGTATGTTCTTAAGCTTCTTCCTTCTAAAATAGATGGTTTGGTCATTTTAGATGTGGGTTGTGGCTATGGGGAGTGGGGTTTCTTTATTCGAACGAGAAAGGTTGGTCTTCCATATATGATAGGGGCAGATATTTGGCGGCCTCATTTGGAAAGGCTGTGTCCATTAGGGATTTATGAAGGGCTTATTCAAGTGAAGGTTCCGATTTTGCCTTTTAAGGAGAAAAGTGTTGATGTAAGTTTGGCGTGCGAAATTTTAGAGCATTTGCCTAAACATGATGGTTATTTACTTTTAAATGAATTGGAAAGGGTTAGCAGAAGCCTTATTATTGTTTCATCTCCAATGGGTTGGCCTCAGGAGGAAATTTATGGAAACCCTTATGAAAAGCATATCAGTGAATGGAAGCCAGAAGAGTTTGAAAATCTTGGTTATAAGGTGAAGGTTGTTGATGCTGTAGCGCTTCCTAGAACGCTTAAACTTGTTGATAGACTAAGAAGGGCTTTCTTTAGGTTGCCAGTCCCTCGTCTAATTATAGCGCATAAAACTTTGAATATACTAGGCTGACACGAAGTTCCATCTGAAAAGCATTTCCAAGACAGTTTGTCCAAAATGTACAAGATCTTACGAAGTTAGAAGTTCCAAACTCGCCACTTACTTAAGAGACATTGGAAGAGTACGGTATATACTTCAAATTTGGGATGAAATGTATGTCTTTACTAAGGAAAAGCGAACCGTGTCTTTGTCTTTAAAAATAGTTAAAAACAGATTTTAATAGATAAGAGTATTGCGAGATGAAAAATGGTGAAGTTTAATGAAAAATTTAGAAGGCAAAGTTGACGTTATAATGTGTACTTATAACAGCAATAAGCCATGGTTTAAAAGATGCTTGAATTCAATAAAGCGTGAAATACCCATTTGCCATTTTATTGTTATCGATCGTTTCAGTGGAGATGGAACGCAAGAAGTCATAAAAGAAATTTTTCCAGAAGCGTTAATAATTGAGAACACGCTGAATCTGGGCAGAGCGAGAGCAGAGGCGATAAAATACGTTGATACTGAATATTTCGTTTTCGTAGATGATGATATTGAACTTAGTAATGGATGGTATAAGGAAATTACTAAATTCCTTAGTCCAAATACAGGTGCAATTGCCTTTATGGAAATACCGGTGACTAAATGGTTAAAGAAATTTTTCCTTTCCACACAAGATATTGCTAAAAGCCTAAAAAGAAGATGGGTCTCTGAATTGTGGGTTAATTGCGCAAATACCTTAATCAAAACAGAATTGGTGAAAGATTGGTTGCCGCCTAGCTTCATTTCTGCAGGTGAGGATGCTCATCTATCTAAGCATATATTAAGTAAAGGATACAAAGTTGTTCTGATACGGGGCAAGTATGTGAAACATTATGGATTGCGTGGATTAAAGAGTGCTAAGAAGAAACTATGGTACTGCTCAAATGAGCGATTGCTAAGAAATACAAATATAACGACAAAAATACTTTTAAGAAGATTTTTCTTCTCACCGTTGAGAGGACTCTACGTAAGTATTAAGTTAAAAGAAGCTATGGTATTACCATATACAATTCTTTCAGACATTTATGCTTTGAAAGGATGGTTACAATGGAACAAATATGTAATGTCGAAACGATAGAAATCTATTGATAGATCATTTTTCTTGCCACATAAACTTTCAATGTGGGTCTTAATGTAAGTCTTGTTATATAATTCCGAATCTATTTTATTTTTAATACTCTCTTGTAAGCTGTAATTGCAGCGGTTTTTAGACTTTCCTACTGCCTCGTTGAAAGTATAATCCATAATCTCCTAAGGTCTCTCTAATAGGGTGCAGAGATTTAAAAGATGCCGTAATTTATCTCTGGTACATAAGCCGCATCCTATTCGCCAATAATCACAATCTACTTCTTTCCTAAAAACTTAGAGAATAAGTATGATTTAGTTAGGGATCTATACCTTAGATTATATTTGGCATGAATCATTGTTCTGGTGATAGCTATAAACTCTAAAATCTCGTTTTACAATACTTTCTTTCGAAAAATATTTCTCTATTTACGACTACGATCTGCTAGAGTGTTCTAAGATGAAGAGATGGCGAAGCCTGTTAAGTAAAATTAAAATTCACATAAAGGATATATCGGAAAATCCTAAACTTGCGTTCGTGTTCAACAAATTTTTAGCAATAACCTTAAGACGTTTAGGTTTTGAGGAGTGGATGGTTGATAGTGAAAGGTTTCTTTATCGTTATATGAAACCGCTACATAATGGCTGTTTCGTAGATGTAGGTGCATGCTTCGGCATATGGACGTTCTTTGTTGCCAAAAGGGGCTATATTGTTCATGCTTTTGAGCCAAGTCCAAAACCCTATAGTTTTTTAGTTAAAAATGCTCTACCCAATATTCGGGTTCATAATATAGCTTTGGGGGACAAAAATGGTGAAGCAAACTTAATGCTACATGAATACCCAACACGTGACAGCCTAATTATTAAAAGCAGGGGTTTTACTGGAAAAACCATTAAAGTTCGTATTAAAACCCTGGACAGTTTTAATTTATGGAACGTAGGTCTAATTAAAGTTGACACTGAAGGCTATGAAATACCGGTACTTTTGGGTGCTAAGGAGACTATTTTAAAGTGGAAACCACGTATCATCATAGAAGTTCATGAACCAATTAAAGAACAGTTGTCCAAACTTATACCTTTAATAAAGGCGTTTGGATACAACATGACTATCAAATATAAGATGGGAAAATTTCCAGTGCTTATTTGTGAACCCGAATATGCTAGGCATCCTTAACGAGTTCAGCGGTATTCTTACTCTGCATATGATTTTAAAGTAAGTTTTGCGATGGAATCCCAGTCCATCTTTAAGATTTTTTCGTAAGCTTTCCTACCAAAAAATTGCATTTGATATCTACCGAAGTTGATGGCTTTAATTATAGAACTCTTTAAGCTTTCTTTGTTATTCGGTTGGAAATATATTCCATAATCACCAAGAATTTCCTTAATAGGTGATAGTTTCGGAACTATGACAGTTTTAGCAAAACTTTGAAAGAGTATTACCGTTCCTGACGTTGTTATTTCTTTATATGGTATAACTCCAACATCTGCGGCATTCATATAAAACTGTACCTCTTCATCTGGGATATACTCAAGCCTAACGATACACTTCCCCACAAACTCTTCAGAAAACTTCATAATCTCTTTATGTAATCTTTTTCCTTCACTCTTACCACATATAACTGGGAAAAGTTGACTATATATGGGTAAGAGTTCTCTAAGAACCGTTAACAAATCATCAATCCCTTTATAATCTCGTATAAGTCCGAAGTAAAGCACTACAAACGCATCTTCTGGTATTGATAGCTTTTTTCTCGCTGTTTCCCTATCCACTTTATTAGGGTAAAATCCCACGAAATTTCCATGCGGAATTATGTACACCTTGTCCGTGATTCCATAGTAGTTCTTTAAAACTTTATGGCTGTAGTAATTGTGGACGATTATTTTATCCGCGATTTTTATCGCGATTCTAAACCATACCTCTTCAAGTTTAGGATGCACTTTTTCATGTGGTTGGATATTATGGAGAGTCACAAAAATTCGTTTCTTAACAATTTTTAGGCATAAAAAAATCAGACAAGCTGCCCAAAACTTTAAGGATTCCGCTAGGAGATTTTTAGACCTCACAATAAATTCGATCCAATGCAAATGAATGACTTGTGCAAGATAAGCATACTTAAGGAATTTGAAACTCCATATATTACGCGTATGTAAAACTTCGATACCATACTTTTCGATATGTGTGCAAAGCAACCGCAAGTATGGGTGGCTTTCTCTTTTTATTGGAATTAGAACTCTCATTCAATCACTATACTTAACTTACACAGAATAGATTACTGTGCTTTTAAGGAATATTGTTTTAATATAGTCTCCATCCATCCCCTTATTCTCTCAAATTCTTTGTTTTCTAGGGCAAGTTCGATGTTAGCCTTTAACCATTCGATTTTATCGCCGATATCATATCTTTTACCTTTGAAAAGCAAACCATAAACAACTTTTTTATTACTCATTCTCTTTAGGGCATCGGTTAGCTGCACCTCCCCGCTGTATCCCGGTTTCAGGTTTTTTAAGTAGTCAAAAATTTCGGGTGTTAGTACGTATCGTCCTATAACACCTATGTTAGATGGAGCCTCTTCCATTTTCGGTTTTTCAACCAAGTCCTTAATTCTATAGATTCCGTCCTCGATTTCCTCACCCTTTATTATTCCATGTAAGGGGATTCTTTCTTTAGGCAGCTTTTCGAGGGCGATCACTGAAGCCTTGTATTTTTCAAAAACTTTCATCAACTCTTTAATGCATGGTGGAATTGTGATGTTGTCTCCAAGCAGCAAGGCGAAAGGCTCGTCGCCTACAAAGGGTTTAGCATACTTTACAGCGTCTCCAAGACCTTTTGGTTCTTTCTGTCTAACGAAAAGAATGGATAATTCGTCAAGCATCCTCTCAAGTCTTTCTATGCCCTCGTCTTTAACTGGGAAAATTATTCTGTCAAAATGATCTTCAACAGCCCTTTTGTTTCTCCCAGTTATAATGAGAATCTCCTTTATACCAGAATGATAAGCTTCTTCAACAACATACTGGATGACCGGTTTGTCAACAACAGGCAGCATCTCCTTAGGCTGAGCTTTTGTTATCGGCAGCATTCTAGTTCCAAGGCCTGCCGCCGGGATCACAGCCTTTTTTATGGTCATTCTCTCACTCCAAATTTTTCTTTCATTTCCTCATTTATCTCATCAACAGCCTTCAAAATTTTGGGTTTCCTGTACTTTTTCACGAATCTTATAAACGCCTTCAAATCTTTTGGCAGACATTTCCCTCCAAACGCTTTGCCATGAACGGTTCCATATCTGCCTATACGAGGATCCAGACTCACAATTTCCGCGACAACATGAGAGTTTATGCCCAACTCCCTACAAATGAGGAAAATCTCGTTCCAAAAGGAAATTTTTGTTGCGAGCATACAGTTTGCAGCATACTTCACCATTTCCGCGGTTTTCAAATCAACCCTGAAAATAGGTTTATTTAAAGGTCTATAAAGCTTCTCTAAAACGTCGCCAGATTTCTTGTCATACTCGCCTATTACTATGCGATCCTCAGTGAAAAAATCCTTTTTATAGCCTCTTTCATCAGTCCACGTATGTTCTATTTCAGTCATAAACTCTGGGTTTACACAAACCCCAAAATCCCCACCAACCTTTTTCTTCGAAGCCTTCTCTAGTATGGGAATAACCACATTTTCTGTAGTTCCCGGCAAAACCGTACTCTTTACGGAGACCACATAGTAACCCAATTTACTTTTAAGCGCTCTTCCAATTTTTATGGAAACATCTTTCACGTGGCTTAGATCAATTCCTTCCTTTTTTGTTGGTGTCGGCACACAAATGAAACAGACATCAGAAGCATCTACTGCTTGCTGTATACTGTTTGTAAAGTTTGGAAGATTCTTATGCGCAATATCATAAAAAATAACGTCATGACCCATGCTCTTGAAACCCATACCAACATTAGTGCCAACCCATCCGCAACCAATAATAGCGATTCTTGCCAATTCGTTTTCCTCCGATCTTTAACATTTTTAAAGCGCCTTATATACGCTTTACACAGGAATATTCATAAACTTGAGAGGATGACCACGTGAAGAAAACCATACTATTACTTACAACGAAAAGTGAAGGAATATCCGCCAGCCAAATTAGGATGAAATATTTCAGGCAAGCTTTGGAAAAATGCAATTACAATGTTGTAGACTTTGAAATAAGCTTAAACGGTCTAAAAAAGTATCTATACTATCTATATAGGTTCCCTTCCAAAGACTTGGTCACAAGATCAAAGAATGCAGACTTAATATTGGCAACATCACCCACGTTGTTGAACGCCATATTGTCCTATAAAGTTGCTAAAAAAAGAAACATACCTTTCATTGTTGACATAAGGGACCTATGGGAGGAGTATGCAAAAACTGCCCATTTCCTACTCTACAAAGTTGGTGTGATTAAGAATATTGTCAGAGAATATTATGAGGCATTAATACACGCGACAAAAATTTTTGTTGTCACAGAACACATGAAACGTTATTATGAAGAGATAGTTGGACTCGCAGATAAACTAGTCGTTATTAGTAACGGCACAGACACGGATATAATTAAATGTCACGAAATAAAACGAGAGGTAGACTTAATTTGCCTTGCGGATCTGAATAGACCTTATCACAACTTGGAATTTTTGCTTGAAGCATTAAAAGGAAACAATCTACGACTCTCTATCGTAGGTGGTGGCAGTTTCTTGCCTACAATGAAGAAGAAAGCCCAGGACTTAGGGATAAACGAAAAAGTCATGTTTGTTGGCTGGGTCCCGTATGAAAACCTGGCTTCTTATCTTTGCAAAGCCAAAGTAGGAGTTGTGGGAAGACCCTTCATACGTAACGTTGAATACTTATATACTATCCCGGTGAAAACATACGACTACTTAGCAGCTGGTCTTCCAGTTGTAGCTTATGGACCGGAAAACTCTGCATTAGAAGCATTCATAAAACAAAATGCTTTGGGTTGTTACATATCACAACCAGATCCTTCTATTCTGTCCGAGGAATTAAGGGTGCTTGTCGAAAAAAGCGATCAATTTAGGGAAAGAGCGCGAAGAATTTCTCTACGTTTTGATAGAAAGAAGATTGCTCAGAGAGTTGTTGAAATAATCGATGAGATATTGACTTAAAAAGTCCCACAATCACTAAATCTTAAATTTTAATTCGTTTCACCTCACATGTTAAGAATTGTGTATGCGAGGTTTTCTGCTCCGTCTGGAAGGGTAGGCATCGATTTTTCTTTAGCTTTTTCTATGGCGTCGAGGATATTTTCTAGGGTGATCTCTGAGACCAACACGGCATTTACTTTTCTTGCGTAGTGTTTTGCGTCTTCGATCCCAGCTGTTCTCGTCCATTCTGGGTTAGGAACGACCACTGTTGGTTTCTTGTAGACGATAGCTTCTAGAATTGTTGCGCCAAAGTGGGTAACTACAACTTCTGCACCAGCAACAAGCTCATAAAATTTTGCTGAATGCTCCAAGATTTTCCATTCTGGGTGCCGCTTCCTATACGGTTCTGGGTCAACTTTACCCGTTTGAAGCACCACGTTGTTAAATTTACTTTCTGAAATTACGTCAAAGAGCTTTTTGTGTCCTAGGGTGCCTCCTGTTACGAGTATGTATCCGCCGTTCCATGGTTGAACTTCAGGTTTTGGGATCAATGGTCCGACAACTGTTCCTCTTTTTAGTAGTTTTTTCTGTTCTTCCCATTGGAGGGCTGTTATGGTTGAGATTGGTTGTAGTAGGAGGGCTGATTTGGATGGTTTTGTGAAGCGGACTGAGCTTTCTATGTTGATTACTGGTATGCCTTTAAGCCATGCAGAGAAGCATGGGGGTATGCAGAAGTTGCTGCCAGTGCTTACGACAACGTCGAATTCGCTTGGAACTTTTTGGAAAGCTTCGACAAAAGCTTTGATAAGTTTTAGCAGGAACTCTTTTGTGGGTGTTTTTGCCTCCCTCGGTTTTAAGAGGAAGCTTACGGGGCCAAACTTGGCGAGTCTTTCATAACTCAGCTTGTCTCCTTTTGGGACTAAGAAGTACAGGTTGGCGTTGCCGTGAAGTCTTTGGGCTAGGGCATAGCCGTAGGCTGTGTGACCCCCTCCACCGGCGAGAATTAAAACGTTTTTTGTTGGCAACTCGGTTTTCCTCTTTTCTAGTACAATTATGGATAGTAAGTGTTTTAAAAAAGTTAATCGTTTAAAAAGTCTAAAAGTGAATTTGAATCGTTTGGTGCTAGGTGCTTGAAGGAAAGCTCCATAAGGCTTCATTATTCAGGCTTTATCATTTTTGCAGCTAGAATGTTTGGCGTAATTACTGGTTTCGTTTTTCAGTATATGATAGCCCGCTCCACCACCACTGAAGAATACGGAGTATTGTTTAACATAAATGACGTGTTAGGCTATTTCTTAATTCTGGCTGGAATCATTCCTTTCTGGGTCCTACGTTTTGCGGCAAGGTCTGAGAAGGGTGCTGTAAAAACCGGCATTGTGGCAAACTTGGCTATATCATTAACGGCGACCAGCGTATACTTGGTTCTTGTTCCGCTGGCAGTTTCGAACATGGGTGTTCAACAGTACGCCCATTTATACTTAATCGCTGCTTTTCAAGTGACAGAGTACCACTTGATGACTGTTGCCGAAGCATGTCTAAGATCCAAGAAACCTCAAACATTGGGATACGGATCGATTATCGGTGAAATAAGCAAAGTTCTTTTGGGATACTTCCTGATAATTAGGCTTGGTAAACCCCTAGAAGGAGCCATCATTAGTTTAATGGCAAACATGGCGGTACAAGTGATCTACTACTTAACACTTTTGGCTGAGGATTTAAAAGAAAGAATTGAATGGACATACATAAAGGAATGGCTGAAAGGATCTGTTGCAAACCTTTACAACATCTTAGGAAACCAAATAGCCTCTTTTATCTTTATACTACTTTTTACTTATGGCGGTAAGGACGCCCGAGGCTATTATGGCGCTGCATTTGTAATATCAAACGTTATAACGTACTCAACTGTTTTGGCTTTTGCTTTATATCCAAAGCTTTTGGCAGAAAGGAAAAGCGAGGATGTTACAGCCTCCTTAAAAACGGTTTTGATGTTCGCAATTCCAATGACTGCCGGAGCGCTCACAGCACCTGATTTGTACCTTTCCATTTTGGGACGTGAATATACCAGCGCATGGTGCGTTTTAGTTGTTTTGGCTGTGGACGCCTTGGTGATAACAGTTTCTACGATTTTCGGCTTTGTACTTTACGGGTTTGAAAGAATTGATGACGAAGCGATAATACCATTCAAGAAACTTTTTAAAAGCCGCATGTTCCTGTCCTTTTCACTGCCCTACATTCATGCGGTGATAGCGATACCCTCGGCATATCTTGTATTGACAATGTATACTCGAAACGATGCCATAATGTCCACTTTTTCAGTGGCTCTAATAAATTCTGTGACCCGCTTTTTCATGTTTCTGGTGTTGTACTTTATGGTTCGCGGTATGGTCAAGGTGGTTATCCCTTGGAAGAACATTACAAAGTACGTTTTTGCTTCTACGGTTATGGGTTGTCTACTCTACTGGCTGCGAACTAGTCTGTTACGGTCAGAAACAATTAGGGTGCACCAGATTCTTGGCGTTACTGCGTTAGCTGGAGTTTTTTATCTTGCGTTGCTTATGGTGATAGATGAGCATGCAAGAATGCTTGCTAGGTCTGCTTGGCTGGAGATAAAGGCGAGGTTTAGGGCTGTTTAGTCGTTGTTGTTCCATAGTTCGTTGAAGAGGGTTTTCATGGTTTTTATGAAAGCGTCGTAGTTTGTCCATAAGGCTGCGACTTTCTTTTTGCCGTTTTCCTTCCGAATTAGTAGGAGTAGTTGTTCGTTGTCCGCTATTATGAAGGTTGGTATGTCTTCAGCGTTCAGCTTCGAATATTTTGCCTTTTTCAGTTTGGTTTTTTCCACGAAGAAGCATGTTTTTGGAGAATAATTTGTGAGAAGTTGGACACTCACGCCTTTTCTGGAAGCCTTTTCAAGCTTGTCTAATAACCCTGAATGGTAAAAGTTGGCGATGTCGTTTTCCGAGATGAAGGCCGAAATCTCCTTTCCGGCTTTGCTGAGGATTTCATCTGCTTTTAGGCTTATTTGTTCTTCACCCTCAAGAATCTGGAAAACTTCTCTTCTTTCGGGCTCAATTTCCGGTTTTGGCAGTGAAAGCCATAGGTCAATAAGGTTTTGCCTTCTTTTTTCTAGCATGTTTAGTTTCATTTTTTTGGTTTCAATAAGTATATTAAGAGCTTTGTCGAAGGGTGTTGCAATAAATTTTAATGGTTTTTCAAAAACCGATGATACAAGACCCCTTTTCTCCAAGTCTCGCAGAATGCGGTAGGTCTCTGTTCTGTGAAGGGACAAGGCCTCTGAGATTTCGCTTGCTTTATGTTCGCCCGTTCTAGCCAAGTATATATAGACCTTGACTTCGTTTTTTGATAGCCCAAGCCCGCGAAGGGCTTTTTCGATTATTTCTATGGCTTTGGCTGGCCCCTTATCCGCTTTTATGAAACGCCATAGCCCGCTGTTTTCGTCGTATAGTTTAACGATGCTTTCAGGTTTTTCGACGGATAACTCCATTTAAACCCCTTTTAAACAGCCTACCCCTATTCCGATTCGAATCTAGACCTCGATTCGGTTGAAACCATATTTTATACTTCTGAATTCTAAATCTGAATTAGAAATCATACTCCTAAAACCTTATTAACCAAGCAACTTCCGAAAATAAAACGTCCAGGAGAGGAGAAAGGAGTTGTGCATCAAAAGTTTAGGCTTATCCATAAGTCTGAGGTATTTCTTTGTCCCGAATAAGAATCATTGGTTGAGGCGGATCATCTTGGTTTTCGCCTTCATTCTATTTGACTATTTTTCAACGTTGGCCTTTTGTCGTGCTCCATGGGAGGAGGCTAATGTTTATGCTAGGTTTTTCATGGAGAGTTTTGGCATACATGTAGGCTTAACAATTTTTGTTTTGGTGGCTAACACTCCCATTTACATGCTGTTGACGTTTGACTCGCATATCGTTAGGCTTCCTCCACGAATGGCTGTTGTCGCAGAGGCTTTCATGGATTTTGCTTTCGCATGGTTTATCGCGGGACTGCACTTTAATGGAGGAGCAAGCTGGTTTTGGTCGGCGCCCGGCCTTTTGAGGCAAGGTTTAGGTGCGGCACTATACCTCTTTTTCGCCTTTGTTTTTGTAAGGCCCATAAGTCATTTTTATGATAAGCACGTTCTCAGTGCGTAACAGTACGCCACATACTAACTCTATTATCTTGTCAAGACCATTTTTCCATTTGCTGTTGAGCTATGATCTTGTGTGTTGGCGGTTGGTATGGAAAATAAGGATGCAGCTACAAATGAAAATGTTGGATCTGGAGCGGCTGAGGAAAAGATTCAAGAAGAGGGTGTTGATGAGGCTTATTTCTTTCATCCATTAGAAGTTTCTGAAAGTGAGCAAACTTCAAGTCTTGAGGAGCTTGAGAAACATAAAGCGGATTTTGAACAGAAACTCCAAGAGCTTTTAAGAAGCATAAGTGAAGAAACCCTGCAGCTTAGCGAGTTTTTGATGGAAGAAGATAGACTAATAAGAGAATTATGCGATTCACTTAAGCAAATTTTGAAGAAACTTAAAGTCTCGTTTTATATCCCACCGCGAGAAATCCCGATAAGGGGTAAAGTGAAGAAGGTTATTTTAAACGATGAATGCCACCTCATTCTAGTTTACGAGAAGGGTGAGGTGCACTCCGCTTTTTTGGCCGAATACTCTCCGGAAATAGTTTTGGCCACTCTACTTGTGATTATGCCTGAGCTTGCAGAAGCCTTGACACTGTACAGAAAGAGAATAAGCACGCGCGTCAACCTTTTTGGGAGAATAAAGAAGGAACTGAAAAATGTCGTGAAAGCGATTGTTGGAAGCAAAGAAGCCATCGAAACAGAGAAAGAACCCACAGATGCTGTTAAAGCCACATTAAATAGTGAAAACCATCCAACTTAGGTTTTGGAGGCGTTGGATTTGGACGGGCCAGCAACAGAAATTCGAACCTTCTATTCGATTAGAGAAATTCGGGAAATGGTTGAGGTTGAAATAAGCCAACATAAGGCGTTGCTTGACGACTACAGCCAATGGTTGGGCACACTGTTAAGAAATCCGGAATCTTCGAAAAACCCCGAATGGGCTAGGAAGGTTTCAGAGTTGCAAAAAATTTTGAGGACGGGTGGCAGAAAAGGCGAAAAGAAAGAGGAGAAACCTGTCTATTCATCTGATTGGGTTGTGTTTAAGGATCTGATGCTTTGCGCCGACGAGTTTGGCGAAGTGGAGATAATTTTTGAGGCTGTTGAGGAATTGAAAAATAAGATCGAAAGGCTTGAGAAGGCTAAAAATTCTCTGGCTGAGCTTGAACGTTACGGCTTTGGGAAAAGTGTTGTTTATGTGACGTACATTCGTGAGGGTGTTCCGGAAAAAATAGCCGTCAAACCGAAAAAGGCGCCGGAAGGCGAAGAAAAATTCAAGTTTGTAGCAGATTTTTCGGTTGTGAAGCAAATTTAGGGGTTAGCTAGCGCTGAACTCTATGAAGGCCTTTGTGAACTTTTTGATTAGATCATATGGGTTTTCCACCACGCAGCTTGTCCGAATGTAGCGTTTAACAGCATTACTGTTCACACCTATGCCGATTATGCCGATGCCCATCCGCTCAACCTTCTTGATAGCCTCCTTTAGCTTTTCTTCTGCGTCTTCATATCCGGCGGGGAAAAAGTCTGAAACAACCACGAGCACTTTTGCCTCTTCCAGTCGACCTTTAAAGGCTTGAGAAGCAAGTAGTATGGCGTCCGGTAAGTATGTAAATCCTCCATGAGTTAGGCCGCCTATTCTGGATCTTACTCTGGCGTCATATCCTTCCGAGAAGTCTTTTATTATGTAGAATTTGTTGTTGAAGGCGTACATACTCCAAGAGTTCTGGTTCAGGATTAGCAGGCGGGCAACCTCCGCTAAGCATATGGCTATGCCTCTTACTTCGCCTTTGAACATGTTTAGGCTGTGGCTGGCGTCTATAAGTATGGACCAAGCGTCTTCCCGTGTTTGCAGTTCTTCTCGGACAAAGATGTCAGTGCGCTGGCTTTTGCTTGCAATAACTTGAATAGCTTCTTGCAAATCGATAAATCCACTTTCCTGTTTGAAGTCTTCGCCGGTGATATTCTTTAAGAGTCTGAGCTGATGGAGTATACGTCTTACTGGGCTGCCTAAAAGCTCTTTTCTTCTTTGGAATTCCGCATAGTCTTCTTTTGGGAATGTAAAATCCTCGAATTGTGTGTTTTTGCCGGCATCTATATACTCTTTCAAAATCTTTACATTAGCGCTTTCACGTTCCAGCCAGCTGGCTATGGCTCTGTGGGCTTCTCCCTCGTTTTCCAAGTCCTTTGTGTCGGCAAATTCTTGCCCGACGGCTCGTAGCGTCTCAGCTAAAAGCGGTTTGATTTCTTCTTCGCTGGGTATACGCTCACTGTAAAACATGTCGTTTGTTCCATGGCTTTCAGTGTATAAAAGTGATGGCACTTCAAAGGCTTGGCCGTAAACGGTTAAAGCGTCATAGACCTTGTTTGCATATTCTATTTTCTCGTCGGCTGTGGGTTTTTCGCCTATCTTCTGCAGCATGGAGGTTATGGCTTCGACGTCTACTTGCAAGTCGCTTTTAATTTGCCCCTTAAACTTTCCAAGGTTGTATCTGAGGAGAGTTGAGGTCATGGCTCTTGTAATGTCGTTGGGAAGCGCTTCAGCCTCCTTCATTCTGAGATAGGAAACTACGTTTGCGTAAACTGTTTCCGGCAGCATCCAGCTGAAATGTTTTCTCAAATTTTTGTCTATGACAGCGTCTTCTATTAGGCTGACTACGAAGGCGGCTAAGTTAAGCTGTTTCCCTTTCGCCCATTTTGAATAAACTGTTAAGTCAGAAAGAAGCCCATGCAAGCTTAAGTGGTAAACGGAAGCCTTAAACAAATACCATATAATCTTCTTGTGGGTTGGGTTTTGGAGGTTGAACTTTAACCCTTGAAAAGCAACACTACCGCTGTCAAGTTTTTTGGGCTTGACTAAATGCAGAACATAGCCCCTTTCGTCTTTGCCCAAATAGGGATATCTCAACTCGTCATGAAGGAGAATTTTGATTTCACTATAGTGTTTTTTTGTAACCCGAAGGGCGGTTGACCAGGCGAAGTCAAAAAAGTTCAAGGTTTAAACCCTTATAGCCCGCTTTTTACGATGAGCCGAATATGGATTCGACGATGCGTTTGACCGCTGCTTGGATTTCTACGTCGTCGCTTGTTGTTCCAACAATTGTTTCAACAGCCGCTTCTATGGGCGGACAGCCGTCAGCTATCAATGTTGCCCAGTTTATCAAGTCTCCTGGAGACGGCCCATAAGGTAGGTCACCGTTCTTATATTGTCTTCGGAGTTCGGCGCCCACGCGGACTATTTTTTCGGCTATTTTTAGGTCTACGCCGCTTCTCTTGGCTATTAACTCTATTTCTTCTTGGGCTATTCTGTCGCCTACGCTTAGGTAGTCGAAGTTTATCCAGACCGACATGCGTCTTCTTAAAGCGGCGTTTAGCGGTTTTGTTCCCACGAACTCGGCCGAGAATGGGTTCATTGAAATTATTAGGTAGCCATATGGATGTCTATGCACTATTTCGTTGTCCTTTTCGGTTAAGACTATGTGGCCTCTGGTGTCTAGGACTGGGTTAAGTCTTGAGGCTATGTCTTGTTTCATCATGTTCGCCTCGTCTAGGTAGAGGATGCCGCCATGTCTGCACCACATCACTATTTGGCCGTCAACCCAGTTTTCTTTTCCTAGGCCTATATATCTGCCAAACAAATCATAAGAGGATGTTTGCAGTCCACAGTTTATCTCCCATATGGGTAGGCCGCACAACTCGGCGATCAAATATACTATGTGGGTTTTTCCGGTTCCGCTTGGGCCTACTAATGCGCATTGTTTGAAGTAATAGAGGGCGCGAACTATTCGCTCAACATAGTTAAAGCCTCTATCCACGTATTCGGGAGTGTTTCGAGGTATGAGGGAACGCACTGACTCTGGAAAAACATAACCGGGGTGTAGATCATACTTGTCTATGCGGTATTTTTTCCTAAGTTCGGCGTATCTTTCCTCATCACTTGTCGCCGTCTTTGTTATTGAAACGGATATTTTCGTGTCTTTGATGGCTGTTCTTGTTTGTTCTTCTGTAATTAGTTTGGCCTGGGCTGGTTTTCTTCTTCCGCCTTGGAATCCGAAGCCAACGGCTACGGCTGGTTTTTCCTCCAGCTTCTGGTTTGAGTGGGACAAAGTGCGTTCCCTCTTTTTCAAATAGATTATTTGTTTGCTGTAATTAAATATTACTTCTTACGATTCAATACGTTTAATTAACCACAAAACTACAGCAAAAGCTCAGCTAAAATTTGTTGAGCTTGGGTTTTGTTGTGGGCTTTTTTGATTATGGCTTTTCCTGTGTTGTAGAGGCGTATGGCGAGGTTTTTGTAGGTTATGTCAAAAATTATTCCGGCGACTGTTCTTTCCACTTTTGCTTTTTTGAGGATTTTGCCTATTGCCTCGTCTTTTTTCTCGTATTTGAAGTGGACTATTATGTCTTTTTCTTCGCCGCAGGCTTCTTCTATTCTGGCTATGTATTCTTCTAGGCTTGGGTTTGCGTTCATAGGGATTCCTCAATTTCTTTTAGGGCTTCGATGAAGCGGTCTATTTCTTCGCGGGTGTTGTAAATGTAGAAGCTTGCTCTTGCTGATGAGGAGATGTTGAATTTTTGGTGGAGGGGTTGGGCGCAGTGGAAACCGCTCCTAATCATTATGCCATAACTGTCCAAAAGCAGGGCTATATCGTGGGAGTTAAAACCTTCAACATTAAAGGGTATTATCCCGCATTTAAGCCCGGCATCTTTTGGCCCATAAACAGTGACTTTTGAGCATTCTTTTAGGCGTTTTAAGGCGTATTCCGTCAAGCTGCATTCGTGGGCTTTCACGTTTTCCATTCCAAGAGCTTTCAGGTATCTTATGGCGGCTGTTAAGCCAACAGCCCCGCATATGTTGGGGGTTCCAGCCTCAAACCTCCATGGAAGTGTGTTCCAAGATATTGTGCATCTGCGTGTTTCGGGGTTGAAGGATACTTCCCTAATCATTTCGCCGCCGCCGTGGAATGGTTCCATTTTTTCTACGATTTCCTTTTTCCCGTAGAGCACGCCTATTCCGGTTGGTCCAAGCATTTTGTGTCCGGAGAACGCCAAAAAGTCGCAGTTCAAGTCTTGCACGTTTACAGGCATGTGAGGTACGGACTGGGCGCCGTCAACCAGCACTAGGGCGCCTTTTTCGTGGGCTAGTTCCGCCACTGTTTTTACGTCGTTTATGACGCCGGTCACGTTTGAGACTTGGGTTATGCATACCAGCTTTACCTTGGAGGTTAGCATTTCCTTCAAGGATTCATAGTTTAGTGTGCCGTCTGGGTTTATGTCGACGTATTTAACCTTGAAGCCCTTTATTTTTGAGAGGATTTCCCATGGGACGATGTTGCTGTGGTGTTCCATAAGCGTCACGAGGACTTTGTCTTCCGGTTTGAGGTTGTTGAGCCCCCATGAGTAGGCGACTAGGTTTATGGCTTCTGTTGTGCCTCTTACAAAGACTATTTCTTCAATGCTTTCGGCGCCTATGAATTTGGCTGTTTCTTCGTGGGCTTCCTCGTAGAGTTCTGTGGCTTCCAGCGAAAGCGTGTGCACTGCGCGGTGAACGTTAGCGTTGTATTTCTCATAAAAATCTTTCATGGCTTCTATGACTTGTCTCGGTTTTTGGGACGTTGCCGCGTTGTCAAAATAGATGAGTGGATGATTGTTTATTTTCCGTTTCAGTATAGGGAAGTCTTCCCTAACCTTGTATGGATTAAACATTTTTGCTGCCTTCTTCCGCCGTCTTCATCTTCTTGGCTAGGATTTTCGCCAATTCCTCCTCTTCCAGTGCTTGTTTTTCCTCGAAGGTTAACTCTTCCGGCAGCCATTCAGGCTTTTGCCCCTTCATTTTATAGTAGGCTCGAATGGCTCGTTTTAAGGCTCCAACCGCCAATATGCCACAGTGGAATTTGACGGCTGGAAGCCCTCCAACATCTTCGGCGATGCTCTTCCAACTTATTTTCCAAGCGTCTTCAAGTTTCATTCCCTTCACTTTTTCAGTTACAATGCTTGATGTGGCTATGTTGGCGGCGCATCCATAGCTTTCGAAGGTTGCCTTTTCAACAACGTCTTGATCGTTGATTTTTAGGTAGAATGTGATCATGTCCCCGCATTGAGGGTTGCCGGCCACCGCCGAAACCGTGGCGTCCTCCATCTTCCCCAAATTCTTAGGGTTTCTGAAAAGTTCTAGGATTTTTTGGCTGTAGGGTAATGGCACACGTGACATTTATTCCACCACCGTTGAGCCTGTTATGCCTCTAAGCCTTTCAACGGCTTTGGGTAAAACCTCCAAAACGTATTTTATGTCTTCTTCTGTGTGGAGGCGTGTGACTTTCATTAGGATGCTGCCGTGGGCTTCTTCGAAGCGTCTTCCTATGGCGGTTAAAACGTGGCTTGGCTGGAGTATGCGTCTTGTGCAGGCGCTGCCGCTTGAAACGTATACGCCGTTTAGGCTTAGCTCAATGGTTAAGGCTTCGCCTTCACAGCGCAAGAAGCTTATGTTAACGTTGTCCGGCGCCCGCTTCTCGCCTTTCGGCCCGTTAAGCCTAACGTCTGGTATTTTGCCCATTATGCCTTCAATAAGCATGTCCCGCAGTTTTTTCATGTGGCGGACGTTTTCCTCAAACTTTTCGAACATCAACTCGGAAGCCTTTGCGAAGCCAACGATCAGCGGCGTGTTTTCCACTCCGGGCCAAAGCTTCTGGGTGCCTATTTGCCCCTCCAGTATCCTTTCAATGTTTACGCCTTCCCTAACGTATAGGGCGCCTACCCCGCGTGGCCCCAGTATTTTGTAGCTGCTTATTGTTGCCATGTCCATGCTTGTTTCTTGCACGTTGAATGGTATTTTTCCGTAGGCGTCTGAGGCGTCGGTGTGGACTAGGACGTTCGGATTTTTGTCTTTAACTATTCTGGTTATCTCTTTTATGGGTTGTATGGTTCCGATTTCATGGTTTACCGCTGAGAAGCTTGCTAGGACGGTTTCGCGGTCAACGGATTCCTTAAGCTTTTCTAGGTTGATGAAGCCTTCGTTGTTCACGGGGACTTTCACCACTGAAAAGCCGTTTTTAGCGAGCATTTCAGCCACGTGGACGACGCTTAACGGCTCAATCTCAGAGATTACAATTTTCTTGCCTTTACCACGCATCTGGAGGGTTGTGCCCAGCAGTGCCAAGTTGTTGGCTTCCGTCTCGCCCGGAGTGAAGTTAACTTCTTCCAGGTTCTTGCAGCCCAAGTAGCCGGCGATTTTTTGGGCAGACTCCATTATAGCTTCGAAAGCTTCCCATCCAGGTTTATGCGTAAGCGTGGGATTACCATAAGCGCGCTTGTTAAAGTATGGAAGCATTGCCTCTAAAACGTCGGCTGGCACGAAGCTTGAGTTTTCAATGTCTAGGTAAACTTCATGCTTTAATCCTTCATGAGCCTTTAACAGTTCGCGGACGTTTTCCACCATAACCTTTCAAGTCCTTTTATTCTATCCCACTATAGGTTTGAGCTTATAGAAAAAGCTATTTGACACTGTTAAATGCACAACATCATATTTGCGGCTGGTTCCAAAAAACAAATACACTACCCCTCTATACTTTTTGGTTTGAAAAGCAGTCAATAGCAACCTCTCCCTATAGATTTCTGCACTCCAAAAAGTCGAACTCAAATTTAATAGCGGAAAAAACCTAGAGAATTTTGGAAAATAGCTTTGAGAAAAGCCTATTTTCTCTACCCCCTTCCCCTTCTAGGTTTTTGCGGATGCACGGAAAAGTCTATTATGCTTGGCTTGAGGACTGTAAAATTGGCAGCTCTCTAGATTTTTCGGCAATAGAATAGAAGAACTGCTTCGATTTTCTATATTCTTTGTCCATATGCTTTTTTAAACAAGCATGTGTAATTTTACAGTGGAGAAAGGCAATTTGAAGAAAGTTTACTTGTTTGCGCTTCTAATACTTGGGTTGGCTGTCCTAGCATGTACTGATATTGCTAAAGCGCAGTGGAGTGCGATCAAAAATTCTGACTATGCTGTGACAACGAATTGGCATGGAATCGATGTTCCAATTGGACAAGTGGTAGTTGCAACTGCTGGAACAACAGACTTGGCTGTTACCCACGTCGTGTTTATATGGCGAAATTCATCCGAAAACATAGTTTGGGTGGACAACGTCACAGTTAGTGAACTTACCACTCCGAAGGTTCCAGATAACGTTCCTGACGAAGTTACCAGGTGGGCTAACGAGAGTCAAGGTATATGTTACAAATATGCGCAAAGTGCAATAACTCCAATGGTTGAGGGTAAATGGGGTATTCAAGCCATATTTTACAATGCGACAGGCCCTGTAAATAATCATCGAGAAAACTTTGTGGTTAAAAGGGCTGCATCAGTAAATGTTATTCCCGACGCACCGGTTGTTGGAACAGCCGGTCTAGTTTCGGCGATGGCGTTTGGTTTAGGCTTGTTTAAGCTTAAACAGAAAAAGAACTGAGCAGCCTAGCCTAAACATTCTTTCCTGTTTGCGCAATATTTTAAATAAGCTTCACATTATTCTGCAGTAGAAACGGTGATAGGCGCATACAAGTGAAGATTGCAGATTTACCAGTTCCAGAGGCTGTTAAGGAAATTCTGATTAAAGGCGGGATTATTGAGCTTTACCCGCCTCAAGAGGAAGCCGTTAAGGCTGGGGTTTTGGAGGGGCGGAATCTTGTTTTGGCTAGTCCAACGGCTTCTGGCAAGACTTTGATTGCTGAGCTTTGCGCGCTTAAGCACATTCTCGAAAGGGATGGCAAAGTCCTCTATTTGACGCCTTTAAGGGCTTTGGCCAACGAGAAATACGAGGAGTTTAGAAAGTATTCCGCCATAACCAAGCCTGATGGGCGTCGGGTGAGCGTTGGCATCTCCACAGGCGACTATGACAGTTCGGATCCGTGGCTGGAACGCTACGACATTATCGTGGCTACCAACGAGAAGGTGGACTCGCTTTTGAGGCATAAAGCCCACTGGTTGGACGAAGTAAGCCTTGTAGTGGCGGATGAAGTGCACTTGCTAAACGAGGTGGACCGCGGCCCCACTTTGGAGGTGGTTTTAGCCAGGCTTATGCAGACAAACCCGGACGTCCAAATTTTAGCTTTAAGCGCCACCATAAACAACGTGGAGGAAATCGCAGGCTGGCTGAAGGCTGGCTACATAACCACCGACTGGCGTCCAATACCCCTAAAAGAGGGCGTTTTACTCCACAACGAAATCCAGTTTAGGGACGGAGACGCGAGGAAAATAGAGAAGGATGTTAAGAACCCGGCCATAAACCTGGCATTGCATACGGTTAAAACAGGCGGGCAAGCCTTAATTTTTGCAGCCACACGGAAAAGCGCCGTGGCTTTGGCGAAGAAAACAGCCAAGAAAATAGATGAAGCGCTTTCTAAACCGGCTAAAAGGGCTTTGGAACGCGAGGCTGAACGAATTCTAGGTGCGGGCGAAAAGACAAGGATAAGCGAACTCCTAGCCGAACTGGTTAAACGCGGAGTGGCTTTTCACCATGCTGGCTTGGGAGGCGAACACCGCAAAATAATTGAGAACGCTTTCCGCGAAGGCAAAATAAAGGTTTTGACAGCCACGCCCACGTTGGCTTTCGGCGTAAACCTCCCAGCCAGAACAGTCATAATATATGATTATAGGCGTTATGAGCCGGGGTACGGCTATTACCCCATAAGCGTTTTAGAGTACAAGCAGATGTGCGGGCGGGCTGGCAGACCAAGATACGACAAGATAGGTGAAGCCTTAATAGTGGCGAGGACAGCCGACGAAGCCAACTACTTGATGGAAAGCTACGTGCTGGCCAAGCCTGAACGCATCTGGTCTAGGCTTGCCGTGGAACGGGTTCTCCGCAGCCACGTTTTAGCCACCATCGCGGCGGACTACGCCCACACAGAAGCTGGAATATACGAGTTTTTCGGCAAAACCTTCTACGCCTACCAGTATGATGTGGCGGCTATTAAGGGCATGATTGCCAAAATCCTCAAGTTCCTCTACGATGAGGAGATGATAGACGTCAGCGGCGCCAACATTTACGCCACAAGGTTTGGCAAACGCGTAAGCGAACTCTACATAGACCCAGTTTCAGCCGTCATAATCCGCGACGCTTTAAGGCAGAAGCCTCCACTCCTAACAGAGTTCAGCCTCCTCCACATGGTTTGCCACACCCCAGACATGGGCCCCGTCCTAAGACCGTCCACAAGCGAACTGGACAAAGTGGCTGTTTTCCTAGAAGAACACCGAGACGAGTTTACGGTGCCGGTTCCCGACGAATGGGAAGACCGCCTAGGCTATGAGCAGTTTTTGGGCGAAGTGAAAACAGCCATGGTTTTGAAGACTTGGATTGAAGAAGCCAGCGAAGACGAAATAATCGAAAAGTTCCGAGTGCAGCCCGGCGACCTATACCGCACAATAGAAAGCGCCAAATGGCTGCTGTACGCCACCCACGAGTTGGCAACACTCTTCGGCAACAAGGAAATCCCACCCCTAGCCAGCGAACTCATGGAACGCGTAGAAAAAGGCGTAAAGAAAGAGCTTCTGCCAATAGTCCGCCTAGAAGGCGTCGGCAGAGTGCGCGGCCGCATACTATACAATGCTGGATACAAAACCATAGAAGACCTAAAACACGCCCAAATAGAAGATTTAATGAAGCTGCCAGCCATAGGGCCAAAACTAGCAAAGAAAATCAAGGAACAAGTAGGCGGCTTTATAAAAAAGGAAACGTGGGAAAAACTCGAAGAGAAAGAAGAATGGAAACAAAAAGCCCTAACAGAATACTAGTCCACAAGCTATCCCTTAACTGCGCCTCTTCTATAGCGTTTTAGGCTTAAACAATGTAGTATTTGACAACTTTGCTTAGGCTTTTGGGCACTTCATAGATTTCCATAAACCTTTTTACCGCTTGTATCAGCGCTGGCTGGGCGCGGACAAGATCCGTGAATGTGACGAGCCCCACGAGTTTGCTGTTTTCAACCACTGGAAGCTTCTTAATTTTGTGTTTAAACATGAGTTCTATGGCAGTTTCAAGGTCTACGTCTGGGCTTATAGTTATAGGTGGCTTGGACATGACTTCCCGGACTCTGGTTTCTTCGGGTTTTCTTCCCTCGTCCACAACCCTTTTAAGCACATCCCTTTCGGTTAGGATGCCGACCACGCGGCCAGCCTCAACCACGACGAGGCAGCCTATTTCAAAGTCGTTCATAGCCCGCACAGCCCGCCTAACATCAACGTCTGGCTCAACAGTAACAACATCCGTCACCATTACGTCTTTCACTAACAACAACCCAAGCGCCCTCAAAAACTCTACAACTATTTAGTTTTAAACGTTTTCACAAGCATGGGCTGCTGCGCCTCTTTGAAGTCTTCAATAGTTTTTTCCAGCGCTTCTAAAGGCTCGTATCCGTCTCGAAAAACATGCTGGTAAAGCCTCTCATAGTGAAGCTTAACCTCAGCATAATACTCTTTTAGGCATTCCCATGGAGGCTCAGTC
>Ga0185307_1000566_pt1 | contig 22903 bp, 19 predicted proteins | sample LHCtaG_FD_128010 | JGI IMG/M metagenome (GOLD analysis project Ga0185307, IMG submission 128010) | Hot spring microbial communities from Little Hot Creek, USA to study Microbial Dark Matter (Phase II) - LHC4sed_matched (SPADES... | ecosystem: Environmental > Aquatic > Thermal springs > Hot... | reverse complement strand
ACATCTACGACTTAATGCACAAAACTTACAAGAAGAAATTCGACTTCCACATCCACTGCCCATTCTTCGCAAGAATCTTTAAAGAAAGGAACCCTTCAAGATTTTGGGACTGGTTTAACAACGAGTTCACCGGAAAATGTATATACTTTTTATTCGGAGGCTATCTGAGCGTACTCGAAAACGGCGATGTTATACCATGCTTTTATTCAGAAGGCCTAAAAATAGGAAACATAAGAGAAAAAACATTGAAGGATATGTGGGTTGAAGTTCAAAACTCAGATTTCTATAAAAGGCTAAGAAACCCTGACAACCTTAAAGGGAAATGCGGAATCTGTGAATACAAGTATATTTGTGGGGGGTGTAGAACACGAGCCTACGCTCACACCGGCGATTGGTTCGAATCAGACAACGCTTGCGCCTACATGCCCTTAGCGATGAGCCAAAACTCCCTACACTCATGCACCCAAGCCACAAATATCCTAGAACTTAAGAAGGGAAAAGATCTATACAAAACTGAAACATAAAGCACTGCGACAAACTTCTAAGGTTCAAAATGTATGCTGACCTAGTTTTGCTTAATGGAGAAATAATAACGTTCTGCGAAACCAAACCCTTTGCGGAAGCCATCGCGGTAAAAAGTGGGAAAATCTTAGATGTAGGCTTAAACGTTGAAATAAAAAGGTATGTTGGAGAAAATACGAAAGTCATAGATCTAAAAGGTAAAACCGCTATCCCGGGCCTAATTGATTCACACATTCATGTTGGTGATCTAGCCAAAACCCTGTCATGGATAGACCTCCACGAGGCAAAATCGATAGAAGAGATTAAAAAATTGATTGGGGAACGTGTAAAAAACACGCGGAAAGGAAAATGGATTATTGGAAAAGGCTGGGACGAGGGAAAACTGGCCGAAAAGAGGATGCCAAGCCTTTCAGACATAGATGAGGTAGCTCCCGAAAACCCTGTTGTGCTCTACAGAGCTGAGGGAAAAATCTGCGTTGTTAATAGTGCGGCTTTGCAAATTGTTGGTAAATCTATCAATCTATCCAAACTAGAAGGAAGCCTGAGGATAAAAGGTTCTCAAAATTGTGAGGAAATGAAAGGAGTACTCTACAATTCAGCAACAGACTTTGTTTGGGAACTTATACCTGAAATGGACGTTGAGGAGCTTGCGGAATTGATTAAAATAGCCTTTGATAGAATACTGGAAGCTGGAATAACGACAGTCCAATGGATAGCAACGTCCCTCCAAGAAGCTTACGCCCTAGTAAAATTTATTAAACGTGGAAACGTTCCGCTAAGGATTTATTTGCTGTTGCCGATGGATGTTCTTAAAACCCCCGGATTGCTGCAAGAGCTTGAAGCGTTCGAAGATGAGTATTTCAAGGTTGGTGGAGTGATATTTTCAGTGGATGGCTACCTTGCCACTAAAACCGCCGCCTTAACGAAACCTTATATGAATTCAAAAGACAGAGGAAAACTTTTCCACAATTCAGAAGACATAGCTGAGTTGATTGAGAAAATTGGAAAGCTTGGGCTACAAGTCGCAATCCACGCAATGGGTGATAGGGCTATTAAAGAGACATTAAAAGCTATAGAGGAAAATGAATTGAGCGAAAAAAGGTTCCGCTTAGAAACAGCTGCCCTTCTAACACCCAAACTTATTAGGAAAATAGCTAAACTGAAAAGTGTAATAGTTTCAATTCAACCTTACATGGCTTACTCTGAACTTACAGTTTGGAAAGCCGTGGAAAACTTGGGACCTCGAAGAATTAGGTGGCTTTATCCCCTAAAAACTCTTTTCGAAAAAGGCATTATAGTTGCAGGAGGTACAGACAGCCCGATGGAACCATTAAACATTTTCTCTCACATCAAAGCAGCCGTGACATGGATTCAAAGAGAGAGAATAGAAATCTACGATGCACTGAAAATGTACACGTTAAATGCGGCTCACGCAATGTGCGCAGAAAAAATGAAGGGATCAATTGAGATAAGCAAGCTTGCAGATATTACGGTGTTATCTGAAAATCCGTTGACTACTAAAAAGGAGAAAATTGATGAAATTAAAATCGAGTTCACGATGGTCGGAGGTAAAATAGTTTATCTTAACCCATCAAGCGACATAGAAATTCAAAGCTGAGGAGTAGTCCTTGGCTCCTTGCCTCTTAACAGCTTTTTCAATTTTGTTCCTCTCATTAATCATCGACTTTTTAATAAGCGATCCCTCACCAAATTACCCATGGACTTTACGCTATAAAACTCACCCGACGGTATGGATGGGTAAACTCACTTTTACTTTGGAAAGATTATTGAAAAATTCTAATCCAAAAATTGAAAAGTTTAATGGGATAGTACTAGCTATAACAGTGATAGCTATTTTCACCATCCCGACATACTTAATACTGGGGTTTCTCAAAAAATTCAACCTAATAATTTACATGTTAATCGCGGCACTAATCCTTAAGATGACTATTTGCATCAAACTTGAAACCAAGTGGGCACGTGAGGTTTCTGAAGCGATAAAAAATGGGGATTTGGCGGAAGCGAGGAAATACGCTCACTTCTCAAGGAGAGATCCGTCTGGACTTGATGGATCCCAAATAGCCTCTTCAGTTATTGAATCGATGGCTGAAAACCTTGTCGACTTTAGGCTTTCCCCTCTTTTCTATTATGGGATCTTCGGAGTCGCTGGCGCCATTGCATATAGAGCAATCAACACTTTAGATGGTGTAGTTGGTTTCAGGGATTCTGAACACATAAACATAGGGTGGTTCTCAGCGACCCTCGATACCATAGCTAATTACATCCCTACCCGAATAACTGCCGGGCTCATAATCCTAGCATCAGCCATCCTTGGACAAGACTATAGGAGAGCGTGGGAAATAACCCTCCGCGACCACAAGAAAGTTCCAAGTAGAAACCACGGCTGGACCATGGCTGCCATGGCTGGCGCACTTAATGTACGTTTGGAGAAGCCCGGCCATTACGTAATAAACGATGAAAGCTCTATGCCTTCTTATATAGACATTATCCGAGCATTAAAAGTCAGAAATTTCGTCATCATTTTGTTCATATCTCTCGTGGTTGCACCACTACTCTATTTATCCACCATACTTTTTTGTTTTTAAATCTTTAAATTAAAGTCAAGATAAAGAAAATGATTGATTTGGCACTTCATCCAGTAGCTTAATAAATGGTTCTGATGTAAAATTATATCCAAACAGTGGGGTGTGTCAGCCATCAAAATTGCGCTTGTTAACCCACCGTATCCAAAAGGAGCTCATCAACATCCAGCACTCATACCATTAAGTTTAGGATACTTGGGTGCTGTGTGTGAGAAAAACGGTTACGATGTGACCATAATAGACTGCCAAGCTGAGAAACTGGATTTGGAAGGATTCAAAAATAAGTTGAAAAATGTTGAACCAGACGTCGTGGGAATTACTTCAGCAACTTTAACGTACAATTCAGCGTTAAAAATAGCTAGGATTACAAAGGAGTTATTTCCAAACACTGTAACGGTGTTAGGTGGTTGTCATGCAACTTTTTGGGATACCAATGCATTGACAGAAAGCCCATACGTAGACATCATTGTCCGAAAGGAAGGAGAGAGAACTTTCACTGAACTTCTATATAAAATTGAGAGAGGACATGCACTTGATGATATTAAGGGAATCACTTACAGGCAAAATGGAAGAATTTTTAAAAACGAGGATAGACCATATATAGAGGATCTAGATTCTCTACCTTTTCCAGCCCATCATCTCCTTAAACTTGACCATTACTTAAAATACGGCAAGCTAATAATTCCCGTTATGACTAGCAGGGGATGTGTTTACTGGTGTGATTTTTGCTGTGCTGTAAGGATGTTTGGCAGAAGATATCGCATGAGAGATCCCGTAAAAGTTGTAGATGAGATTGAGTATATGCACAAAACCTTCGGTACGGATCAATTCACTTTTTACGATGATGCATTCAGTGTAGACGCAAAAAGAGTAGAGAAAATTTGTGATGAAATAATAATGAGGGGGCTTGATATAAAATGGGATTGCGAAACAAGAGTCGACATGGTTAGCAGAGAGTTACTTCAAAAGATGAAAAGAGCTGGCTGCATAGCAGTATGGTTTGGTGTTGAATCTGGTTCACAGATCATTCTTGACAAGATGAACAAGAAGATAAAAACGGAGCAAACCCGGAGGGCTTTTAAAATGGCGCAACAAGTAGGCTTAATAACTGTTGCAAGCGTTATTTTAGGTTTCCCTGGAGAAACAGAAGAGACATTATGGGAAACTATAAGGTTCGTGATGAGTTTAGATCCACATGACGTAGGATATTATATCGCAACACCTTACCCTGGTACTCCTCTTTACGAAGTTGTTAAAAAGAATGGTTGGCTGAAAACCGAAAACTTTGACAAGTATGATACAGCCACCCCTGTTTTCGAAACACCATACCTCAGTGCGGAGAAACTGAAAAGAATCAGAGAGAAAGCATACCAGCAGTTTTATCTGAGACCAAACTATGTCGCGAAAATGTTTAAGATAGGAGGGGTCTACGGAATATCTGCAGTTAAAACCTCCTTAGCTTATCTTCTCAGGGCTTTACATATCAGACTTAGTTAGAATATTTCTGAAGTCTTTAAACAGAGTATTCAAAGTCTTGAAGATAGAAGTAACATCCGTTGAGAAAATCTTATCTATCCCCTAGTTCTGAATAAAAGGTTCAATTCATGGAGGTATTAGCATTGACAAAAGAATATTCATATATGACCAAAAACCTGCTAATGAAGTATACTTTCATCTCACTGGCGATCATAGCTGCTGTAACAATTGCTTTATGGTGGCCTATTAACCAATCGGGTTGGTCACTTGGACTAACTCTACTCTTAAATTGCATAATCTCAATAGGTGTAGCTATTATCCTTGATTACCTTTTGGCTTCTTTAATGAAATCAAGAGGTCCTGTTAACACAATGTCGGCTGCTGTTTTCGGTCTAATTGTGGCCCTCTCATACTCTTTGGGTCAACCAGTCATGAAATCCACCGAAGTTTTGGCGCTTAATGCCCCTTCTGCATTCATTTACGTTGCAGGTATTTCTGCTATTGGACTTGTTATATTCAAAAAGCTTCAAGGATTGCTTGGCAGAAAGTACGTTAATCCAGCGGCTGCTGCCAAGCTTTTAGTATTACTTCCATTTTTATACCAAGTACTTTTGCCAAAAGATCATATGAGCTATATGCCAACATTAGCTACTTCTCTCGGCTATGAAAAACTAGATTCGTTTGCAAGCTATGTACAGTCATGTTACGCAAACCCAATACAAGTGGCAGAAGGAGCTATTACTCTACCTCCACATCCTTTAGATATCCTCAAAACCCTAATTTTAGCCAAGTACCACGGATGGCCAGGTGGGGCTTCAAGCATCGTTGTCATAATCGTTGGCATATGCTTGTTCATCGTTGCTAGGAGGTACATTAAATGGAGAATAACCCTCTCATATATTGTCACGGTAGCCATAATGTCTGCTGTCATGAACGCAATTTACGGTGGCGATGTACTTCTGAGACTTGGCTTTCACTTGTTTATTGGAAGCTCAATATTCCTCGCATTCTTCATGGCTACGGATCCAGCAACAACACCGCTGACGCATAAAGGGCAATGCATCTTCGGCTTAGGTTTAGGGGTTCTAACAGTCCTAATACAGACATATATGAATTTCCTTGGAGGATCCATCCTCGCCCTCGTCATCATGAATCTAACTTCTCCAATACTTGACAAGGTTGGCTTACAAAAGCCGACTAAGGAAAAAGTTGAGGTTAAGCTTCCAAAGGCTAAGCAGTTTGAAACAATCACAACAGTGGAGTGCATGCGATGCGGTGCTTGTATGGTTGTGTGCTGCCATAAGCTAAGCCCAGCATTAATAATGGAAGCGTTTAAGAAGGGAGACACCGATGCGTTGAAAAAGTTGAACGCCGACCTATGTGATGGATGTGGCAATTGTAGTTTCGTATGCCCTGCGAGAATAGACTTGAGGGCTTTCACGCTTAAGGCAAAAGCATCCCTGAGAACTGTCGGATAACCAACTTCTTCCATATTTTTTAATTGAATTGGCCATACACCGAAACGTAAATCTTGACGTTTGAAGATGACATATTCGTTTTTGCATCCAATACTATAGATGAAATTAGATTTACAGTTGGCCACATACTGAACATTTCATCATTATCCAGCCAAACTGTCACATTGGAGCTTACGCTTTTTGTAAACTCTTTCGTAACCTCCCTGGAATATGAACAGTCAACAAATTTTAACCTCAACCTTAAAGTGACCACTTCGTTTTCTGCAAAATCTCCCTCTATCTTAACTTTTAAGTGAAGTGTTGATATCGAAAAATGAAGATATTTTGGCGGTGTTACCTCACAAAAGTCACCGTAGTTGTTGCCTAAGCCTATTGGGACGTCTATATTTTCAAATTTGAAGCAACTTCCAATACCATAAATCCATTTATTGAAAGGGTTATCAATCCCCTTAGTAAAGTTCCCGAGAAACACCACACCTAGGCCTAAAATAGGTGGCTCAGCGAATTCTCCTATTTTTATTCCATAGATTCCTTGTGGAGTTTCCGCAAAGGATTCAAAAACCACATTGTTAAGCACAGTGTTAAGCATGCTTCCCTCTATTAAGATTCCAACTTGGTTAGTTTCATTCGTATTTCCCAGCCAAATCCTCACGTTTTGAATTAGACCTTCGTTGAAATTAACCCTGGGTTCAATATGAATTGCTACGCTACCCTCTCCGAGTAACTTAAAGTTACAATGTCTAATCTCACTATTAGCGTAGGATTCCGTTCCATTCATTACTGGAGTTTTAAAAACGATGCATCGTTTCACATTTTCAAAATAGCAATCTTCGATCAGGGTGCACTCAGTCCATGTGTTTGAATTCAGAAAGACTATGCCCACATCAGAATTTTTGAAAATGCACCTTCTAATAGTAGTCATAAAAGAGTTCTCAACTATCATTGATCCATTAAAGATTTTTAAGCCTTCAATGTAGTTGTTCATTGATTGTTCGTAACCTTCCCCTTGCAAAATTAATGAGCGCCCATTCAACCATAACTCCGCCCCATCACTTGTAATCCTTAAGCCTTTTATGTTTCTAAGCAAGATATCTGATGAAACATTGTACTTACCAGATCTTATGAATATATTTTTTCCTTCATTTTCTAGAGCAAAGTAGATAGCCGAGGAAATATTTTCTCCAACAAAGTCAATATATCCTGTCAACCCGTTTTTAACGATAACTTTTCTGGAGATATCACTATAAACAATATAGTCGTATCCGATGGTCATGCTTAAGTTTCTATACGATAAAAATTCAAAAACAGTCCATATAACTGATGAAAGGATCATACCAAGGAAGAACATGAGAGCATAAGTTAGTATCTTACGCTTAAACATAACACGCTTCTCCAATTAGATAACCTGAAATTATAAGCTAGTTATAAAGAAAACGTTTATATTTTGTTGGGCTTCAATCAATTAATAAAATGTGGTGTAATTATGAAATCAAGTAAGGCACCTCTGTACATGATTACGTGGCGGTGTACAAGAAGGTGTGTAGGTACTTGCACCTATTGCAGTTTTAATGTGGAAGCTGGTGATTTTGGTGAGGTTAGCACTGAAGACGCGTATAAAATAGTGGATCAAGTCTATGATTTTGGTTCTCCGTGGTTTGGCATAAGTGGTGGCGAGCCCTTTTTAAGGAAGGACATTTTTGACGTTATTAGTTATGCTAGAAAAACAGGCCTTGAAGTTAGCCTGATAACCAGTGGTTTTGTTTTTAACGAGAAGCTGTTTGAAGGGCTCGTTAGAAACGAAGTTCACACGGCTGTAAGCATTGACGGTCCTAGGGATGCAAACGATAAAGTTAGGGGTGTTGGCAGTTATGATAAGGCTTTCTTGGTTATGGAGAAGCTTTCTAAAGCTGGCATACTGGACTGTCTAGTGGTCACTTTAAACCGCTACAATTACAAGTATGTTGAACACCCAATTAGGCTTGGAGCCGAATACGGTGCCAGAATGGTTGTATTCCACAACCTCGTGCCCGTTGGAAGAGCCGAGCAATACATCGAGGAGCTAGCCCCATCCCCCGAAGAATACGAATGGACATTCAACCAAATCTACGACCTGTCGAAACGTTATGAAGGAAAAGTTCAGGTAAACGTTTACAGCCCATTCTACGCCAGAATTGTCCGCCAGAGAAATCCATCAGACTTCTGGGATTGGTTTACAAATCGTTTTCTCGGAAAATGCACTATAGGTGGAAACTATATAAGTGTGACCGAAAACGGCGACTTCCGGTCATGCGGTTTCAACGAGGGCTATAGGCTTGGGAACGTGAAAACGAAGACTTTGAAACAATGTTGGGAGGAACTCCAGCAGTCCGAGCTTCATCTGAAACTGAGAGACAAAAGTAACCTGAAAGGGAAGTGCGGAGTCTGCGAGTACAGAGAAATCTGCGGAGGTTGCAGGACAAGGGCTGAATTCTACACCGGCGACATTTTCGAGTCTGACCCGGCATGCGCCTACGTACCAAAAGTGCTGCGTGAAAAATAGGAATAGGGACTGTTAGGTTTAGAAAATCGCCTTGGCGTTAGCAAACTCCCAAGCAATGTTTATCCGCCAAACATCACCAAGCCTTGTAATCCTTATGGCATGGTCATCCACTTCAATCAAGCCTTTCTCCCTCAACCTTCTCACAGCGTCGGGAAAAACCTCCTCTGGAAGTTTTCCGAACCTCTCCTTAAATTCCCATTTGTCAATGGGAAGTCGCAGGTAGAGACGTTCCATAACCTTCTTCGCCATGTCCTCATCATTGGATTTGTGGATCTTAGCGATAGGGAAAATTCCAAGACGCACTTTCTCCAAGTATTCGTACACGTTTTCAACGTTTTGATACGAAAACCGTCCAAGGTATCCCATAAAACAACCTGCACCAGTCGTTAATATGCCAGCCCAAGGCCATCCGTTAAGACAAGACTCTTCAATATGCTCTCTAACCCTTGTGAAACGGTCGTGACCCACTGGGATATAGCCAGCCTTTGTGAACAACTCAACGGCCTCCACGTACATCAGAGCCTCCGTCTTCCAATCACCCGGTGGGGGCAACTCCCCGTTTTTCAACTGTTTCTCAAGAATTGTCCCCGGATATATTTCGAGAGGGTAGCAGTCCACCCCTTCAAGTTCCAGCTCTATGGCTTTTTTAACGTCCTCCCTCCAAATCTCCATAGTTTGACCGGGTAGGTTGTACATTAAGTCGATGCAAACGTAAAGTCCAAGCTGTCTGGCTTTCCTTATAATCTGCTCCGCGTGGTCTCCACTGTCCTGAATTAAGAGTTTACGCCTAATATCGTTATTAAACGTCTGTACGCCTACGTCTAGTTGGAGCACTCCATATTCGGCGAACTTTTTAAGCTTATATTCATCAAGGTTATGCGTGGAGCCCGTTATCTTAATCATGTAGTCTCGACTTATGTTGAAATGCCTTTTACAAAAAGCAATAATGTCTATCAATTGTTCCGCGGAAAGCACAGTGGGAGTGCCACCGCCTAGAACTATCTCGTCAAACTCGCTGGTTTTAACGTAGTTGGTTTCAGAATACATTTTCAACTCTTTCTTCAAGGCGGTTATGTACGGTTCAACTATTTCGCTCCTGAATATCGAAGATGGATAGTAGCAGAAAGAGCATCTGGAATCGCAAAACGTGATCCAGGGCTGCAGTTCCATTTTCCTCTTACTGGTATTCTCGGTTTTCAAGAATTCCTTAAACTCGCTTAAAAGCTCCGGGGTGACATCCAAGTATTCGCGGTAAGTGTAGGGAGGCCACTGTTTCCTAAACTCGTATGCGCTTAAAATCTCTTGCCGCATCCTTTCATCCAAGAGCAGCACCTTCATTTTCATTTGCAAACAGGAAATTTAAATCTTCCCGAAATCATCCGTTGTGACATTCAACATCACGTTTGACTTTGCATACAATATATTGGTTATTCGAGAACACCAACTGTAGGAAATCATGGTTCAAAAATTCCACCCGAAACTTTTCTTTATCAAAAACTACAAACTGAACGTTATTATCCCTCGCACAAGTGCGGTAATCCCTATAAACGACAAAGAAATTGTCGGTAAAGTTCACGGAGAAAACTTTTTCAAAAGCTTTTACGTCCACTTTCGAGAAGCTTTCAACGGAAAACGAGGAGACAAGATATGAAATTGAAGGTTTCTGGCTTTCACCGTCAAAACTGTACTTCAGCCTTAAAGCATCTATCTTGTTTGTCGATAGTACTCCGAGACTCCCCCAAACCGGACATGTCTCGAATTTGAAGGCGTAGAATATACCGTTCACTGGATCATGGATTGCAACATAATTTTTCGGAAGGTTTTTTGGGTGGAAATCCACAACAGCCCATTTACGGTTTCCCTCAACGTATGTAGGATTATTCCATGGGCTTTCCCAGTTAAGTATTCCAGGAAGGTAAGCATTCTCAAAGGAGCGGAAAGGGTCAAAATGAATGCTCAAATTGAAGTATAGGAACTCTATTCCGCTACACAGAGGTGAGAAAGTCCAGTTTATGCATAGTGGGAGTTTCTTTTCAACAACGGCGACCGTTTTAGTAAGTTCAAACTCGTTTTCCAGCAAGTATTGTATGTTAAGTTTCTTAGAAACCTTTTCCTCAGTCCAGAAAATCTTCCGCTCCAGATCAGATACTCTTATCGAGCATATTTTTCCACCTTTAGAGTAGCATATTAAAGTTTCTTCATCGAAAAGGAAGGCAACCCTCCACCATATACCGTGAACCAAAACATTATATTGGTCTAGCTCATACCGCATGGGAGCTTTGTAAGCTCTGAACAACGTTGCTGGATGCTCTAGTTCATAAGCCATACTAAGGATTACCTCAGCGTCAGCTTCTCTGCCAACATTAGGATTGACCTCCATTATTGTAGGCTTGCCGGAAACAACGCCGAAAAACAAGCCGGGCTTTTCTGAAACAACTACTTTTGCTTCAGATTGAAAAGTTTTACTCAGTAAAACGGCAAATTCATAGCTTTGAGGGTTCATAAAGGAGTAATAGCTTGCAGCCTCGTAGACCTTGCCCATTAACACTGGAAAACGGGAGGCGAAGAGTATAACGACAAGAAAAACAAGAACTAAAGCTTTAATCTTCAACCTTTTTCTCGAAAAACTCCGGTTCAAATTTACGGCGTAGGAGATTGCATATTTCACGACTAAGTACGTAACTGCGGCTGCGAAAACGACAGCGGAAGGCGTCAAGTAATAGACAAATCTATCATAGGGAAGCAGTATGCCAAAAATGTAGGACTGGGAGAAAAACAATGGAACAAGTAGACATAGACACAGTAAAACGTAGAAGTCTAAATCCTCCTTTCTTTTGCTGGTGTAGAAGGTTAAGGGGATTCCTAGAAATGCGAACACTACTATGAAACCGAAACTCATGATGAAAACGTCAAACGTCACTCGCCAAGTAAGGTTTAGGTACGTTTTTACACCGAAAAAGGTGTGACTTATGAACACATTGATGTAAGGCAAAATTATTGGGATGTACCATAATGTGAAGGCCATTGAAGCTCCGAGAACCGCGAGTATGAAGGTCTTTGTGAGGGATCTTCGAAAAATGATCAGGGCGCTAAGTGTGTAGGCTATTAAAATTGCCATAGTTAGGAATGTGGCAAAGTGATGGGTTAGAACTATGGAGAAGGCTGCAAGAAACGCTATAAGTTTGTCGGTTACACGATCCCTTTTCGAGGACATATAAAACAGAAGCATGTACATGTACATTATGCTTAGAAGACTTGGATAGCCGCCCCAAAAGTTGATCTCGTATATGGGGAAACATAGTAGCAGAAGCGACGAAGACGTGATGCCCACGTTTTCATTAAAAAGCCTTGTGCCCAAAAGGTATACTGAAAACACCAGCAGCCAGTTAAAGGCAACTGTCAAAATTTTCATTAAAACAAGGACGTGTTCGAAACTGTATGCACCCGTAAAGATTATGCATTCTGCCAGAAGCACACGGTAAAAGGGCGGATACCAATCATTTATAGAAAGCGAAATCATTCCAGAATTCAATATATAATATGCTTTCGATAGGTGAACGGCAGGGTCGTTTCCGAGAATGAAGCCGTTCGAAGATAACAGTGTATAGAACAGAAGCGCCGTTAAGATGGAGAAAAGCGGCAGAAAGATTTTCATGTGTTTTTCCGTCCGCATATTCTTCCCGTTGGTTTACCCGTTTTGTTCTCGAACTTTAAAAATCGCCACTCTATCATTTATATATACAAGGTTAAACATGGGATCGTTTGTGAAACGTTCGATGGGGTATGTTTCACGTTGGAACGCGATAAAGGTGATTCTGTTAAGCCGTATTACTTCGCGGTAGTCGAAGGTTTTGATAGACATATTTGAAGGCTCCTTGTTCCTCCAGGAGCAAGCCATATAGGCTAAGAGGCTTTTTATATGCTCGCTTTCAAATTTTTCGATCTCGAACCCCCCAACGATTATTTTAATCTCGATTTTCCCGGTGTCTTCCGAGTTGTAGAAAAGTTCTAGATAGTTTGCGTTGTATGCTTTGATAACGTTTACTAAAGGTTGTTTATCTTCGAATATTACTTGAGCAAGCACTCCTATGTTTTCGTCTAAAAATCCTACCGTTTGTTCCAGCTGATAGATTGCGCCTCTCGCCTGCAGCAGTATTCGAACGTGTTGAATGGACGCTTCGCTGCTTAGGCTTTCTACTGACATCCGGATTATAGCAAACCTTGTATCCTTTAAAATTTCAACACGTCGCATTATGCGCAGTTGAGCATTTTCCCTCGTGATATGTACACATGCAGACTCTTCCCTTTTTTCGAAGGTCAAGCTTTTCACAGGGACAGCGGTCACAGCTACTGCCTTGAGGTTACCGTCTACCTTGTGGAAAATTATCACGTTGCTTTCGTTTAAGTAAACCATTGGATATGGTTCCAGAAACTTCGAGCAGTTTATTGACAGCATAGGATTGTATCTTCCTACGTAGCCTCCATCATCAGCTATTTCGATGAAGCCGTTATTCAAAACGAAGTTTGTTTTAAGAAGGGTTCTTGCGATGTAACATGCGTTAAACTCGTGGGGAATCATCAGAAACTGCGGTTCTGTGGATGTTAGGGTAGCCCGCTGTCCAAAGCCGGAAACCCACCACCCGTAACCGTGGTTGGATATGAAAAGGGCGTCTTCGGGGGTCTTCTCCCTAATCCATTCTATAGACTCGAATTCTTGGGGATATGTAACCTTGTAATAGTCTGCAATTGTGAAGCCCCCCTCTGGACTTGAAAAGAATGGAATGAAACCTAAAGTGTAAAAGGTTAAGGCTACCACCATGAAAAGCGAGTTAAGTTTCTTTTTGTTAACCGGAAAGCCCCTAGCATGAATTAGGGCGGCTGTGGCTTCCGCCATGAGGCTGCACGTGTAATCGGTTAAAAGTGCAAAAAACACTGTTAGTGGAAAAATGAGGAAGTGAAGGAAGCGAAGATAATCTGTGTAAAGGCCAACCCTAAAAAATTGCGTAAGGAGCGCTGGCACAAAGAGCCATAAACCGAACAATATTCCAACCTTGTCCAGAAAAGCACCTCTGCGTTTCTTGGCGAACACGAGGAATAAGAAAGATGGCACAAGCGCCAAAAATACCATGTACAATGGCACAACTCGAGTGAGGAGAATTGCCCTCTGGTTATCGCTAATAGCTCCCGTAAGCATTCCTCTCCCAACATTCTCCATGTAAACGGGGAAAACATGAACAATGAAGGGGGAGACTATCAAAACGCCGAGTATTATAGATGCAAACAAAGTGCTGCAGATCCTTCTCTCGACGGGTGATTTACCGGAGACGATAAAGTGAAGAGTTAGGAAGGGGATGGCTATACAAATGAACGTGAAAGCACTCAATGAATGGGTTATGAAAAGCGTTCCCATCAGGAGAGAGGACGTAAGCAGGGAAGTCTTGCGGGTTAGGGCTTCTCTGATGAACATGTAAAAGATTAACGGTATAATCGCCAATGTGACTACGTTTGGATAGCCACCCCACGACACCATTTCAATGTCATACCTTGATAAGGCTCCGAGAAAAGCCGCTGTGATGGAGGCTACAGGTAATTTCCAAAAAGACCTTGTTAGAAGAAAGGCACAAAGCACGATAAGAGAGGAGAATAAAACCGCGACCATGCACTGCGCTATGTAGGCAGGCATTCCAGTAAACAGCCAAACATAAGCCACAAAAATGTGGAAGCCAGGATGGGTTAGTGAAGGGCCACCTCCCATGTGGTAGTGGTTCCACACAAAATTTCCATTTTTCAAAACTATGGAATTAATAATACTGTTGTGCAACCCAACGTCTGGTCCGGGTGGATACCCCCCGTTTTGTAGAATAATAAGCACTCGATAGATTACGGAGAAGACAAAAATACCCAGTACCGGTAAGGTTTCATTCCGCTTGCTTAATGTTTCAGCCATTTACCACGCCTTTGCCCATTTTGGGTAATAAACCTTAAATTCTACAGTATTTATAAAGCACGCTGAAAGGGGTATGCGAATGTCTTGGCTTAAAGCTATGCTTGAAAAGGAACCGCCTGAACCAGAGAAACCCATAGGCACAGTCGTTATTGGAAACTTGGAACCAGACCTCCACGACACCCCAAAAGAAATGGTGAGAAAAGCCCTAAAAAGGGCTGGCTTCAAAACAGTTGACCTCGGCAAAGCCGTCCCAGCCCAAACTTTCGCGTCAAAGGCTAAAGAGGTAAACGCCGACATAATCGCCGTTTCAGTAAACACAAAACCAGCGAAGGATAATCTTCCAAAACTTGACCAAGCCCTTACAGAAGCTGGACTGAAAGGCAAAGTCATCCTAATGATTGGAGGAGCAGCTGTGAAAAAGGAGGATGCTGACGCAATAGGAGCCCTCTACGGAAAAAGCAAAGAGGAAGCCGTAGCTATAGCCAAAAAAGCCATCGAGGAAAGAAAAAGTTAGCAGTTTAAAGGGAGAAAGGATGTTCAAGTTCAAAACTCCTCAACAAATTTTTGAAGTTGGAAAAGTGAAAGTTGGAGGACAGCCTGGGGAGCTTCCAACAGTCCTCATAGCCTCCATATTCTATGAAGGTCAGAAAATAGTTATAGACGAAAGTAAAGGCGAATTCAACGTTAAAGAGGCAGAAGCCCTACTAAACAGGCTGGAAGAGCTGAGCGATTTAACAGGCAACCCCTTCATGCTAGACGTTGTCGGGACTTCAGAAGAAGCGTTCAGAAAATACATAGACTTCATCTCAAAAATCACTGAAGCTCCATTTCTCGTAGATGCCATAAGCCCGAAACTCCGCCTCTCTGCATCCAGATATGTTAAGGAAGTGGGTTTAACGGAAAGGGCTGTGTACAGCTCCATAAACAAAGGAAGCCCTGCGTCAGAACTTCAGCAGATTAAGGAAACTGGAATAAAAGCAGCTATCATATTGGCTGAAAATCCCGCAGATAACAGCACGGAGGGTAAGATAGCGGCTACGGAACAAGCCCTCGCCCGTGCAAGAGAAGCTGGAATAGAAAAGTTTCTGATAGATACGTCAATACCAGCTTTTGGGCCAAATATGGGTTCAGCGGTGAGAGCCATCTATTACATAAAGGAGAAGTTCGGCTATCCCACGGGAATTGGAACGGGAAACGTTGTCACGACATGTGGATGGGTTAAAGTTAACTTCCCCAAAGAGGTTAGGAGAGGCTGCGACACTGCTACAAACGCCATAATGCAGACTATGGGTGCGGATTGGTTGATGTTTGGGCCTATTGAAAGAGCAGAGTTCGTTTTTCCAGCAGCAGCCATCGTTGACACTTATGTTTTGACAGCCATGGCTGAGCTTGACGTCAAACCTTTAGCCGACAATCATCCAGCCTTCAAGGTTTTTGTTTAGCTTCCTTCTTTTTTATATTATGAATGCCGTGGACGATGGTGAATGGAGAATTTAAAGAATAGACGTTGGTTCATCGCAGTATTAGTCTTCACAGCATTAACGCTTTTAACCACATACACTATTCCAAGCGACTCCTACCTTATTGTGTTTCGATACTTTTTTGGCTTTATCTTCATTTCATTTATTCCTGGTTATTGTTTAGTCCGTTTGCTCTTTGCTAAAAGTGAGGACATGTATCTTGTAGAGGAGCTTGTTTTGTCAGTGGCTCTCAGCTTCAGCATAACCAGTTTAGTTGGACTTTTTCTGGGTTTAACACCCATTGGAATAAACTTCACGTCTGTAACCGTTTCCTTAACCCTTGTAGTTCTCGTTTTGTCTCTCTTTGCATTCGCTTTCTCCCGTAAACACTGACAGCTTAACTTCATATGTAAAACCTCAGCATATACCAAGAAGTTCTGAAAGATACTCCATAGAAACTACAAGAACTTAGGCTGTGCCATATTTTTCAAAGTTTTTGAGCTATTCCACCTTACTTTTTACATGCTCCAAAGCCATAGCGGATCTAGGAAAGGATCGGACGTTTAAAAAAGTGTTTCCCATCTATGGATTAATTCTAACACTTCGTCGCCACCGTAGCCTTCCAGTTCTTTTAATAGGTCTTTTGCTTGTACTGCGGCTTTTTGGAATTCTCTGAGTCTTTGGGCGTTTTCGGCTAGGTAGAAAATCCCGTCAACTCCAGTTCGGCAAATCCTGACTGATACCTTTAAAAGTTCTTCAACCGATGGGACTTCGTTTGGTTTGTCTCCTGGTCCATATACGTAGAGGTTTATGTAAACTGGTTTTTTCAGAAGTTTTTTGAAAGCTCTTGCTGTGGTTTCAAAGTACCATGGGGTTGCGTAGCTTTTAGAGAACATTGGCACTAGGAAGGCGTCTACATAGTCTGCTAGCTGGTCGAAGTCTATGCCGAATCTTTCCCGGGACAAAGTTGGGTCTGGAAGCAGATTCACTATGAAAGGCTTGTTCCATTTTTTCACCCTGCTCCAAGCGTCTTTTATGAAGTTGGTTACAGTTTGGACGCGCCACTCCACCCAGTTAAGCCCGCTTTGACGCCAAAGCTCTACGCATCTGGGGCATACGCAGAATCCGTGGTCTGCAAAGTGGATGCTGCTTAGGGTTATTCCAGAAGCGACCTTCGCCGCCACCTCTATGAAGTTTAGTATCCACTCCCTGTACTCGGGGTTTGTCATGCATAAGATGTCCCAGCGGAAATTGTACTTCTTGTTGGTTCGGAGAGAAGGGCCGTCCCTTGAGATGGACACCCATTCTGGATGTTTTTGGGCGTTCACGTTATCGCCGAAACATGCTATGTTATTGTACATCCCCTCTTTTGGTGATCCAATAGTGCCTGTTTCTGGCTTAAGACGGTAAACGTGTATGTCGAAACCTTCAACGGTTTCTGGGGAAAATAGGAAGGAGCCGAACTTCAAACACGCACCACCATGTTCCCAAACGGAAACACATCTCTCAATATTTAAAGCTTTTCAACCTATGAATGTGGATGAGTGTCTATCTATCTGAAAATCTTTTATAGTTTAGTTGAGTTTTGCTTCCTAAAAAGGTGTCTGAAAATGAAGTTCGGCACATACCTCTATGAACCCGAAAAGGTTCTTGGATTTGACTTTGACCTCCTTCGGGTTAAGCCTGAAGTCGGGAGAAGGCAGCCGCCGAGAAGTGACATGTACGCCAATGTCGCCATATTTGGGGACAATGTTACTGCACGCAACCACCCTGAATGGGTTTCCCAGTCTGAGTTTGGGCCAGCGTTGAGAACAAACGATAGGTACAATTTCCGCTGGGACATTCTCTGCCCTACTGTTCCAGAGTATCGAGAGGAGATGCTTAAGTACATTGCTGAAGTTGATAGGGCTTCTCAGGGGGTTTGGCTTAACAGTATCCACTTTGCGGACCACGGTCATTGCATCTGTCCAAGGTGTAAGGAGAGGTGGCAGAAAAGCGGGCTTAGCTGGCTTGAATGGCGTAAAAAGGAGGTAACTGACTACATAGCCCAGATTCGGGACGTAGTTAAAAAGGAGCTTGTTATTGGCTTGCTTCCGGATCCCGTGTGTTCCTATGAACGTTTCGGTATAGACTTCGATGCTCTGGCGCCCTATGCGGATGCCTTCAACGTGGTGATGTTCTCAAAGAACTACGCCACTCCATGGTATTGGGAAATGCTCTGCATGGCTTTCAAGAAACTTCTGAAAAAGCCAATGTACATAAGCCTGTACGTTTTCGGTCCTGGAGATGACCCCAAAGAGGTCCCGTCCCCAGCGGAGTTGTTGACCGTTTCTGTCAGATGTGGAAGAACCGGAATCGACGGAATCCTATACTTGGCGGCCAAGGCAAGTCAAATAGTGGATTTCCAGAAGGCCGCCGTCGACAAAATTGAGCTTAGACAGAAGCTGAAGAACTACGGATGCCCAGAAGTCTTGGAGCTTGTTGAGCGATGGGAGAAAATAGTGGGATAGCGAGGGCGAAAACCTCCCTCTTTCATTTTTTCACCAAAGAGTTTAACGGGAAGCCTATCCCCCGACTATGCGAATAAGTAGACTTTTCAAAAACGGATAAGCATTCAACTTTTCAGCGTTCGGTCCTACGAGTTTACTATTTTTATTTTCTCCAGCTTCGAAAATGCAGTCTGCAAATTTTTCCGTTAACACGTTTAAGTCGCCGAATTCCTCTGGAATCAAGCCAAGTTTGACCTCTTCGTCCATCTTTGCAGCCATCATTAAAGCAAGGGCAAGTAGTGGTTCCCTTGCTTTGGCATGGCTTACATTTACGATGAATTCCTTGATTGGCAGTTTTCGCTCGGACAGCCTTTTCCATACCGATCTTGTGGGACTCATGTTACCGTTATTTAATATCGCGTTTTTCACAGCCTCCCTTGTGCAGTATCCTATCAGTCTGCCAAGTTTTGAAGCAGGGCCTCCGTACGTTATTTTTGGGCCTTTATTCGTGGATACAACTGTGAGGCTGTCTGTTATTGTTCCCGTTGCAAGATCTCCTGTGTAATTGCTCCTTACGTCTAAATCTCTTAGGCTGGCTGTTTTGGCTTCCGTTGCTGTTATAAATGTTTGAAGGAGGCAGCTTTCGGTTGGATTACCATCGATGGCCACCATTATGTTTATTGTCCCAGCGGTGGGTGAACTTACCTCAATGTTTTCACCGGCTGTTTCGGCAAGAGAGCAGCCGGCCGTTGCGATAGAGCAAACTTTCAAATGGTCTTTAGCCGCTGTTGCCATGGAGAACTTTCCAACATCGGCAGCGGTTATCATGCCAACACACAGTTGCGGGTCCAAATTTAACTTCCTCGCAACCTCCAAAATCACCTGTTCGGGGCGTTCGTGGAGAAGCTTTTGGTCGTAGGATTCGGGGACATGCACGTTAAGCACCGCTTTAGCTTTTCCTAGACCCCCGTTGTGGACGGCGGAGCTAACTGCTAAGACTTCTGTTTCAGATATTAAGGCTAAAACGTCGTCTCTTAAAATCAGTTTAACTCCGTCAAACAAGTCATACTCTTTCATATTGAATCCTCATCATCTTTCGGCTTCTGCGAACTGCTACTTTTTAAGTAGGCTTCTCCTTTTTAACTTTGATGGCTTTAAAAGGGCATATTTCTTCGCAGATCCCGCACAATACACATGAAGCTGCGTCTGCAATCTTAGGCTTCGTGTCCACATCTGCCTGGAAAACGCCCCATGGACAGTTATCCACGCATTTGAGCTCCGAACATGGAGGACACTTCTCGTAGTCTATTTCTATCTCCATGGCCCTTACCTTCGCCTGCTTTCATTCATTATACCTTGAAAGTTTTAAATATGTCTGTTGCTGCAAGCTTACCCATGAAAGTGGGGCTCGTTACATACGAAGCAAAGTTTGTTGAGGGGTTTGACCCTCACGTCTACTACGTGAAGAGAGCTGACGGTTCTGTCTTTCATCCGGCGGAAAAGATGTACAACGATATTACATGCTTTTGCGACGCGAAGGCTTTGAGGGCAAACCCAAAAATGGTGGCCATTTCAAACGAGGGGCCGGCTTTAAGGCGAAATAGGCGCCTAAACCTTCCATGGGACTTCGTTTGCCCAACAAATGAAGATTACAGAGTCAAAGTTCTAGACTTCATTCGGGAAGCGGCCTCGAAAAACGTTTCTGGAATAATTTTAAACCTTTACCACTTTCCTGAAGAAGGGTTCTGCACGTGTGAACGGTGTACAAGGCTTTGGAAGGAAAGCGGATTAAGTTGGCTTGAGTGGCGTACGCAAACGGTGACGTACTTCGTAAAACAAGCTAGAGAATGCGTAGGCAGTAAGGGATTTGCTGTTGAAATATGGCCGGACCCTGTTCTGGCCAGGGAGAGGTTTGGAATAGATTTCGGTCGGCTTTCAAATCTCATAGACTTTTTCCACATACCCCTCTCTGCCCACGACTACACAACCATGTACTGGGTTGACATGTTAACGAGGATATTCACCAGAATTTTAGGGAAGCCTATCTTCATAGAATTGAGCGCTGAGCTTTTGAACGATGTTAAGCTGAACGCCCTACTGAAAACGATGGCCTACTTGAGTAGACAGAAGATAGAGGGCATACTGCTTCTGGTGCACAGCTCAGCAGACGCGGAGAAGATACGAGAACAAGCAGTTAAAAACGTGGAACTTCAAGACTGGTTTAAGAGACATGGCTTTCCAAAAATGGTCGAGGTCATTGAGAACTGGAAACGTCTCCGGTGATCCCTAGCCCAAACCTATAAGCCTTAAGTCTTTCCATATCTAAATCTACAGTCAACACATAGTCTGTTGGTGAGGACGGTGCTTCTTCCACCACACCCCACGGCGCGATCACAGCGCTTTTGCCACCTCTAGCATCTGAACGCACATTCCCTACTTTTGCTATGAACACCCCGTTTTCGGAGGCTATTCTCTCCGAAAGGGGGTGACCTTTAACATCCGGATGCGAAGAAAGAGACGCCACAGGTAGGAAAATGACTTCGGCGCCCAAATCAACGGTTTGTTTTACTGCCTCCCTGTCGAAAATATCGGCGCAAACAAGCAAACCAATCTTTCCAAACTCCGTCGACAAAACTAAAGGCTTGTCGCCTCTGCTTAGACCAATCCTCGCCTCGACGTTTATCAAGTTCCTTTTCCTATAAAATCCAAGAAGTTCAGAGTTTCTCCACACCGTGCAAGTGTTAAAGAAAGCATTTTGGCTTTTCTCCACGAAGGTTCCACCAACAATGTAAATGTCGGGAAACTCGGCAGAAACCCTTTTCAAGAACGCGATCGTCGGGGTGTAGGTTTTCTCAAAGATTTCCATGGCTGAAGAAAACTTTTCAATGAAGCCAGGAACTGAAAAATACTCTGGTAAGGCTATGAAATTCGGTCTTTGTTCGGCGGCTTCACGCACATTTTCACTAACTGCCTGAAAAATATCCTCAAGAGAGTCTCGAGTTTTCATGTGAATTAAACTTACCCGCATATTTGGCCCTTCGCAGCATCCTACTATGGATTCAAGTAAAGTTTTTAAAGAATTTGGATCCAAGACTAGAACATGCAGTCCGTGAAAGATGAAGCAGCACCGTTATCAAGGACTAGGGAAATTATTAGAGAAGTTGTCGAGAGAAACTTGGCTGAAGGCTTACTCTTTTCAGGTGGTTTGGACACAACAGTGATAGCTTTCGAGGCTTCAAAACATAAGCGTTTAACAGCCATAACTGTGGCTTTTAATCAAGGCACAGCGGAAGACCTGCACTACGCCAAGAAAGCCGCTTCGTTCATTGGTGTACACCATGAAATCTACATCTTTGATGTTGAGGAAATGCTGAAAACAGCCGAGAAAGTTGTAGAGATTCTCAAGGTTTTTGATCCTATGGAGGTTCGGAATAGCATTCCGGTTTACATAGGCTTAAAGTTGGCGAAGGAAATGGGGCTTGATGGCGTTATGACGGGAGACGGTTTGGACGAGCTTTTCTTAGGATATCCGTGGCTCTTCCACCTTCCAGAAGACGAGCTTCAGAAAAGGCTTGCAAAAATGTGGGAGGAAATGCGGTTTTCCTCCATACCTATAGGAAAAACCCTAAAAATAAAAGTGAAAACCCCTTTCCTAGACGAGGAATTCATGAAGTTCGCTCAAAAAATCGACATTAAGCTGAAGCTAAACGTTAAAGAAGGCAGGAAACATGGCAAGTGGCTCATTCGGAAAGCCTATGAGGGGCTAATTCCGGACGAAATCCTCTGGCGCCCAAAGGCTCCATTGGAGACAGGAACTGGAACAACTGTGCTCCCAAAATTTTTTGAACAGAAAATTGAAGACAACTATTTTGAATCTCAAAAAAGAAACTACATGGAAACGGACGGCGTGGTCCTATTCACAAAGGAGCAGCTGTTCTACTACGAATTATTTAGAAGGCTTCACGGAAAACCCAGCGAAGTCTACAGTGAAAAAGTTGGAAAGCAGTGCCCGAACTGCAAAGCCTTCCTCGGAAGAGACACAACTTTCTGTAGAATATGTGGAGCATACCCCATTTAACCAAGTGAAGTGGACCGGGCGGGATTTGAACCCGCGACCTCCCGAGTGCGAATCGGGCGTTCATACCAGCTGAACTACCGGCCCACGAAATTTTTCTAGAGGGCTCTGGAGTATGCCCCCTCGTCATCTTAAGGTCGGCGAAGAGAGGAGGGTTCCTTCATCGCCACGAGAATTTTGGAGGGCAGATTTTAAAGTTTTGCTATGGCGGGTTGCTATGGAAAAGCTTTTAATATTTTGGTTGCGCGCTTAAAGTGTGGGTTTTTGATGAGTGACCGTGTTGATGTCGGGATTCCCGGAATGAACGAGGTGTT